>Ga0136632_10000016_pt1 | contig 44068 bp, 46 predicted proteins | sample AntDrymUQ6112106_2_FD_104670 | JGI IMG/M metagenome (GOLD analysis project Ga0136632, IMG submission 104670) | Polar desert sand microbial communities from Dry Valleys, Antarctica - metaG UQ611 (21.06) | ecosystem: Environmental > Terrestrial > Soil > Desert | place: Antarctica: Dry Valley...
CGAATACCTTGCCCTCGCCTTCGCCTCGGGCTTTTTCATCTGCTCCCGCGTCCGCGCCGTCAGGGTCTGCGCCAGGTCGCTCCGACCTTGTCTCGGCGAGCTCGGCGAGCTCGCCGAGCTCGCGGTCGATCCGCGCAAGCTTCGCCGCCATGATCGCGACGTAGATCAGCAGCAGGGCGAGAAAGACGACGTACGCGCCAGCCACGTACTTGCCGGCCTCGTCGAGCGGCAGGGCCGGCATCAGCCCGCTCCCGCGCGAGGAGCGGCGGGTGCGATCCGCGAGCCGCCGACGAGCCGGTCGTCGCCCTCGAGCGCGCGGCGCAGCCGCGAGAGACGTGCGGACGCCGACTTCGCGGCGAGCTCGAAGCGGACGAGGCAGGTCCACAAGGCCCAGATCGCCACCATGCAGACGAGGAAGGTGATCCACATCTTCGGAGGCAGCCCGCCGTCGGCGGTCGCGAACACCCGGGGGTGGACGAGCGTTTCAGCGAGGCGTACGGCGATGAAGTTGAGCGGCACGAAGGCACCCGCGGTGACCGCGAACACTGAGGCGTAGCGGGCTTGGCGCTCCCGATCCTCGATCGCGTAACGCAGCGGGTAGTAGGTGCAGTAGAGAAGGAAGACGATCAGGAAGGAGACCAGCGTCGGCTCCTCCCAGACGAACCACTTACCCCACGAGGCGCGCGCCCAGATCGCTCCCGTGACCAGCACAGCGACACCGAAGATGACCGAGATGTGAATCGCGACATAGGAGCGGAAGTCCCACTTCGAATCGCCGCTTCGCAGGTGGCGGACCGCGTAGTAGGCGGCGACCATGAAACCGATCAGCGCCGAGATCGCAAGCGGCACGTGCAGGTAGAAGATCTTCTGGATGAACCCCTGGTCGGCGTCGAGGGGAGCGAAGAAGAAGACCATCGCGAAGCCCGCCGCGACGAGGGCGACGGTGAGTGCGGAGAGGGTGCGCAGGCCAAGGAAGTTCATCGTTGCGAGATACCTATTCGCGCTCCGCCTCGATCCGGTTCCTTCGTCGAGCTTCGCGCTCGGCGCCTCAGTCCTCGAGCAGGAAGTCGTAGACCGCGTAGCCGACCGCCGCAAACACTAGATCGTAGAGCGCGAGCACCGCTGCCCAGCGCGCAAGCACGTCGTACTCGGGCCCTCCCTCGGCGAGCAGCGGGGCAGCCGCCCCGGCGGCGGCGATCATCACCGGCACGAGCAGCGGCAACAGCAGCAGCGGGGCGATCAGGTCGCGGGCGCGGGAGTTGACCGCGATCGCCGAGACGAGCGCGCCGACGCTCGCCAGGCCGACGTCGGCGAGTACGAGCACCCCGACGAGCGGCGCCAGCCCCGACACCTCGTCGAGGAAGAGGATCGCGAAGAGGGGCAGTGCGAGCGCCTCGAGCGCGAGCAGGTAGACGACCAGCACGGTGACCTTGGCTGCGAACAGCGCGGCGCCGTCGACCGGGGCAAGTCGGATCGCGTCGAAGCCGCCCTGCTCACGCTCGGCGACGAACACCCGGTTGATCGCGAGGATCGCGGCGAAGAGGACGGTGGCGAGCAGGACGCCCGCCGCGAGGCTGCCGTCGAGGCTGGTGCGATCGAGGCCGAAGCGAAAAAGGACGAAGGTGGTTGCCGCGAAGAGTGCCATCGCCGGCACGGACTCGAGCGTGCGCAGCTCCGTGCGCAGGTCCTTGGCGAGGATCGTGCGGTAGGCGCTCACGGATCACCTGCGGCGGCTTCGCCGCCTGACACGCGCCTTCCGGTGCTAAAGCACCTCATCGAACACCTGTCCCCGCGTAGAGCTGGCGCGCCTCGACGACCCCGAAGCCGCTGGCTTCGCCGAAGTGGGCCACCCGCCCGTCGGCGTGCAGGGCGAGCACCCGATCTGCCTCGGCGAGGCCGCGCTCGATCTCGTGGGTGACGATCACGCGGGTCCGGCCCGCCTGTGCCGCCAGCATCCCCGCGATCTCCTCGGCGCCCCCGACGTCCAGGTGCGAGCGCGGCTCGTCGAGCAGCAGCAGCGCCGGGTCGTGGAGGAGCGTCCGGCAGACCGCCGCGCGCTGAAGCATCCCCGCCGAGAGGTTTCGCACCAGCTCGCCGGAGCGCCGCGCGAGCCCAGCGCGGCCGAGGAGCTCCTCGATCCTCGCCTCGGGGCGATCGAGCCGGTGAAGACGCGCGTTGAAGAGCAGGTTCTCGTGCACGCTGAGCTCGCGGTAGAGCAGCGGCTGGTGGCCGAGGTAGCCGATCCTGCCGCGAGCCCGCCAGGCCTCCCGCGGCAGGCTCGCGCCGAGCACGCTGACCTCGCCGGCGCTCGGGCGGAGCAGGGTGGCGAGGATCCGAAGCAGTGTGCTCTTGCCGGCTCCGTTCGGGCCGAGCACGGCGAGTGTCTCGCCGGCGGGAAGCTCGAGGGTCACGTCGCGCAGCACCGGTCGCTCGCCGTAGTCGCGGCACATGGCGCGGGTGGAGATCACGCTCCCAAGCATTCCTGAGAACGGACCCCCGGTGACCTCGCCCTCGTAGTTCTTGCATGTGGAGCGCAATCTGGGTTGCCCTCGCGATCGCCGTCGTGCCGGCTCAACCCGCGCCGGCGATACCGGACCGCGAGGGTGAGCCGCGGGTCGCTTGGCGCGACTCGATCGCAGTCGGCTCGCCCGAGTCCGGTCGGCTCGAGGATGGTGTCCGCTTCCCCGCCGAAGGCCGCGCCTTCTTCACCTGGGACCCGATCCTGAGGCGCAGCCCGGATCGCGACTGGCGCCGCTGGGGCACCGACGAGCTGGTGCGCAAGACGCTTCACGTGCTGCGCGAGTTCCGCCGCGATCACCCGACGGCGCCGCGCGTAGGGGTCGGCGACCTCAGCCTGCCGACAGGCGGCTACTTCGGGCCCGAGGTCGGCGGCGGGATCGGCCACGCCACCCACCAGAACGGCCTCGACGTCGACGTCTACTACCCGCGCCTGGACCGGCGCGAGCGCCCCCCCGAATCACCCGCCGAGGTCGACCTCGCGCTCTCCCAGGACCTGCTCGACCTGTTCGTCGCGGCGGGCGCCGTAACGGTCTATGTCGGCCCGAGCCTGCCGCTCGAAGGCCCGGGTAACGTCGTCGTGCCGCTCGTCAACCACGACAACCACCTGCACGCGCGCTTCGCGCCGCGAGCCGGCGCCGCCGGCTACTTGCCCTTGCGAAGCGTGCGTGCGCCAACCCGCGCGAGCGGCACGAGGCCCTCCCGCAGGCCGCGCAGGCGGGTCCCGCTGCGTCCGTAGAGCAGGCGTGCCGATGAGCGGATCGCGGTGCCGAGCGTGCGGTCGTAGGGCTGCCACCAGAAGTCGCGGGTGTACCCGGGCTCCCAGGCGACGTGCTTGACGTTGACGCATTCGTAGAAGCCGAACTTCGAGTGCGAGCGCCCGAGCCCGGAGTCCTTGACCCCACCCCACGAGCACTGCGCAGCGCCGTGGGAGTAGGAGTGGTCGTTGATCCAGACCATCCCCGACTCGATCCGGCGCGCCATCCGCTCGCCCTTCGCCCGGTCGGTGGTCCAGATCGAGGCCCCGAGGCCGAAGTTCGAGTCGTTCGCCCGCTCGAGCGCCTCCGCCTCGTCCTTGACCGTGATGATCGGGACGACCGGGCCGAAGATCTCCTCACTCATGATCCGCATCTCGTCCTCGACCCCGGCGAGCACGGTGGGGGCGATGAAGCGTCCCGAGAAGCCGTCCAGGAGGCGTGGCCCGCCGGTCAGCCGATCGGCGCCGGCGGAGAGGGCATCGTCCACCAGGTCGGTGACCGTCTCCGCCTGCTCGGCGGAGACCATCGGGCCGATCTCGGTCTCCCAGCCGAGCGGATCCCCGACCGTGAGCCTCTGCGTCTCGCGGACGACGCCCTCGAGGAAGCGATCTGCGACCGCCTCGACGACATAGGTGCGCTCGATCCCCGAGCAGGTCTGGCCGGCGTTCGCGAAGCCGCCCCACACGCAGCCCGAGACCGCGTTCTCGAGGTCGGCATCGGCGCAGACGATCTGCGGGTCCTTGCCGCCGAGCTCGAGCACCGAGCCCTTCATCCGCTTCGCGCAGATCTCGCCTACCCCGCGGCCGACCTCGACGGAACCGGTGAAAAAGATCTTCTGGGTAGTCGCCTCGCACAGGGCTTGGCCGACCGCTCCGCCGCCGTGCACGTTTCGGACCAGGCCCTGGGGCAGGCCGCCGTCCTCGAAGATCCGCTGGATCCGCTCGCCGAGCAGCGGGGTCAGACTCGCCGGCTTCAGCACGACGCCGTTGCCGGCCATGAGCGCGATCGCGACCTCGCCGAACGGGATCGACCACGGGTAGTTCCAGGGGGCGATCACGCCGACGACGCCGAGCGGCTCGTAGGAGAAGAAGCTCCGTTTCGTCTTCAGGAACGCCTGCGGGTAGGGGATCCGCTCGTCGTCGAGGATCTTCGGCCCGGCGTCGGCGCACCAGTGGAGGGCGTCGATCGTCGGCAGGAGCTCCATCGTGTAGCTCTCGGTGATCGGCTTGCCCTGCTCGCGGGTGAGCAGCTCGGCGACCTCCTCCATCTGCTCGACGAGGGCGTCGGCGGCGCGGCGCATGTAGCGGCCCCGGTCGGAGAGCGAGAGCTGAGCCCAGAACGGCTGCACCTCGGCGACTTCGTCGACGACGCCCTGGACCTCGCCCGGCTCGATCGTCGTCACCGAGCCGACGAGCTCACCGGTCGCCGGGTTGTAGGACTCGAGCTTCCCCATGACCCCCCGCGGAGTCTAGTTGCGCTTGCGCCGCCGGCGCACGGCCTCGAGCCGTTCGGCGATCTCGGCCTCGAAGCCTCGGTCGGTCGGCTCGTAGAAGCGCTCGCCCTCGACCTCCGGCGGCAGCAGCTCCTGCTCTGAGACGCCCTCGGGCTCGTCGTGCGGATACACGTAGTCCTTGCCGCGTCCGAGCTTCTTGGCGCCGGCGTAGTGGGCGTCGCGCAGCGCGTCAGGTGGCAGCTTCGCGCCGTGCTCGCGGACGTGGGCCTGCGCGGCTGCCAGGCCCTTGATCGACGCGTTCGACTTCGGCGCCAGCGCCAGGTAGATCGCCGCCTGGGCGAGATTGAGTGCGCACTCGGGCAGCCCGACGCGGTCGACCGCGGCGCCCGCGGCCGTCGCGACGACGAGCGCCCGGGGGTCGGCGTTGCCGATGTCCTCGGAGGCGAGGATCACCATCCGCCGGGCGATGAAGCGCGGGTCCTCGCCGCCCTCGAGCATCACCGCCAGGTAGTAGAGGGAGGCGTCGGGGTCGGAGCCGCGCAGCGACTTGATCAGCGCCGAGGCGTAGTCGTAGTGCTGGTCGCCCTGGCGGTCGAAGGAGACGGCCTTTCGCTGCAGGGCGTCCTCTGCCGCGGCAAGGTCGATCGCCTCGCCGGAGGCGCGCGCCGCCTCGACCGCGCGCTCGAGGCCGCCGTAGGCGGTCCGCGCGTCGCCGCCCGAGCGCTGCGCCAGGTACTCGAGCGCCTCCTTGGAGACCCCGGGTGGGTCGACGATGCCGTGCTCGGGATCGGCGAGCGCCCGCTCGAGCAGCCCACGGACGTGCCCGGCGGTGAGCGGGCGGAGCTCGTAGATCTGCGAGCGGCTGATCAGCGCCGAGTTGACCTCGAAGTAGGGGTTCTCGGTGGTCGCGCCGATCAGCGTGATCAGCCCCTCCTCGACCGCCGGCAGGAGCGCGTCCTGCTGGGCCTTGTTGAATCGGTGGATCTCATCGAGGAAGAAGATCGTCGGCTGCCCGACGCCGCGGCGGCGCTCGCTCGCACGCCCGATCACCGCGCGGACCTCGGCGCGGCCGGCGTTCACCGCCGACTCCTCCTCGAAGACCCCCTCTGCCGCCGTCGCGATGATCCGCGCGAGCGTCGTCTTGCCCGAGCCCGGCGGGCCGTAGAGGATCGCCGAGTGCGCCTCGCCCGTCTCGATCGCCGTCCGAAGCGCCGAGCCCTCGCCGAGCAGATGCTCCTGGCCGACGAGCTCATCCAACGAGCGCGGGCGCATGCGAACCGCAAGCGGCGCCTCCGCCTCGGGCACGGGCGTGCGGCCGGCCTCCGGCTCAGCCTCACCCGCGTCGAAGAGACGCTCGCCTGGCACGCTCATCGCGGCTCAGTATGGACGCCGGATCGGCCCGAGTAACCTGACTCGCGATGGCTGAGCAGACGGCTCTCGCGCCGAGCCAGGCCGGCGCTGACGCGGTTGAGCTCCTGCGCGAGCTGATCCGGATCGACACCCAGAACCCGCCCGGCGGCGAAGCGCCCGCGCAGGAGCTGCTCGCCGCCCGGCTCACCGAGGCGAGCTTCGATTGCGAGCTGCTCGCCGCGACCGAGGGGCGTCCCAACCTGGTGGCCACGCTCCCCGGTGAGGCTGTCGGGAAGACGCTCTGCCTGCTCGGCCACGTCGACACCGTGCCCGCGGAGGCCTCGGAGTGGAGCTTCAACCCGTGGTCGGGGGAGATCGCCAACGGCGAGGTGCGCGGGCGCGGCGCGCAGGACATGAAGGACCAGGTAGCGGCCGAGGTCGCGGCGGCGGTGGCGCTCGCGCGCGACGGTTGGCGACCGCGAAGCGGCGAGTTGAAGCTCGTGCTCACGGCGGACGAGGAGATGGGCGCCGGTCTCGGCGCGCGCTGGCTCTGCGAGAACCACCCCGAGAAGGTGCGTTCAGACCTGGTCGTCAACGAAGGCGGCGGGGCGGCCTTCGAGCTCGGCGGGCGGCGCTTCTACCCGCTTTGCGTCGGCGAGAAGGGCGTCTGCCGGTTTCGCCTGCGCGCCTACGGCAGGGCCGGCCACGCCTCCGTCCCTGCGCTCGGGGACAACGCGCTGCTCAAGCTCGCGCCCGTGCTCGAGCGCTTCCGAGCGCAGCCCGCACTGGAGCCGACCGCCGAGGGGATCGAGTTCCTCTCCGCGCTGCTCGGAGAGCGCGTCGACCCGGAGCCGGGCGCGCTCGCCGCGGCAGTCGAACGCCTGCGAAGCCTCTCGGCGCCGCTCGCCGCGTTCCTCGCCGAGCCGATGCTGCGGGTGACCATGGTCCCGACAAAGATCAGTGCCTCGGCCAAGGACAACGTGATCCCCTCGCGCGCCGAGGCGCTCGTCGACTGCCGCGTGCCGCCCGACAAAGGACCGGATGCGGTTCGCGAGCTCGTCGACGAGGCGCTCGGCCCGTTCGCCGGCGAGATCGAGGTCGAGTTCAGCGAGGCCGTGATCGGCAACCGCTCGCCGACCGACACGCCGCTGGCCGGCGCGATCGCGCAATGGCTCGCGACGGCCGATCCCGAGGCCAAGCTGGTCCCGATCGTGATGCCCGGGTTCAGCGACAGCCACTGGTTCCGCCGTGCCTTCGACGCCGCCACCGTCTACGGGTTCTGCCCGCAGCGCGAGCTCGACCTGTTCCGCGCCGCGCCGCTAGTCCACGGTGCCGACGAGCGGGCCGCGGTGGCCGACGTCGAGCTGGCGACGGACTTCTTCATCGACCTGATCAGGAGAATGCTGGGATGAGCGACGCTGAGGCCCCCGAAGCGCGGGTCAACGGAGGTGGCCCCGTCGCTGCGCCGGACGTGTCGAGCCCTCCCCCTGTGGCGGAGCCGGACCGGCTTCGGCTAGGCGGCATGGCGCTCCGAAACGGCTTGCTGATCCACGGTCCCACACACTGGGCGGTCGCGGCGCGCCGGCCGGATGGCGAGATCGAGGTCGCTTCGGGTCGCAAGCCCACCCTCACCCGAGGCCGCCTCGGGCGGCTGCCGCTGCTGCGCGGCCCACTGCGCCTCGCCGAGGCGCTCGCGATCATTCCGCTCGCGCGGATGCGCCTCGGCTCCGCGCGGCTGCCCTTCGAAGACGCCGGGGTCGGGTTGGCGGCCCTGGTCTCGACAGCTGCGAGCGGGACGCTGCGACGCTCCGCCGACGCGCCGCGCAGCCCAGCGCGCGCGGCCCTGCGCGAGCTCGGGATAGCGGCGCTGGGCGCGCTGCCGGCCCTGACCGCGCTACGCGACCCCGACCTCGCCGCCTACCACGGCGTCGAGCACAAGGCGATCGGAGGCTACGAAACGCGCACCGACCCCTCCGAGGTGCCGAAGGAGCACGAGCGCTGCGGCTCCAACCTGATCGCGCCGATGCTCGCGCTCTCGGTCGGCGGCCAGGTCGCTGTCGAACGCTGGGTACCGGATCCGGGGCCGCTCTCCCGGGGGCTTGCGGCAGTCGCCGGCATGGGAGTCGCGGTAGAGCTCTTCGCGTACGCCGAGCGCAACCCGAAGACGTCCGTGGGCCGGGCCGTCCACGGTTCGGGCCACGAGATCCAGCGGCGCGTCTCGACCCGCGAGCCCACCTCCGAGCAGCTCGAGGTCGGGGTGGCCGCTCTGCGGGAGATCCTACGGGTCGAGCACGAAGTTGCCGATAGCGCTTAGGCACGCCGCAACGCGGGCTTGACTCACATGAACCACGGCTTTCTCGGCATCGACTCCTACGAGGAGTTCCTCAGCGGTTCCACCAGGTTCCCGCCGACGACCTGATGGTCTCCGAGTCGCTGCGCCAGACGCGCGACGAGGAGGTCGAGGCGATCGCCGAGGAGGCCTACCGTGGCGCGTACCGGGTGCTCTCCGACCATCGAGATCTGCTCGACACGATCGCCGAGCGCCTGCTCGCCAACGAGGTGATCGAGCGCGAGGAGATCCAGGAGCTGATGGCGACCGGCCGAGCCGCGCCCGAACCTTCCACCGAGCCCGTCGTGGAACCCGCGCGCGGATCGGGAGCTCGCGCCGAGGCGCTCGCCAGCGAACTGCCCGCGCCGCCCGAAGACGACTGACCGAAGAGCACTAACTAAGCTGCGCCCGATGTTCGGGCTGATCGACCACGTCGGCGTCGCCGTCCCCGATCTCGAGGCGGCGCTCGAGCTCTACGAGGGGACGCTGCAGATGCCGGTGGCCCACCGTGAGACCGTCCCCGAGCAGGGGGTCGAGGCCGTGCTGCTCGACGTCGGCACGACTCACGTCGAGCTGCTGCGCCCGCTCGCGCCCGACACCGCCGTCGGCAAGTTCCTCGAGCGCCGCGGACCGGGCCTTCACCACGTTGCCTACCGCGTCGAGGACATCGACGCAGAGCTTGCGCGCCTCGACGAGGCCGGAGTCGAACTGATCGACCGCGAGCCCCGAACCGGGATTCGCGCCAGCAGGGTGGCGTTCCTTCACCCGCGGGCGACGGGCGGCGTGTTGAGCGAGCTCGTCGAGCCGGCGACGGGACACTGACTTCGAAGAAGGAGGCGGGAATGGCGAGCGACGCGAAGCGGGTGGAGATCGGGTTCGACGGAGGCCAGGTGGTGAGCGTGCGCCTCGACGACGCCGGGTTCAGCGAGTTGCGCGGAGCGGTTGAGCGAAGCGACGGCTGGTATGACCTGACGACCGAGGAGGGCACCTTCGCCCTCGACCTGCGCAAGCTGGTCTTCGTCCGCGGCGCCGGCGGCAGCCACTCGGTTGGGTTCTCGAACGACTGATGCCACATACCCCCCCGGGGTTTCCTGCTAGGGTCGGCTGGTGACCCGATTCCTCCTACTCGCAGGCGCCGGCGTGGCGGCCGCCGCCCTGTGGTGGCGCAAGAACCCCTCCGCCTGCCCATACGGTCAGCGCTTCTGGGTCGAGGCGCCGCACCCGCTGATCACCCGCGAGCGGCTGCGCGAGACGCTCGAGCCGCAGGCCGGGGAGCGGATCCTTGAGGTCGGCCCCGGTACCGGCTACTACACGCTTGACATCGCGGAATGGGTCGGCACCGAGGGGGCGGTCGAGATCTTCGACCTGCAGCAGCAGATGCTCGACCACACGATGCGCCGGGTGCGCGAGCGTGGGCTCTCGAACACGACGCCGACGCAGGGGGATGCGCGAAGCCTCCCCTACGAGGAGGGGAGCTTCGACGCGGCGGTGCTGATCACCGTGCTCGGCGAGATCCCCGACCAAGAGCAGGCGCTGCGCGAGATCGCCCGGGTACTGCGCCCCGGCGGACGCCTCGTCGTCGGGGAGCTCTTCGGCGACCCGCACTACGTCTCGCCAGGCTCACTCGAGGCTCGTGCCTCGATCGCGGGCCTGAGGCTCGAGCGCCGCACCGGCCCGCCGTTCGGGTTCTTCGTCCGCTTCGTGAAATAGCCCACGGGCCACGGAGTGGATTCCCCTCTCTCCAGCCGGGGTAGAGAGAAGGACCCCGATGGCCCGATTGCAACGAGTCGACTGCTCCAGTCCCGGCATCCGCCGCGTGCGCCGTGGCAAGGGGTTCTCCTACGAGGAGGAGGACGGGACGCGGATCGAGGATCGCGAGGTGGTGACCCGGATCCGCGAGCTGGTCATCCCGCCCGCCTGGAAGGAGGTCTGGATCTGCCCGAACCCGCGCGGACACATCCAGGCGACGGGGTTCGACGCCGCCGGCCGCAAGCAGTACCTCTATCACCCGCACTGGCGCGAGAACCGCGACCGCGAGAAGTTCACCGGGATGGAGACATTCGCTCGGTCGCTGCCCGCGATGCGCGAGAAGGTCGCGGCCGATCTCGCCGTGCGCGGGCTGGTCCGCGACCGCGTGCTCGCATGCTCCGTGCGGCTGCTCGACCTCGGCTTCTTTCGGATCGGCTCCGAGCGCTACGCGGCCGAGAACGAGACCTACGGGCTCGCGACGATGCGCAGGAGGCACGTCCGGATCGAGCGTGGCGCTGCGTTCTTCGACTACACCGCCAAGCACGCGCTGCGACATCGCCAGGAGATCGCCGACGAGCTCGTCGTGCCGACCCTCCGCTCGCTGAAGAAGCGCCAGGGAGGCGGCCCGGAGCTGCTCGCGTACCGCAACGGACGTAGTTGGGTCGACGTCAAGGCGGCGGACATCAACGAGTACCTGAAGGAGGTGATGGGCGGCGACTACACGGCAAAGGACTTCCGAACCTGGAACGCGACCGTGCTCGCCGCAGCGCAGCTCGCCGGCGAGGAGGCGGTCAAGGCGAGGACGAAGACGGCGCGAAAGCGCGCCGCCGCGGCCGCCTGCAGGGCGGTCGCCGACTACCTCTCGAACACCCCGGCGGTCTGCCGCAGCGCCTACATCGACCCCCGCGTCTTCGACCGCTTCGACGCGGGCGAGACGATCCAGGGCTCGCTCGAGCGCATCGTCCGCGGCACAGAGCCCGGGGAGTGGGCCGACCGGGAGAAGATCGAGCGCGCAGTGCTCAGGTTGATCTCGGAGTAGATCGGTCGCGAACGAACGGCGGCAGTGAGGGGAGTGGACCTTCGATTGAACAGTTGAGGGGGCCATGGACCCCACAACCGTTCAGTCGTTGAGGGCCGCGGTCGCGAGAGAGCTCCACAGGCGCTCCTCGGCCTCCAGCACCCTCTTGCTCCCCTCACTGACCCGTTCCCAGAGCGCCGTTTCGGGGCGCTCCGGCTCGCTCGCCGCCCGGAGCGCCTCGGCGAGGACCGTCCACCGCGCTGCCGCTTCGGCCGCGAGCGAGGCCTCTTCCCGCCCGCACTCCGCCAGAAAGCGCGAGTACATGAGCCGAAAGTTGCCGCCGCCGGTGCCGCGGCGCTCGATCACCTGGTAGGCGAAGCGCGCGCACCAGCTCCAGTCCTCGACCTGGTTCGGCCACTCGCCGACCTCGGTTGCGAAGCGCCGAAGCGCCGGCAGCCCCTCGTACTCGCCGAGCGGCGGCTCGAGCATCCGCCCGGCGGCGCTCGCGACCGCGCGAGCCGCCGCGTGGCGGGGGTCGGAAGGCTCCGCTGTCTCGGGAATGCTCAGCATGTGCCCGTCGAGCGGGTAGGCCGGATGCCGGGAGTGGCGCGCCTTCGCGAGCTGCTCGAGCCGCGTCGTCTGCAGCCCCTCGAACGCGGTGTCCGAGAGCAGGGCAACCTGCGCGTCATAGCCCGCGAGGACGACGGCGTGGCCCGGGAAGTGGGCCGAGGAGCCGTAGTGGTCGAGATAGAAGAGGTCGGTGAGCAGGAGCGCGGGGCGCCCCGAGTCGACCGTCGAGCGCGCCGCAGCCCACGAGTCCTCCTGTCCCTCGAAGGTCGCGAGCTCGAGCGGGAGGCCGGTGAGCTCGACGAACAGCTCCTCGAGCCTCGCCGTGCGCCCGTTGATGAACCGCGACGGCGACTGCCCGTCGAGTGGCACGTAGTAGAAGCAGGCCCCGGCCCCCAGCCCGAGCGCCATCTCCTCGGAGATCCGGACCCCGTGGTGGGCGAGCAGGTTGCGAAGCGCGGTGGAGCCGCAGTGGTTGCCGGGCAGGTGGCGGTAGCTCGGGACCAGGGTCGCGTCGGCAGCGTCCATACCGCGATTGTGCCGCGGTTTCCCGGTCGGGGCGGTCGGGTACCCAGGGGCGGCGCAGGGAGGCGTGCGCTCGAACGGCCCGATCCGGCCGCTGGATCTCGAAGGAGACTCAACATGACCATCGCCGTGATCGTCGTCGTCTGCATCGTCCTGCTCGTCTTGGCGTTCCTGCTGCCGAAGCTCTCGCGCTATCCGCAGCGGGGCGTCGACAAGACCCTCTCGGTCCCACAGGGGGTGGCCTCAAAGGCCCCCGGCAAGCTCGGGGAGTGGCTCCAGAAGCCGTTCTCGAGCTCGCGCAAGGCGACCAACAAGAGCGCCGAGAAGGGCCGCGAGGGACGTTCGAAGTCGCCGGTCTGAGCCGCTCGATCATCGAAGCGCCTCGAAACTCGAGCCCGGCGATCGCGCTGCTCGCCAACCCCGAGTCCGGGAGCGGGGACGGCGCGGATGCCGAGCGCCTGCTCCGCGAGAGCGGTGCCGAGGTGCGCCGCTTCGATCTCGCCGAGGCGGAGGCCGCGGCCGCCTTCGACCCGGACCGGATCGTCGTCGCCGGCGGTGACGGCTCGCTGGGTTGCGCAGCAGCGGCCGCCGCGAGTGCCGGGGTGCCGCTCGCGGTGCTTGCGGTCGGCACCGCGAACGACTTCGCTCGCTCGCTCGAGCTGCCAGACGAGCCCGAGGCTGCGGCACGGCTCGCGGTCGAGGGCCAGCGGACCCGCTCGCTCGACCTCGGTCGGATGTCCGGCCGGCCATTCGTCAACACCGCGAGCGCCGGCCTCTCGCCGGTCGCCGCGCGCAAGGCGCACGGGCTGAAGGGCGCGCTCGGCCCGCTCGCCTACGCGGTCGGGGGGCTTCGTGCCGGGCTCACCGCGCAACCGTTGAGCTGCCGCGTGGGCTGCGACGGCTCCGAGGTCTTCGCGGGCGGGGCATGGCAGGTGAGCGTCGCCGTGACCGGCGCCTTCGGCGGCGGCTCCGAGCTCGACGCCGACCCCCGCGACGGCCTCCTCGACGTGGTCGTGATCGAGGCCGGCTCCCGTGCCCGGCTCGCGCTGGGGGCCTACGGCCTGCGTGCCGGCTCGCTCGAGCGCCAATCCGGCACCGTGAGCGCCAGCGGACGCGAGATCCTCGTCGAAACCGACGGCGAGACGGGCTTCAACGTCGACGGCGAGCTCGTCCCGGGGGCGTGCTTTTCGTTCACCATCGAACCGCGGGCGTTCGAGCTGGTGGTCGGGTGAAGCTGCCGCTCGACCTGCGCCTCGACCCGCCGCGGATCCGCGGCGACGAGCCGGCCTGGAAGGAGGCGTGGCGACGCTACCGGCTCTCCGGGGCGCTGATCGCCCTCGGGGTCGGCTGGTATGCCTCCGACAGCCTGCGACATCGGCGCGAGGGCGCGTTCGGATATGACCTGACAACCGACGTCGACGTCACCTCGACGGACTTCCTGCGCGCCGCCGAAGCGCTCACGGGCGCGCCGATCTCGGAGGGCAACCGCGCCGATCTGCTGATCAACGGCGACCGGATCTTTCCCGTCTTCCTCGAGACGATCCGCTCAGCCGAGCGGACCCTGAACGTCCAGACCTACATCTACTGGCGCGGAGAGATCGCCGACGAGGTCGCGCGTGCGATCCGCGAGCGGGCGGAGGCCGGCGTCAAGTGCAACGTGATCCTCGACGCGCTCGGCGCCGTGAAGATGAACCGGGGTCTGTTCGACCAGATGGAACGCGCCGGGGTACGGGTGATCCGCTTCCGCCCGCCAAAGCCCTACGCGATTCGCCGCGTCGTCAACCGTACCCACCGGCGCCTGCTGATCGCCGACGGCAGGGTCGGAATGACGGGTGGCGTGGGAATCGCGGCGGAGTGGATGGGTGACGCCGAGGATGCCGACCACTGGCGCGACACCCACGTCCGGGTCGAGGGCCCCGTCGTGCGCGGGATGCAGGGCGCCTTCGCCGAGAACTGGCTCGAGGGAACCGGCGAGGTGCTCGCCGGCGAGGAGTATTTGCCCGACCTCGAGCCGGTCGACGACGGGGGGGCGATGCAGCTCGTGCGCTCCTCGGCCAAGGTCGGCGACACGAACGTCGAGGCGCTCTACTACCTGGCGATCGCCTCGGCGCGGCGCTCGATCGAGCTCACCGCCGCCTACTTCGTCCCGCGCCCGGCCTTCACCGACGCGCTCTGCAGCGCGGCCGAACGCGGCGTCGACGTACGCATCCTGGTCCCCGGTCCGCATATCGACAAGGGCTTCGTGCGCATCGCGGGCCGGGCGGCGTACGAGGAGCTGCTCGACGCCGGCGTGCGCCTGTTCGAGTACCAGCCGACGATGCTGCACGCGAAGTCCCTCGTCGTCGACGGGACGTGGTCCTCGGTAGGGACCGTCAACTTCGACAACCGTTCCTTCCAGCTCCACGACGAGGTGACGCTGTGCGTCTGGGACGAGCGCTTCGCCGGCGAGCTCCACGACGCCTTCGAGCGCGACCTCGAGCGCTCGGCCGAAATCGAGCGGGGCCGCTGGGACGGCCGCGGGGCGCTGCAGCGCGGCCGCGAGGCGGCGATGAAGCCGTTTCGCCGCGAGCTCTGAGAACCGGCCTCGCCTATCCTCAGCCGCGTGCGAAGCCAGCCCCCAATGCGAAGCCGGCTCAAGGCCCGTCGCCCCCCGGTCAGGCTCCCCTCCCTGCCCGGCCGGCGCCAGCCGCGGCGAAACGCCCTCCTCGCCGCGCTCGGCGACGCCGACCAGGCGGTCCTGCGCTTCCTGCGCACCCGCGGCCACGCCGAGCCGATCGAGACGGTGATGAAGGCGCTCGGCCTGGCCGGCGAGCACGCCGCGGTCTGGGCGGCGACCGGCCTCGTCGGCGCCTCGATCGACCACCGCCGCCGCGGCCAGTGGCTGACTGCCGGGATCGTCGGCCCGGCGGCGATCGGCGTCAACTTCTGCGTCAAGGTCGCGATCGGTCGCCAGCGCCCGCTGATCGAGGACCACCCGCCGCTTGCCCGGGCGCCGACCAAGCTCTCCTTCCCCTCCGCCCACGCCACCTCCTCGATCGCAGGCGCGACCGCCCTCGGCCGGGTCGAGCCGCGCGCGCGCCCGCCACTGTTCGCGCTCGCGGCCGCGATCTGCGTGGGACGCCCCTATCTGGGCATGCACTACCCCTCCGACGTGATCGCCGGCGCGGCCTTCGGGGCGCTGCTCGGCTCGCTCGTCCCCGGCCTCGGCAAGCCGCCCGCCGAGGAACGCCTCTTCGATCTCGCGGTCGACGCGAACGAGCAGGCAAGCGCGGACGGGATGCCGCTCGCAACCGCGGCCGCCGCCTCGGCCTGGATCACGAACACCGAGGCAGACGAAGCCCCCAAGCCGGCGTGAAGATCGGCATCGTCGGGCTGCCCAACGCGGGCAAGTCCACGCTCTTCAACGCCCTCACCCGGGCGGGTGCGGAAACCGGGGACTACGCGTTCACAACGATCGACCCGAACGTTGCGATCGTGCCCGTCCCCGACGAGCGGCTCAACCGGATCGCCGAGACGGTCGGCTCCAGCGCGCTCGTCCCGGAGACGATCGAGTTCCACGACATCGCGGGCCTCGTCCCCGGCGCCTCCCAGGGGGAGGGCCTGGGAAACCAGTTTCTCGCCGCTATCCGCGAGACGGACGCGATCTGCCACGTCGTCCGCTGCCATCAGACCGGCAGCGTCCCCCACCCCGAGGGTCGGATCGATCCGCGCGAGGACGTCGAGCTGATCGAGACCGAGCTGCTCGCCGCCGACCTCGAGCAGGCCGAACGGCGCCTGGAGCGAGTCACCAAGCAGGCGCGATCACAGGACAAGGAGACAGTGGCGGAGCGCGACTGGCTCGAGGCGGTCGTTGACGCGCTCGGGGCGGGGCGGCCAGTTCGCGACCTGCCCGCGCCAGCAGGCGCACCAGACGCGCCGCGCCGGCTCTTCGCCCTGACCTCGAAGCCGGTGCTCTACGTCGCCAACGTCGATGAAGGGCGCGCCGAAGTACCGCCCGGGGTGGCGGAGCACGCCGCGGGTGCCGAAGCGAGTGCCGTTGCGATCTCAGCCCGAATCGAGTCGGAGCTCGGCGAGATCGGCGACGGCGCCGAGGCCGCCGAGATGCGCGCGGAGCTCGGGATTGCGGAGGCCGGCCTCGACCTGCTCGTACACGCCGCCTTCGAGCTGCTCGAGCTGATCGTCTTCTTCACTGCGGACGAGGACAAGGAGGCGATGGCGCGCAGCGTGCGCCAGGGCTCGACCGCCTGGCAGGCGGCGGGGAAGATCCACGGTGAGATCCAGCAGGCATTTGTCCGCGCCGAGGTGGTCGGCTGGCAGGATCTGGTCGAGGCAGGCGGGTACGTGGGCGCTCGCGACCGCGGCTGGCTGCGCACCGAGGGCCGCGACTACGTGATGCGCGACGGCGATGTGATCACGGTCAAGATGTAAAGCGACGCCGGCCTACTCCCGGAGCAGCTTCCCGCCGAGCTTCGAGACCGTGACGTGGATCGCGCCGGGCTCGACCGCGTAATCGATCAGGGCGAGCGAGCTGAGCCGGTCGAGGCCGTATTGGAACGCGCGGCCCTGGCGCTCGGAGGCGTAGTCGCGCAGGACGTCGAACGACCAGCCGGTTGTGTGGAGTGAGTACTCGCTCGTCGCCTCGGGGTTCCGCCCAACCAGGAGCTCCTGGTAGGAGCGGTCGCGCACGGCGCTCGAAACCCGCAGCGGAGCCTCCTCGCCGCCGATCTCCTTCGTGACGCCGGCGAGATAGCTGAGCGTTGCGAGCGCCTCCGGGCGAAGCGCGCGGTAGATCGCCGGCGAGACCTCGAGCTCGCCGGACAGCTCGCCGATCTGATTGGCGGGGATCCACCCGAGGCGGGGCAGGCGGGGGAGCGGCACCACCTCCCCGCGCAGGATCGCATCCTCGAGCTCGTCGGGGTCGTCGAAGACCTCGGTCTCCGACTCGGGGTGGAAGACCTCCTCGAGGGTCGCTTTCGCGGTCGCAAGCTCGGCCGTCTCGGCGAGGCCTTCCGGATCCTCGCGCCAGCGGCGCATGATGTTCGCGGCGGCTCGCACCTTCCAGGGGTACTGGGAGGACTCGTCGAGAAAGCCGCTGAGAAGCTCATGGGACTTGGAGTTCTCGATCGGCGAGGAGCGAAAGAAGACCTCGCCGTAGGAGAGTGCCTCACGCTCGATGAGTTCACGGATCGGGGTCCGAGGGTCCGCCCCGGCGAAGGCGCGCAGCACGTTCTCGAGGTTGCCGATCCCCATGTGGTAGGAGGCGATCGCCAGATCCTCGGCGCCGAAGCGCTCGCGGGCGATCTCGAGGTAGGTGGCCGCTCCCTCGATCGCCTTCTCGGGGTCGAAACGCTCGTCGACGGCGGCGCGCTGGGCACGCAGGCGCTCGGCCTCCGCCGAGCTCTTCGCGGCGGCGATCCGCTCGGTCAATGCGATGCTCGCCGCCAGATCGACCTTCATGCCGAGCAGCTCGGTCGCCGTCGATGGGATGATCTGCGCGAGCCCGGAGGCGGCCTCTGGCGTCGGGCCCGCCGAGACGTAGGGGCGACCGGCGCTCTCGAGGAAGACGATCGCCTCGATCGTCGCGGCCTCGACCCCGTGACGTTCCGCGGCGTCGGAGATCAGCCCGCGCCAGCGGTCCGTCCTGCGCGCCGAGGCGACGACGCCGCCCGGGCTCTTTTCGTAGATCACGTGCGAGGCGCCGAGAGCTGCCCCGCGCTCGAGCGCGGCGCGCTGTGCCTCGCTCCAGGCAAACGGGTCGCGAGCCGGCTCGGCTGCGGCGCTCCCCTCCGTCGCGATCCGCGCGACGCGCACGTCGAGCGGCTCGCGCTCGGCAATCCCGATCGCGAGCACGACCGCTGCCAGCGCGCCCGCTGCGAGCACGATCGCGAAGACGCCGCCCAGCGCGCGGACGAGCGTCACCCTGCGATCCCGCTCGGTCTGCACCGGCAGAGATGTTAGGTGGGCGCCCGTGGGCCACTCGGCCCTCCCGTGATCCGTGCCCGGTCGGTTAGGTTGCGCGCGTGCGAACCGAGGCGCGCTTCGAGGCCGTGGGCGAGGCCGCGGGGCACTACGAGAGCTTCTATCTCAAGGCGACCCGACCCGGAGGCGGTCAGGGGATCTGGATCCGCCACACGGTCCACAAGCGCCCCGCCGTGGAACCGACCGCCTCGATCTGGTTCACGCTCTTCGACGCCGAGGCCGCCGGGCCGCGGGCGACGAAGCTGACCGTCCCCGCCGCGGAGCTGGCGGCACCGAGTGGCGGCTACATCCGGATCGCGGACGCGCTGCTCGCGCCCGGGTCTGCGCGCGGGACGATCGCGACCGAGGGCATGCGGGCGAGCTGGGAGCTCGAGTTCGACTCCGAGGTCGAGTCCTTCCGCCATCTCCCCTACGAGTACCTATACCGGTCGCGCCTGCCGAAGACGAAGTTCCTCTCGCCCTACCCCGACGCCCGTTTCAGTGGCACCGTGAGCATCGACGGCGAGGAGCTCGACCTCGACGGGTGGCCCGGGATGGTGGGCCACAACTGGGGCTCAGAGCACGCCGAGCGCTGGACCTGGATCCAGGCGAACGAGTTCCGCGAGGCCGACGGTGTCGTCTTCGACGCCGCGCTCGGCCGGATCAAGGTGGGCCCGGTGACCACACCCTGGGTCGGCAACGGGGTGCTGCACATCGACGGCGAGACGCACCGCCTCGGCGGCTTCGACCGGATCCGCTCGACGAAGATCGACGACGAGCCGACCGCGTGCGACTTCGAGCTCGCCGGCAGGGGAGTCCGGGTGCGCGGCCGGGTCGGATCGGAGCCGCGAAACTTCGTCGGATGGGTCTATGCGGATCCGGTGGGGCCCGAGCACAACACGCTCAACTGCTCGATCTCCGATCTCGAGCTGACCGTCGAGCGCAAGGGCTCGGAGCCGCGCAGGCTCGAGTCGATCGCCGCCGCGGCCTACGAGATCGGGATGCGCGAGACCGACCACGGGATTCCGGTCCAGCCGTACCCGGACGGCTGAGCGACAGCGCCTTCAGCGCTTCGCGAGTATCCCCGTCCACGCTCGCGTCAGCGCGTCCAGGATCGCCCCTCGCGGGATCCGGGGGTTGTCCATCCACCAGAGGACGAGCGAGGCCATTCCCATGCTCATCAGCTCGGCGAGTGGCTCGAGCTCGCGCCGCGGAATCGGCGCCTCGCCGAGCTCGCGGATGACCTCGACGAGGACCGCGCGCGCCCTCGTGTGAACCTCGAGGCGAAAGGCCTGGGTCTCGGGCCCGCCGCCGCTGTCGCGAAAGAGCATCTTCCAGGCATAGGAGTGAGCCTCCACGTAGGCGAGCCAGACTTCGAGCACCGCCCGCAGGCGCTCCTCCGGCATGCCTTCCTCGGGGATCAGCCCGGCGAAGCGCCCGAGGTCCTCGCGGTGGCGCTCGAGCAGGGCCAGGTAGAGCGCCTGCTTCGATTCGAAATGGCGGTAGAGGATCGGCTTCGTGACGCCGGCGCCGGCGGCGATCTCCTCGAGGCGCGTCCCCTCGTAGCCACCCTCTCCGAACAGCCGCCCCGCGGACTCGACGATCAGCGCCCGGCGCTGCGTCGGGTGAAGCCGCTTTCTCGGTGAGGCGTGTGCCATTATTACCCGAAGGTAACTTAGATCCCGCCTCAGATAGAAGGAGCCGGAATGAACGAGAACGCAGCGGCACAGCCGAGCGGCGGCGAGATGGTCCACGACCCGGTCCACCGCGTCTCCTACTCATTCCAGCGTCAGGGGGAGAACCTCTGGGTCCACACTCGGCTCGAGGACGGCGGCCACCTGCCCGCGCATTTCCACCCGAGCCTCGAGGAGCACTGGGAGGTGGTCGAGGGAACGGTGCGGGTGAAGCTCGCCGGCGATTGGCGCGATCTGGTCCCGGAGGACGGACCCCTGCTCGTCGCTCGCGACGTCAGGCACGAGCTCAAGAACGAGAGCGGCCGCGAGGCCCGGCTGCGGACCGAGGTCCTGCCGGCGGGTCGGCTCGAGCAGTTCCTCACCGAGACGGCACGCGCCGCACGCGAGGGGCTCTACAACGCGCGCAACCTGCCGACGAGCTTCCGCGGCGCGGTCTGGGCCGCGGAGCTGGCCGAGCGCTTCCGCTCCGAGACAGTGATGTGCTCGCCCCCGCCCGCCGTGCAGCGCGTCTTCACGCCGGTGCTCGCGCGCTTGGCCCGCTAGCCGCCCGGAGCCGTTCCGGCTAGCGCCGCTCGAACCGCGCCCAGGTCGAGCGCAGCCCCAGGCGGGCGCGCAGCGTGTCACCGGTGACGGTTGTGGAGCCAGAGGAGCCGACGACCCGGGCGCGGACGATACGAGGGGACTCGCCCCGCTCGAGGATCTCGATCTTGCGCAGCTTGCCCTGGAAGAGGCCGTCGAGCTCGGACTCCATCTGATCGTCGGAGAGCCGCTCGGTCCACGTGTGCACGGGCGAGGCGTCGTCGAAGGGGTCCTCGACGGACTTCAGGTAGGGGACGGAGCTGCCGCCCGAGAACCCGAACTCGGAGCTCTCGGTCTGCCCGCCCGAGGTGGAGAAGAAGTAGGTGGCCGCCGGGCGGCCCCGGTACTCGACGACCTGGCGCCGAGTCGCGCGCACCGCCTCGCTGGTGGATCTGACCTCCGAGGACCGGCCGCCGTAGACCTGGCTGCGCGCGTCCGCGTAGTGGTCGAAGACGCCGCTTCGCTCGGTGGCGAGTCCGTAGGAGCGCGCCGCGACCGCCTGCGCGCGAAGCGCCTCCGCCGGCCATGAGGTCGGGGCCTCGTTCGGGACCACGCCCTTGACGTAGGCCTCGAGCCCGAGCGCGTTGATCACCATCAGCGAGCCGCCGCTGTTGCGGGCCACGAGGGCGCCGCGGAACGATCCGAAGCGCCCGATCCGAACCCCGCCGGCGGCTTCGCCCTCGGTGCCGCAGCTCCTCAGCCGGTCGCCGCTCGACGTGCGCAGGACGACGCCGCCGCCGCCGGCCTCGAAGGAGTAGTCGCGAGCGGGGTCGAGGTCCTGCCCGCAGGCCCGCCCCGCACCGCTGAAGCTCACCGAGCCGTCGCCGGAGCCGAGCAGGACCCGAACGCGCTCGCCGCCGACCTTGCCGACCTTGGTGTCGGTGTAGTAGTGGTCGAGGATGTCGCGGTAGCCGCGCCCCGCGAGCGCAAATCCGTAGGCGCCGTACTGGCTCATCCCGACCCCGTGGCCGAAGCCGCGGCCGTCGATCGTCCATTCCGCCTCCGCGGCCGGCGCCATCAGCGCCCCGGCGCCGAGCAGGGCCGCGAGCATGGCCTTGAGCCTTCTCACGCGATCTTCAACAGCGAAGGAACCCACGGGTCGCGGTTTCGACGGCCGCCTCGCCACCCCTGCCGGACGCTAGGCTCAGCCTAGGCGAGCGAGAGAGGTCTGATGAGCGTCACGGAACGCGAGAAGACGGTGGTGGAAGGGGTCGAGAAGCGGCTCTTCATCGGCGGTGAGTGGCGCGATGCCGGCGGCGGGGAGACGCTCGCGGTCGAGGATCCCTCGACCGGCGAGCCGCTCTGCGAGGTCGCCGACGCGACGCCCGAGGACGCGGCGGCGGCGCTCGACGCGGCGTGTGCCGCGCAGGCCGAGTGGGCGGCGAGCGCCCCGAACGAGCGTGCCGAGATCCTCCAGCGCGCCTTCGAGCTGCTCGGCGAGCGCAGCGAGGAGCTCTCGATGCTGATGACGCTCGAGATGGGCAAGACGACGCCCGAGTCGAAGGCCGAGATCACCTACGCGGCCGAGTTCTTTCGCTGGTTCTCCGGCGAGGCGCTCCGCGTCGAGGGCTACTTCAAGGTCGCCGGCAACGGCGCCTCGCGGGTGCTCGTCATGCGCCAGCCGGTCGGCCCGTGCTACTTCATCACGCCCTGGAACTTCCCCACCGCAATGGGGACGCGCAAGATCGGCCCTGCGATCGCCGCCGGCTGCACGATGGTGATCAAGCCGGCGCAGCAGACTCCGCTCTCGATGCTCGCGCTCGCCGGGGTGCTCGCGGAGGCGGGCCTGCCGCCGGGGGTGCTCAACGTCCTCACGAGCTCGTCATCGAGCGACGTGTCGAAGCCGATCATCGGCGACCCCCGGCTGCGAAAGCTCTCCTTCACGGGATCCACCGAGGTCGGGCGGAAGCTGATCGCTCAAGCGGCGGACAACGTGCTCAAGGTCTCGATGGAGCTCGGTGGCAACGCTCCCTTCCTGGTCTTCGACGACGCCGACCTCGACGCCGCGATCGAGGGCGCGATGACGGCGAAGATGCGAAACATCGGCGAGGCCTGCACGTCCGCGAACCGCTTCCACGTCGCCGACTCGCTCGCTGAGGAGTTCGCGGCCAAGCTCGGCGAGCGCATGGGAGCCCTGAAGCTCGGCCGAGGGACCGAGGACGGCGTCGACGTCGGCCCGCTGATCGACGACGATCAGCGTTCGAAGGTCAGCGAGCTGGTCGACGACGCCCTCGAGAAGGGCGCGACCTGCGTGGTCGGGGGCGGCGCCCATGACGGTGCCGGCTACTTCTACGAGCCGACCGTGCTCGGCGGCGTCCCCGACGAGGCGCGGGTTCTTTCCGAGGAGATCTTCGGCCCGGTCGCCCCGGTCGCTTCGTTCGGCTCCGAGGAGGAGGCCGTCGCCGCGGCGAACGACACCGAGTACGGGCTTGTCGCCTACGTCTACACCCGCGACCTGAAGCGCGCCCTTCGTGTCTGCGAGGCCCTCGAAACGGGGATGATCGGCCTCAACCAGGGCCTCGTCTCGAACGCCGGGGCCCCGTTCGGCGGCGTCAAGCAATCCGGCACCGGGCGCGAGGGCGGCAACGAGGGGATCGAGGAGTACCTCGAGACCAAGTACGTGGCGGTCAACCTCTGAGCTGGCGCTAGCGGCCGAGAAGCTGCCCGAGCAGCCCGCTCGCCGAGCGGCGCTGCTCGAGATAGCACTGGTGATACTCCTCGGCGCGCCAGAAGCCGGTCGCCGGCTCAATCGAGGTCGCGACGGGCTCTCCGAGGCGCTCCTTGATCCGGGCGCGCGACGCCTCTGCAGCCTCCACCTGGGCCGGTGAGTGGGTGAAGATCACGGTCCGGTACTGAGAGCCGACGTCCGGCCCTTGGCGATCGACCTGAGTTGGGTCGTGGACGCTCCAGAAGACGTCGAGCAGCTCCTCATAGGAAACTCGGTCGGGGTCGAAGCTCACCTGGCAAACCTCGGCGTGACCCGTTCGCCCGCTCGAGACCTGCTCGTAGGTCGGGTTCTCGACGTGGCCTCCCTCGTAGCCGACCGCGGTTTCGAGGACACCTTCGAGGGCGCGGAAAGCCATCTCGACCTGCCAGAAGCAACCGGCCCCGAAAGTTGCATTCTCGGTATGGGGATTCGTCTCTGCGTCGGTCTGCATCGAGGCTCCTCGCTTGGGTCGGTCGGAGTTCTGATTCTCCCTCGGTCTTCTCAATTCTCCCTCAATCGGCCCGCCGGCCACGAGTAGGCTGAGAGGCGAGCATGGCCGGGGGTGCGGAGAAGAGGGGCGTTTCCGCCACTGCTGCGATTCGCGGGCTGCTTGCGACGGGTGGGCGCAGCTACGGCGGCGGCGACCGGGATAACGCGGCGCGAGTGGTCGGCCTGATCTGCTCACTGAGCGCGCTGCTGACGACCGTCTTTCTGCCGCTCGAGCCCCCAACGGAGGCGATCGGCGACCTCGGCTGGGTCGCGGCAGGCGCCCTGATCGTGCTCGGCTTCGCCGGCGGGCGGCTGCTGCGGCAGCGAGACCCGTCGCCGAGCTTCGAAGCCCTCCTCCTGGTCAGCTACGTGGGTCTGCTCCAGGTGTTGGCGCTGGAGTGGCTGGCGGGCGGGGTCGACTCCCCCTATCGCGAGCTGACGCTGCTCTGGATCGGGTCCGCGATGGGCGTCCATCCGCTCTGGCGGTCCCTTTCGTTCCTTGCCGTAGCAGCGCTCGCCAGCGCCGCCCCGATCGCCTGGGAGGGCTGGAGCGGCGAGGCAGCGCTCGACGTCCTCCCAGACTTCCTGCTCTGGACCGTCCTCGGTTTCGTCCTGCTCGGCCTGATGAGCTACGTCAGGGCGCAACGCATCGAGCTGCGCGAGGGGGAGCGCGAGGCGCAGACGCTCGCACGCGTCGACGAGTTGACCGGCCTCGGCAACCGGCGGGCGTTCACGGAGGCGCTCGAATCGGAGCTGGCGCGAAGCCGCCGGGCCTCCTCGGTGACGAGCGTCGCGCTGCTCGATCTGGACCGCTTCAAGCCGATCAACGATCGCTTCGGGCATCTCGACGGCGATCGCTGCCTGCGCGATGTCTCGGCGGCAATCCAACGCGCGCTGCGGGCGGGGGACCGGGCGTTTCGGTGGGGCGGGGACGAGTTCGCGCTCGTCCTGGCCGACACCGACGTCGAGGGCGCCGAGCGAGTGACGGCGCGGATCGCCGATGAGATCCTGAACACCTGCTCGACCGCTGACGGGACCCCGCTGTCGGTCTCATGGGGCGCGGCCGAGGCCAAGGACGAGATGAGCTCGGTCGAGCTCCTGGGCCGGGCCGACCTCGCCCTGATGACCCTCAAGCGGGAGAAGCTCGAGGCCTAGGGTCAGCCGTTCGGTCGGGCGAGTCGGTGATGATCTAGCGCCTCGTCGAGCACCGTCTCCTCGACCCCGTTCTCGCGCGCGACCTCGCGCAGCGGACGCCCGGAGGAGGCGGCCTCCTTGACGATCTCGCTCGCGCGGTCGTAGCCGATGTGCGGATTGAGAGCCGTCGCCGTCGCCAGCGTCGCCTCCGCGTTTCGCTCGAGCATCTTCTCGTTCGGCTCGATCCCGGCGACGCACTTCTCGTTCATCAAGCGGGCGGCCGCGGCGAGCAGCTTGATCGAGTCGAGCAGGTTGCGGGCGATCAGCGGCACCCGCACGTTGAGCTCGAACTGGCCTTGGGAGCCGGCGACAGCGATCGCGGCGTCGTTGCCGATCACCTGGTCGCCAACCTGGATCACGACCTCGGGGATCACGGGGTTGACCTTGCCGGGCATGATCGAGGAGCCCTTCTGAAGCTCCGGGAGCCGGATCTCGGCGAGCCCGGCCCGCGGGCCGGAGCCCATCAGCGCGAGGTCGTTGGCGATCTTGATCAGCGAGACCGCGACCACCTTGAGCGCCCCGGAGAGCTCGACCAGCGCGTCCCGGTTCCCCTGCGCCTCGAAGGGGTCCGCGGGCGCGCCGATCTGCTCGAGCCCGGTCGCCTCGGAGAGCTTCTCGCGCACCCGTCGAGCGAACTCGGGGTGGGTGTTGAGGCCGGTGCCGGTCGCGGTGCCCCCGAGTGGGATCTGACCGACGCGCTCGAGCGTCCCCCGAACCCGCTCGGCGCCGAGGCGCACCTGTGCTGCGTAGCCGCCGAACTCCTGACCGAGGGTCACGGGCACCGCGTCCATCAGATGGGTCCGCCCCGCCTTGACGTGACCGGCGAAGTGCTCGGCCTTCGACCCGAGCACCCCCGCAAGCGCGTCGAGGGAGGGCAGCAGCTCGGCGCTGACCTCCCCGAGCGCCGCGAGGTGGACCGCCGAAGGGAACACGTCATTCGAGGACTGGCCCATGTTCACGTGGTCGTTGGGGTGGGCTCCCTCACCCGCGAGGTTCGCGATCACCTCGTTCGCGTTCATGTTCGAGGAGGTTCCGGAGCCGGTCTGAAAGACGTCGACGGGAAACTGCGGGTCGTGCTCGCCATCGGCGACGGCGTCGCCGGCCGCGGCGATCCGCTCGGCGACGTCGGCATCGAGCAGGCCGAGCTCCGCGTTGACGCGCGCCGCCGCAGCCTTGAGCCGGCCAAGCCAGTGGACCACCGGGGACGGGATCGGATGGCCCGAGACGGGAAAGTTCTCGACCGCCTTCGCGGTCTCACCGCCCCAGAGCCGCTCGCCCGCTACCTCGGTGGCCATCTTCCTCCTCCATTCGACCTTCGCCCAAAGGAGGCTATCGCCAGAGCGCCCCGTCGGCGGCCGCGAGCAGGTCGGCCGTGCTGGTCGCATCTGCGGGCATCGAAGCGACCCCGAAGCTCGCTCGTTGGCTGGGCCTGAGGCGCTGAGTCCCCGCTCAGCCACCCTGCTGGGCCGCGGCGTACCCCTCCCCGAAGGCCCGCTCGAAGTCGGCTCCAAGGGAGCGCTCGCCTCCGCCGCTGAAGCGCGCCGCGGCGTCGAGGCGACGGACGAGGTCCTCGTGGATTCCACCGGTCGACGCCGCGCCCTGCTGGACCGCCCCGACGAGATAGCCGAGGCGAACGGTCGCCGGCCCGGAGGGGTCGCGGCGGGCGCGCTCGTTGAGAGCGGTGGCGGCCTCGACGATCGGCTTGCCGACTGCGCCCAGCGCGCCCGGGGGCTGCTCCTCGACGAGGCAGTCGCTGATCGCTACCGAGCCCTCGAGTCGCACCTCCGCGGGGGTGGCCTCGAGCGCAGCGAGGTACTCCGCTGCGGGGGCGAAGCAGGCCGCGGGCGTGTCGGGTGCGTCCTCGGAACCGCAACCCGCCGCGCCGAGCAGCGCTAAGCCCGCCGCCAGGTACGAGCTTCGCCTCACTGGGCCATCCTAGAATCAGCCGCTCGTGGGCGGATTTCGAGCAGTCGACCCGAAGCAGTCGTTTCCCGAGCTCGAGCAGCGGGTTCTCGAGCGCTGGCGCGAGGGCAACGTGTTTCGGCGCCAGCTCGACCAACGCCGCGACGCCGGGGCCGACACGTGGAGCTTCTACGAGGGCCCCCCGACCGCAAACGGAAAGCCCCACTCCGGTCACGTCCTCCCGCGCGTGTTCAAGGACGTCTACCCGCGCTACAAGGCGATGCGCGGCTATCACGTGCCCCGCAAGGCCGGCTGGGACTGCCACGGCCTGCCGGTCGAGCTCGAGGTCGAAAAGGAGCTCGGGATCTCCTCGAAGGCAGAGATCGAGGAATACGGGATCGCGGAGTTCAACGCCCGCTGCCGGGATTCCGTATTCCGCTACGTGGAGGAATGGAACCGGCTGACCGAGCGGATCGGCTTCTGGATCGATCTCGACGACCCCTACGTCACGCTCGAGACCGACTACATCGAGTCAGTCTGGTGGTCGCTGCGGCAGATCTGGGATCAGGGACGCCTCTACCGCGGGCACAAGGTCGTCCCCTACTGCCCGCGCTGCGGGACCGCGCTCTCCTCCCACGAGGTCGCGCTCGGCTACCGCGACGTCACCGACCCCTCCGCCTACGTGCGCTTCCCGGTCACCGAGGTGATGCCCTCGGATCAGATCCCCGAATCGCCGATCCAGCCCGGCGACAGCCTGCTTGCCTGGACGACGACGCCATGGACGCTGATCTCGAACGCTGCGCTCGCCGTCGGCGCCGAGATCGAATACGTGCGCGCTCGGCCCGCCGGCTCCGAGGAGGTGCTGATCCTGGCTCGCGACCTGGTCGAGCGGGTGCTCGGCGAGGGGGCCGAGATGATCGCCCACTTCCCGGGCTCGGCGCTCGCCGGGGTCCGCTACGAGCCGCCCTTCACCTACGTGACCGACTACGGGCCGCGAGGCCACACCGTGCTGGAGGGCGACTTCGTCACCACCGACGACGGGACCGGGATCGTGCACACCGCGATCGCCTTCGGCGAGGACGACTTCCGCCTCGGCGAGCGCTATGGAATCACGCTGCAGAACCCCGTGCGCGTGGACGGCACCTTCGACAAGCGGGTCACGGAGTTCGCCGGGCGCTTCGTCAAGGACACCGACCCCGAGATCGTCGCGGAGCTCGAGCGTGACGGGCGGCTCTTTCGCTCCGAATCCTACGAGCACGCCTACCCGCACTGCTGGCGCTGCGACACGGCGCTGCTCTACTACGCGAAGTCGAGCTGGTACATCCGCACTACCGACGTCCGCGATCGGATGCTGGCCGAGAACGAGGCGATCGGGTGGCAGCCCGAGCACATCAAGCACGGGCGCTTCGGCAAGTGGCTCGAGGGCAACGTCGACTGGGCGCTCTCGCGCGAGCGCTACTGGGGCACGCCGCTGCCGATCTGGGAGTGTGGATCGAGCGAGTGCGACGAGCGCTTCTGCGCCGGCTCGATTGCGGAGTTGGGAGAGCGCGCCCGTGACCAAGTCCCCGACGACCTTCACCGCCCCTACATCGACGACGTCGTCCTCGCCTGCGAGGCGTGCGGCGGGGAGATGCGTCGGGTCGAGGAGGTGATCGACACCTGGTACGACTCCGGCTCGATGCCGTTTGCGCAGTTCCACTTCCCTTTCGAGGGGGAGGAGGAGTTCGCGGCGCGCTTTCCGGCCGACTACATCTGCGAGGCGATCGACCAGACCCGCGGGTGGTTCTACTCGCTGCTCGCGATCTCGACGCTCGTCTTCGATCGCTCGAGCTACCGCAACTGCGTCTGCGTCGGCCTGATCCTCGATCCCGATGGGGAGAAGATGTCGAAGAGCCGCGGCAACGTCGTCGACCCCTGGGAGGTGCTCGAACGTCACGGTGCCGATGCCTTCCGCTGGTACTTCACATCCCAGCAGCCTTGGGCCGACTATCGGTTTTCCGCCGACACGGTCGGGGAGGCCGTCCGCCAGTTCATGCTCACGCTCTGGAACACGTACTCGTTCTGGGTGCTCTACGCGAACGCCGAGGGGTTGACGCCCGCTGAGCTCGAGCACACGGAACCGGGCGGGGACGAGCTCGATCGCTGGATCGTCTCCCGCCTGCAGGGCACGACTCGGGAGGTGACCGAGCGCATGGACGCCTTCGACTGCACGGCCGCGGGAAGCGCGATCGCGGCTTACGTCGATGAGCTCTCGAACTGGTACGTGCGCCTCTCGCGCAGGCGATTCTGGGAGGGCGATCGCGCGGCGTTCGCGACGCTTCGTCACTGCCTGGTCGAGGTGGCGAAGCTGCTCGGACCGTTCACGCCCTTCCTCGCCGAGGAGCTTCACGCGAACCTGCTCGGGGGGGAGGAGGGAGAGTTCGCCGGCGCTCCCGACTCGGTCCACCTCTGCGACTTCCCCGAGCCCGACTCCGCGCTCGAGAGTGGCGAGCTCGAGGCGGGGATGGAGGCCGCTCGGCGCGCGATCGAGCTGGGGCGCGCCGCGCGCGCGCAGGCGAAGGTGAAGATGCGCCAGCCCCTGCGCAGGGCGGTGATCGTGGCCACGGAGCTCGAGCGCCGAGAGCTCGAGCGTCTGCGCGAGCTGATCACCGGCGAGCTCAACGTCAAGGAGCTCGAGTTCGTCACGGAGCAGGGCGAGCTCGTCAGCTATCGCGCCAAGCCGAACTACCGGACGCTCGGCCCTCGGTTCGGGAAGCAGATGCCGGCCGCTGCGGCGGCGGTGGAGGCGATCGACCCGGCCCATGCCGCGGATGCCGCACGGGGCGAGCGGCGAATCGGGATCAACGTCAACGGCGGTGAGCACGAGCTCGCGCCCGAGGACCTCATTCTGGTCATGGAGCCGCTCGAGGGCTACGAGGTCGAGGCGGAGGCGGGCCGCGCGGTTGCGCTCTCGCTCGAGCTCGACCCGGAGCTACGCCGCGAAGGACTCGCGCGTGAGATCGTCCACGCGGTGCAGAGCGCCCGCAAGCAGGCCGGCCTCGAGGTCAGCGACCGGATCTCGCTCTCGCTCGCCGGAGACGAGGAGCTGCTCGACGCGGCACGCGAACACGAGACCTACCTGGCCGGCGAGACCCTGGCTACGTCGATCACCTACGGCCGTGACGACGGCAGCGAGGGGACCACCAAGGCCGGCGTCGACGGCCGCGAGCTGTTGATCTGCGTCGACCGCTCGTAGCTTTGGCGCTTTCCTCTCGCTATGCGAGAGCAAGGCGCCACTTCGCTAGACGAGCGCCGGGTCGAGCTCCGCTTCGAGGCGCTTGCGGGGCAGCGCGCCGACCACCCGCTTGGTCTCCGCGCCGTCGCGGAAGAGGATCAGGGTCGGAATCGAGAGCACCTCGTAGCGGGCGGCGCTCTGCTGGTTGTCGTCGACGTTGAGGCTGACGATCCGCACGTCGTCGCGCTCGGCCGACATCTCCTCGAGGATCGGGTGGACGACTCGGCACGGTCCGCACCACGGGGCCCAGAAGTCGACGAGCACGGGCTGATCGGACTCGAGGACCTCCGCCTGGAAGTTGGCGTCGGTCACGTCGGGGAGCTTGCCGGTCACTCTCGTCTCCTGACTTCGGGGTGGGCGACTCGCGGTTTCTACCGCATCCCGAATCACTATACAAAATGAAGTAGCGGAGCCCGGAAGGCGTCAGCCGCGCAGGCGCATCGCCAGTACGCGAAGCGCGGCCTCGAGCGCGATCGCGGCGGTCATCTTTGATTCGCCCACCCGCCGATCGGAGAACAGGATCGGCAACTCGAGAACGCGAAAGCCCGCGCCGATCGCCCGATAGGTGGTCTCGATCTGAAACGAATAACCGTGCGAGGGGATCGTGTCGAGATCGATCGCCTCGAGCACCTCGCGGCGAAAGACCTTAAAGCCACCGGTCAGGTCGCGCACTCGGACGCCAAGCAGCGCACGGGCGTAGAGGCTCCCACCGCGGCTCAGCAGCCGCCGTCCCGGCCCCCAGTCGCGCACCCCGCCGCCGGCCACGTAGCGTGAGCCGAGCACGAGATCGGCGTCGCGCTCGGCGGCGCCGAGCAGGTCGGGCAGGCGGGCGGGATCGTGGGAGAAGTCCGCATCCATCTGCGCGACGAGCCGCGCTCCCGCGCCGAGCGCCTCACGAAAGCCCGCGATGTAGGCGGGGCCGAGGCCCTGCCTGACGGAACGGTGGAGGACCGAGACCTGCTCGTGCTCCCCGGCGAGACGGTCGGCGAGCCGGCCGGTTCCATCGGGAGAGGAGTCGTCGACGACCAGCACCGTGGCGCCGGTGGGCAGCCGCGCGCGAACCGCCGCGACGATCGCCTCGAGGTTTGAGGCCTCGTTGTAGGTCGGCAGCACAAGCCACACGTCTTCCCCGGCGCCCATCGCGCGGGAATCTAGAGTGGCCGGGATGCGAAACGCCGAGATCGCAGCCGCGATGGAGGAGCTCGCGACGCTGTACGAGCTCGACGGGGCGGTCCGCTACCGGGTGCTCGCCTACAGGGACGCCGCGCGGGTGATCCGCCAGAGCCCGGTCTCGGTCGCCGAGCTCGCCCGCGCCGGACGCGCCACCGAGCTGCCGAAGATCGGCGCGACCCTCGAGACGAAGATCCTCGCCCTGCTCGAGACGGGCGAGATCCCCTCGGCGACAAAGCTGAAGGCGAAGTTCCCGGCTTCGCTGGTGCAGGTGACGCGCATCCCCGGGGTCGGAGCAAAGACCGCGCGGCGCTTGTTCGACGAGCTCGGCGTCGCCAGCCTCGACGACCTGCGCGCCGCCGCCGAGGCGGAGCGGATCCAGGGTGTGAAAGGGCTCGGCGCGAAGTTCGAGGAGAACGTACGCGCCGCGCTCGACCGCCTCGGCGAGGAGGGGGCGCCCGGGCGCCTGTTGCTCTCCCACGCCCTCCCGGTCGCCGAGGAGCTCGCCGCGGCGCTTCACGAGCACCCGGCCGCGGACACCGTGGAAATTGCGGGCTCCGCTCGGCGTCTCGCCGAGACTTGTAAGGACATCGACCTGATCGCGACCGCGACGGATCCGCTCGCGCTGTCGCGTGCCCTGGTCGAGCACCCGCTCGCCGCTCAAGTGGGCTCGGCGCGCGAATCCGGCGCCCGGATCACCACCTACAACGGGATCTCGGTCGACCTGCGGATCGTCGCCCCCGACGCGCTCGGCAACCTGCTCCAGCACTTCACCGGCTCGGCCGGGCACAACGTGGCGCTGCGCGAGCGGGCGCTCGGCATGGGGCTCTCGGTGTCCGAGCACGGGATCACCGAGGTCGAGTCGGGCAACGTCGAACGCTACGCGACCGAGGAGGAGGTCTACGCCCGGCTCGGGCTTGCCTACATCGAGCCGGAGCTCCGCGAGGGACGCGGCGAAATCGCGGCGGCGGCGACCGGGACGCTGCCGCAGCTGGTCGACGCCGGCGACATCCGCGGCGACCTGCACTGCCATACGACGCTCTCCGACGGGCGCAACTCGCTCGCGGAGATGGCCGAGGCGGCACGCTCCCGGGGCTACTCCTATCTCGCCGTCACCGAACACTCCGCGACCCACGGGTTCGGCAACCACGTCACCGCCGACGAGCTGCTCGCGCGGGTCGAGGAGGTCGCCGTGCTCAACTCCGAGCTCGACAGCCGTCGATTTCGAGTCCTCGCCGGAAGCGAGGTGAACATCCTGCCCGACGGGTCGCCCGACTACCCCGACGAGGTGCTCGAGCGACTCGACTGGGTGGTGGGGTCGGTCCACACCGTGTTTCGGATGTCGGGCAAGGAGATGACCAAGCGAGTGATCACGGCGATCGAGCATCCGCTGGTCGACTGCATCGGCCACCCGACCGGCAGGCTGATCGGCCGCCGCGAGCCCTACGACATCGACGTCGAGGCGGTCGCCGAGGCCGCGGCCGCGAGCGGGACGATGATCGAGATCAACGGCAACCCGAACCGCCGCGACCTCTCCGAGCACCACGCGCGCCTCGCGGCGGAGGCGGGGGTGCGGATCTGTGTCAACACCGACGCTCACGGCGCCGACACCCTCGACAACATCGTCTACGGGATCGCCACCGCGCGCCGCGCCTGGCTGACCAAGGCCCAGGTCGCCAACACCCGCACTTGGAGCGAGTTCAAGAAGCTTCGCAAGCGCGCGCGTTGACCGGGCTTCACCGGTTCGCTAAGCTAATTAGCGATGGTAACTATCTCGCCGGAGGTCTCTGAAACCGCAGCTCGGCTAGGGCTTGCGATCACGCGCGCGGCGCGGCGGCTGCGACAGGAGGCGCTCAGGGCGGAGCCGGAGACCGAGCTCAGCCCGACGCTCACCGCGGCGCTCGCAACCGTCGAGGCTCATGGCCCGCTGACGCCGAGCGAGCTCGCCGAGCGCGAGCGGGTGCAGCGACCGACGGCGACCCGGATCGTCGCCCGCCTCGTCGAGCTCGGCCTCGCCGAGCGCACCGCCGACCCCACCGACGGGCGCTCGGCCCTGGTCTCGGCGACGCCCGGCGGGCGGGCGCTCCTGCGCCGCCTGCGCAAGCGAAAGAACGCCTACCTGGCGCAACGCCTCCGTGAGCTCGACCCGGCGGAGGTTGCGACCCTCGAGCGCGCCGCGGGAATCCTCGAGCGCCTGCTCGACGAGGAGCCGCGCAGGTGAGCGCGGCGGTGATTCGCTCCTTCGCCTCGCTTCGAGTCCCGAACTACCGGCGCTACTTCACCGGCCAGCTCGTCTCGCTGAGCGGCAACTGGATGCAGATGGCCGCCGAGATGTGGCTGATCCTCGCGCTCACCGGGAGCGCCGTCGCGGTCGGCGTGACGGCGGCCCTCCAGTTCCTGCCGATGTTGCTGTTCGGCGCCTGGGGCGGGGTGCTCGCCGACCGCTGGCCGAAGCGCTCCCTGCTCCTGCTCACCCAGGCACTGATGGCGATCCCGGCGCTCTGCCTGTGGGCCGTGACCGCGGGCGGAGTGGTCGAGCCGTGGATGGTGTTCGCGCTCGTCTTCGTCCGCGGCGCGGTGAACGCGGTCGACAACCCGACCCGGCAGAGCTTCGTGATCGAGATGGTCGGCTCGGGTCGAGTCGTCAGCGCCGTCGGCCTCAACAGCGTCCTGATCCACTCGGCCAGGGTCATCGGCCCGGCCGGGGCGGGGGTTCTGATCGCGACCGTGGGGATCGCTACCTGCTTCCTGCTCAACGCGCTGTCTTTTCTGGGGATGCTCCTCGCTTTGCGCGCGATGGACGCCGGGGCGCTTCGACGCCCTGAAGGCGACCGGGCCGCAGGAGGCGTCGGCGCTGCACTGCGCTACGTGCGCGGCGAGCCGGCGCTGCTCGTGCCGCTCGCGATGATGGCGCTGGTTGGCACCCTGGCGTTCAACTTCCAGGTGATCCTGCCGCTGCTCGCCCGCTTCGCCTTCGACGGCGGTGCGACCGCGTACACGGCGCTCGCGGTCGCGATGGGCGTCGGCTCGGTGATCGGAGCGCTCGTCACCGGAGCGCGGGAGCGGATCAGCCGGCGCTTCATGCTCGGCGCCGCAGCGGGCTTCGGCGCCCTCGCCCTGCTCACCGCGACGGCGCCGAGCCTGCCCGTCGCGATCGCGATGCTCGTCCCGCTCGGGGCTTTCACTGTCAGCTTCGCCGCCTCGATCAACTCGACCCTCCAGCTCGGCGCGGATCCGGCGATGCGCGGCCGGGTGATGGCCCTGTACTCGGTGGTCTTCCTCGGCTCGACGCCGATCGGCGCGCCCATCGCCGGCCTGCTATCCGAGCTCGCCGGCCCGCGCGCGGGTCTGGTGCTGGCCGGAGTCGCGGCGCTCCTCGCGGCCGGCGGCGGCGCGTATGCCTTCTCGCGCCGACCCGAGGACGGCGCGCTAGCCGGCCCGGGCGGGCGGCGGTGGCGGTGGCTTCGCGCTCGGCGCCCGGTCGCGGTAGAGGCCGGGTGTGCGCACCAGGCGCACTGGCTCGAGCGCCGAGGAGGGCTCGACGTAGAAGCGGACCCCGTCGCGCTCCTCGATCGCGGCCACGGCCCGCTCGCGTCCGCGCCACGCCAGCGCGATGGCGATCGCGTAACCGGCGCCGATCGCGGCCACCTGCGGCCAGACCCACCCGGCCCCGCCGACGATCAGGGCGAACGCACCGATCGGCCAGAGGCGCAGGAAGGCGATCCAGGCCGGACTCTCCGGCGGCAGGCTCGTCGCCGTCCGCGCCCCGGCGAGCACCCTCCCGATCGCCTCCGCGGCGCGCCCCGAGCGCCCGAGCCAGAGGCCGATCGCGGCGGCGAGGAGCCACCACGCGGCGCCGACGAGGAGCGCGGTGGCGTCGCCGTCGCGGTTCGCGATCGCAACGGCGACCGCGCCGAGCACGGTCGCGACGCCGGCGACGAGCAGCACCGTCACCCGCAGTAGATCGCAGAAGAGCATCCCCGAGCTTCCCTAGAGCTGGCGGAGGAGCTCGAGGAATCCGTCCGTGCCCTCGACAACGAGGTCCGCGCGCTCGCGAATCTCCGCCGGCCCCTCGGCCGAAGCAATCGCGACGCAGACCGCGAGCTCGAGGCTCTCCTCGCGCTCGAGCCCGCGCAAGGCGGCGAAGCCGTCGAGGTCGGTGCGATCATCGCCGGCGAACAGCGCCGCCTTCACGCCCGAGCCCTCGATCAGCTCTCGGGCGGCGATGCCCTTGTGGACCTCGGCGACGGGGCGGATCTCGAGCACCTTGCGGCCGAAGTGCGCGATCAGCCCCTCGGCGGCGGCGCGCTGGGCCAGCTCGCCGGCCAAGCGCGCGGCGCCCTGCTCGTCGAGGGCGCCGCGCCAGTGGATCGCCTGGATCGGCCCCTTGCTCTCGAGCCGCATGCCGGCGGCCTCGAGCTCGGAGCGCTCGAGGCGGGCGAGGAACGCTCTCGCCGCATCCGGACGTTCACCGAGCGCGGGGTGAATGCGCGGCTCGCGGTCGCCGGGACGCAGGAGCTCAAGCCCGTGGTTTCCGGCGTAGGCGAGCTCGTCGAGGCCGACCATGTGCCGCGCCGCTTCCGCGCGACGGCCGCTGACGCAGGCCACGACCGAGTAGCGGCTGGCGAGCTCGCGCAGCACCTCGCGCGCCTCCCCGGGCACCACTGCGGCCTCGGGGTCGGCGACGATCGGGGCGAGCGTCCCGTCGATGTCGCAGAGGATCGCGGCGCGGGCCGGCTCGTTGCGAAGCTCTGCGAGGACGGTGGAGGAAGCGGCCATACGGCGCTCTAGTATCGCGCCGTGTCGCGCAACCGATTGCTGAAGCTCGCCGCGATCGGGACCGCGGCGGGGGCCTTCAGCGGCCTCTTCGGCGTCGGCGGCGGGACCGTGATCGTGCCGTTGCTGATCCTCTGGCTCGGCTTCGGTGAGCGCGAGGCGGCCGGGACCAGCCTCGCCGCGATCGTCGTCATCGCCCTGCTCGCCGCGATCGGCCAGGGCCTCTACGGAAACGTCGACCTGCTCGAAGGCGTGCTGATCGGGGTCCCCGCCGTCGCCGGGGTGATACTCGGGACGGCGCTTCAGCAGCGCATCCCGGAGCGCGCCGTCTCGCTGATCTTCGCCGTCCTGCTTGCCGCGATCGCGGTCGAGCTGCTGGTCTAGGGGGAGACGGCGGCGATGGAGTACGTGGCGGCGGCCCTGCTCGGCTTCGCCGGCGGCACGGTCGGGGGGCTGCTCGGGGTCGGAGGCGGGATCCTCTTCGTGCCGGCGCTCGCGATCTTCCTCGACGAGCCGCAGATCCGTGCGGTCGCGACCTCGCTGGTCGCGATCGTGCCAGTCGCGATCGCGGGCACCTGGCGCCAGCACGCCTACGGCAACGTGCGCCTGCGCGACGGTCTCATCCTCGGCGCCCTCTCGCCGCTCGGGGTGCTGGCGGGAGTGCTTGTCGCAAACGCGGTCTCCCAGCGCGCCCTCGAGGTCTCCTTCGCCGCGTTGCTGGTGTTCTTCGCCGCGCAGCTCCTGCGCCGAGGCCTGCGAGGGCCCGATGGCGGCTCTACAGGCCCTGCTCGAGCGCGCCCTTGACCGACGCGTCGAGGGCGTTCAGCCGGTAGAGCGAGAGCGCCTCAGGCGAGCCGAAGCCGCTGCGCCCTCCGGAGCCCGGGCGAGCCCGGGCCGGGCCGGCGTCCGGCCCGTGGTGGGAGAGGACGCAATGAAGCAGCGCGACGCGCCGCGGCGCTGCGAGCCCACCCGCGGCGGCACCGATCAGCTCCGCGCCGAGCGCGAGATGGCCGAGCAGCCGGCCCTCCTCGCTGATCCCGAACCGCGCGCCGTAGGTGAACTCACCCGTCTTGCCGATGTCGTGAACGAGCGCCGAGGCCATCAGCAGGTCGGAGTCGAGCCGCGGGTGGAGGGCGCAGAGCTCGCCGACCAGGGTGCCGACGGCGACGGTGTGCTCGAGCAGCCCTCCGAGGTAAGCGTGATGACTGCCACGGGTGCAAGGCGCGCGACGGAACTCCTCGGCGGCCGGCCCGCAGAGCAGCAGGCGCTCGACCAGGGCGCGCAGGGGCTCGTCGTGGATCTCGCGAATCAGGTGCTCGAGGAAGCCCTCGAGCTCCTCGACCGAGCGGTAGGCGGCGGGCAGGAACTCCTCCGGGTCGAACTCGCCGGGCTCGAGCCGGCGCGCGTCCTCGAGCTCTGCGACGAGCTCGCCGCGGTAGCGCTCGGCTCGACCGCGCACGGCGACCGCATCGCCCGTCTCGAAGCGCAAGCCGATCCGATCCGCCTCGCGAAACACGCGCGCAGCCAGCTCCCCGCTTCGATCCCGAAGGCGCAGCGAGAGGTAGGAGGAGCCGTTTCGCGAGGTGAGCCGCTCCTTCGCAAGGCAGGCGTAGCGGCCCTCGAAGCGCTGTCCGGGACGAAGCTGTGAGATCTCCGCGTGGATCTGCGCGAGTGCTGCCTCCATCTCACCCGATGTTGCACCTGAGGCCGGACGGCGCCGGGTAGTCTCGAGGCGATGCAATCGCTGATCTGGGAGGCCGAGCCGCCCCGCCTACGGTCCCCCGTCCTCGTCGCCGCCTTCGCCGGTTGGAACGACGCCGCGAGCGCGGCGACCACGGCGCTCGAGGCCGTCGCGGTGGCTTTGGACGCCGAGCCGATCGCCGCGATCGACCCCGAGGAGTTCTACGACTTCCAGGTCTCGCGCCCGACGATCCGGATGAGCGAGGGCCAGACCCGCGAGGTCGACTGGCCGACGAACGCCTTCTTCGTCGCCGAGGCTCCGGCCGCCGAGCGCGACCTGGTGCTGCTCTCGGGGGTCGAGCCGAACACCCGCTGGCGGACCTTCGCGGGCGCCGTGATCGATGCGGCCGAGCGGCTCGGGGTCGAGATGGTGGTGACGCTCGGGGCGCTGCTCGCCGACGTCGCCCATACCCGCGCCGTGCCGATCACCGGCCTCGCCTCGGACCCCGGGCTGGTCGAGCGCCTCGACCTCAGCCGTTCGAGCTACGAGGGCCCGACCGGCATCGTCGGCATCCTCCACGACGCCTGCCGGCGCCGCGGGACCACCTCGGCGAGCCTCTGGGCAGCGGTCCCTCACTACATCGCCGCGGTGCCGAACCCGAAGGCGGCGCTCGCCCTGTTGCGCCGGCTCGAGGGCTTCACCGGCGTCGCGGTCGAGGCCTCCGAGCTCGAGGAGGCGATGGACCGCTTCGAGCGCCAGGTCGACCGCGCCGTCGCCACCAACCCCGAGGTTGAGGAGCTCGTCCAGCGCCTGGAGTCAGAGCAGGACGAGAACTTCGAGCCCGGCCTCGACGTCCCTTCTGGCGACTCGATCGCCCGCGAGTTCCAACGCTTCCTGCGCCAGCGCACCGATCCCGAGGCGCCGGGCCCGGGTTAGCTCAAGGGTTCGGCCCGGCCGCAACGCGGCGTGCCACCCCACCTCGCGGCGCCGAGTTCCGCTTTGCATGTCCGTCCCGGACCTTCGTCCAAAAGTGCTGTCGAGGCTAGTCGGGGTACGCGAGGGTGGCGCGCTTTACGACTCCGCGGTGATCGAAGTGGACGTAGAGCGTCTGGCCGTCGCCGGGGCCGAAGGCGTCGTTGACCTCGCCCGCAAAGAACCACCACTTCCTGCTCGTCGACGTAGAGCCGCGCGTGTCGTGCTCGCCCAGCATTCGTGTTACCTCCGCGCGCGTCTTCCCGACGAGCGCGTCGCATTCAGCGAGGGCCTCGGCCTCGTGCTCGCGCTGATCGCCCCGCACCTCGCGCCAAGCATCGCGCTTAAAGGAGTACTCCGCGCAGTCGGGCTCGTAGCCGTCCCCACCGGTTTTCAGCCATATCAGGATGAGGAACCCGCCCAGGATCAGCGCGGCGAGCGCGGCCGCGACAGTTGCGAGGTTCACTCGTCGCTCAGGCCACCCACTCCGCGTCATGTGGGTGGACTGTAAGTCGTTCCAAGTCGAAGATCGCTGTGCGGAGTGGTCAGCAAGCGTCCGTCAGGTGTCAAACAAGATCAGGCACCCAAGAGGCCGGTCGCGCTTCTCGTGGTCGCATTCGGGTGCTGGCGGTGCATCGATCGCGGCCTTCGATGCACTCCGCTGCATGTAGCCGAACGTCGCGAAAACGAGGATGAGACCGCTCGCCGCGCCGTCTGATCGGAATCGCCATGCGCCTTCGGTACCCCGGTTCTCGTCTAACAAAGCGGCACTTCTCAGTTAGGAGCGGCGTAGTCTGGTCCCGTGATTCCCAATGCCTTGGCGCTTGGCCTCGGTGCAGGGCTGCTAACCCATCGCGCGAAGCCGCTTGCCACCAGTATCTGCGTCTGCGCACTTGTCTGGGCCTGCCTCGTACTGCTTCCTTCCGGCGATGGTGGAGTGGACCTGTTCCTAGGAGCTTTTGTCCTAGGGGCTGCCAATACGGCCGTCGGCGTCCTCGTAAGCGTGAGCATTCGCCTAGCGACGATCGGTGTCTTGCGGGGTCTTGGCCGAGTGCGTAGGGATCCTGCGAGCTGACGCCTTTCGTCCAAAGCGGTACTTTTCGACTCCGCTAATGGTTCTCTGACCATGCGCTTGTCTGGTGCTCTGTTAGCCGCCGCGAGCGGGCTCATCGGCTCCCCATGGAAGACCCGCGGACGGGTCGCGCTGGCTGCGCTGTTCACCCTATCGGCCGCTCTGACGATCTTCCCCGAGCTAGCGGCGGCGGCATGGAAGGAGAGGACGGTCGTCAGCTCGGCGCACCAGGTAGGACAACTCACGGCCGCAGTCTCAGGGGACCGCGAGGTCATCGGCTGGGCCGAGGGGCCGGACGATATCGCGCTGTTCGATTCCTCATCGCACGCGGCGGGCGGCAGGCGGGGAGCCTACGTCGCTGTTAGGAGGCGAGGCAACAGCCGCTTCGGGCGTGCTCATCGGCTCACCGGAGCCTCGGTAAGGGGTCTTGAGCTCGCCGAAGCCGCGGACGGAACCATTCTCGCGGCATGGCTGACCGGCCGAAGAAAGCTCCAGGTCGCGTGGCGGCTGCCCGCACGGGGATGGACCGACCCCGCGACGCTTGCGTCCCGGGCCATCATGTTTCCCAGCTCCCGCGTCTCGGTCGCCCTGGCGCCGGAGGGCACCGGGTTGATCGCTTGGTTGCGCGGCTCGGATAGCAATCGTGCGGTCGAGATGGCAGCTGTCGGTGATCCAGGCGAGGTCGGGCCCACCCAGAGGCTTGCCGAGGGACCAGAGGTCGGCCCGTTCGTGCCCGCGGTCGACGCGACAGACGAAGGCGTGGGCATCGTCGCATGGTCGGGCCGGTGTCCGATCGACGGCACCCCGGCCTATCCCGCGATGGCGGCAACCACCCGCGATGGCGCGGTCCTCGGCCCGCCCGAGGCGATCCCGGAGTCCGAGTGTCCCACGGCCGGCCTCGATGCCGAGATCGATGGGGACGGTAGCGCCCTGGTCCTTCTCGACGGCAAGGCATTCGACCGGTCTCGGATTCGCGCGGCTTTCAAGTCACAGTCCTCCACCACCTTTGGCCCGGCGAGAGAGATCAGCGGCGGCGTCTCATCGTCCTCCGGCCAGCTCGCCGGATCGGCCGCGAGCTCGGCACTTGCGGTATGGGACGCATCCGCCGGCGGACACAAGCGAGCGGTCGTGGCCGCGTGGAGCTCTGGCGGTGGGATCTTCGGCTCGCCCCAGACACTCGGGCGGTTGCGGGGCTCCCCAGAGCTCGCCGCGTCATCATCCGGTAACGCGGCCGCCGTCTGGCAGACCCCATCGCTGCGCATAGCGGTTCTCCCGGTGTGCGCGGATGGGGCGGTCGGGGTCCAGCTGACCGTCTCGAGAAAGCTCTTGAGGCAGACGCTGGCGTTGCCAGAGGTCGCGGTCACAGGCTCGCGGGCCCTTGTGACCTGGGCGAAGCCGGCGCCCAAGGGACGGTATCGCGGGATCGTAGCGGCTAGGGGACCGATCTCCTGCGCGCCGAGCTGATTGGCGACGGCAGCGACACGGGAATTCCGACTCGCGCCTCGTCTGGCATGCGATCTACCGGCTCATAGGAGGTAGTCACGTCTCATTAGCGCCATCGATCTCGGGATGTGGCTCGGAGCCAGTGGCCGCCGTCGAAGGAGGGCGTGGATCGCCGTTGCTCTCATCACGCTCGTCGTGCTAGGCGGAGTGGCGCTTCTCGTCCAAAGCGCAACAAACGGCCTTGCTGGGCTAGCTCTAACGCACGCGTAGTGCAGCCCAGGGGATCTTGCCGTCGCTCGAGCACTCGGCCGGTCCCGGGCGGTCAGGGGGGTCGTAGGGGTCGTAGAGGTGGGCCACGATCCCCTTCGCCCTTCGTCCTCCGTCGAAGATCTCTCCTTCGAACAAATAGAACTCCTCGGAGGGATCATGGGCGCTGGATCCGTAATAGACCGTCCGCTCGAATGTCGTCCCGCGGTCGCGGAGCTTGGCGCGGGTTGAATTGAACGTCAAGCGTTCTTCGCGTCCGTCCTCGCACATCGAAAATACGTTGGCCGCAACGAACTTGACCAATCGGTCTCGGTCTTCCCGGATCAGCTTGAACCTGATCTGCATGTGCTTGTCAAAGCGCCCCTTGCCGCGGTAGTCGGGGTTTTGGATGTCACCGTCTCGCTTCTCGGCCGCCGTGTCGGCGAAGGCCGCAGAGGTCGCGGCTAATACGGCAGAGGCGATGAGCGCTGTGAGCCGGGGCTTCAAGGACATTCGAGCTCCAGTGTGATCGATGCTCCGAGCAGCAATCCAAACTTCCTCAGCAAAAACATCCCGGGAGTCGTAAACATGGGGTGAGACCTGAAGTTGCGTCCATGCAAAGCAGAGGTTCTGCTTCGTCCAAGCGGAACTCTCAGAACCTGCCGGGTTTCTTGGGGGAGGGACCGATGCCCGTGCGGATGACCTTCATCAAGATCGCCACGTTGACAACGCTTTCGGCGGGGCTCCTGCTCGGTACAGCCACTGGCTCGCCGAAGCTGGACGGCCGTTACGAGGGGAAGTTCCGGTTCGATCAACGTGGGTCGCTCAGCTTTCGCGTGCATGACGAGCGGGTCTCATTCAAGGCCAAAGACGTCGCCGTGGCGTGCGACCCGGGGGGCCCGACTCGTAGGAACACGCCGCGCATCCGGGGAGAGTTGCGAGGGCGGCACTTCGAACTAGAGGCCAGCATCGTGAACGCACGTGATGGGATTCACGAGTACTACCGGGTCATCGGCCACGTACGACGGGACGGGACCGCGCGCGGCTACCTGAGGCTGTTCTATATCTCTGTCGGAGGTAGCGGCATCTTTGCGGCCGACCTGCCTGACTGCACGACATTTGGCCGCGCTCGCTGGCTAGCCGAGCCTGCCTAGCTGCGTTCCCAACCGAGACAAGTGTCGCTTTCCATGCAACGCAGAAGTTCTGGAGCGCCGCACGTTCAGGACCTCAGGGACGCGCGAGGGGCGGGTTCTCGCACTTCGAAGACCCCTGGGATCCGCCCGGAACGATGAACCGACCGGAGTGCGTCCGCGACCGTGACCTGCTCCCCAATCCCGCGTTGACACCCACCTAGGCAGAGATCCGGACGGCCGAGGAGGGGCGAAGCCCCGACGAAGGCCGTCCGGCGAGACTCCCAGGATGGCCGCTCAATCTGGAAGGAGAACCAGTTGAGCGAGAAGCGCAACTACCGCAAGTTCACCGCCAAGCAGAAGGCCGAGATCGTCCTCGCGGGGCTGCGGGGCGACCGATCGGTCCGCGACGTCTGCCGTGAGGCCGGCATCGCCGAGACCCTCTACTACTCCTGGCGCGAGAAGCTCTTGGAGGGCGGCCACAAGGAGCTCGCCGGCCGCGACGAGCGCCAGGCCGAGAAGGAACTCCGCAAGAAGATCGCCGAGCTCGAGCGGGCCCTGGGACGAAAGACCTACGAGCTCGAGATCGCGGGGGAAGCATTGCGGGCGTGGGAGTGACCGAGCGCGTCGCCTTCGCCCGCGAGCTGGTTGGGCGCGGCCGCCAGGTCGCGCCCGTGGCGCGCACCCTTCAGATCTCCCGCCAGGCGATCTACCGAACACCGAAGCCCCGGCGGGCGCCGCAGCGGCGCCTGCCCCGTGGCCCGGTCGAGGAGGCGATCGTCGAGACGGCGAAGGAGAACCCGACCGACGGCTACCGGATGGTCTGGGCGCTCACCCGGCGAAAGCTCGGGATCGCGATCAATCGAAAGCGGGTCCTGCGGGTGATGCGTGAGCAGAAGCTGATCCAGCGCCGCCGGCGAGAACCGCGTCGACGCCGGCCGGGCTTCTTTCGGGTCGAGCGCCCCGACCAGCTCTGGCACCTCGACATGAGCGCGATCTGGGTCGCCGAGCACGGTTGGTGCTATCTGAACGCGGCGATCGACTGCTGCACCCGGGAGATCGTCGGCTGGTCGCTGGAGCTCAGATGCCGAGCGGCGGAGGCGACCGAGCTCGTCCGCAAAGCGGCCGAGGTCCAAGGGATCGCCCCCGGCCAGCTCGTCCTGGGCACCGACAACGGCTCCGCCTTCACCGCGCGGTCGTTTCGCCAGGCCCTCTCGGCGCTGGGCATCGCCCACCGCCGCGGCGGCTATCGCGATCCCGAAAGCCAGGCGTTCATCGAGTCGTGGTTCGGAAAGCTCAAGGAGCGCCTGATCTGGCGCACCGAGTTCGAGACGCTCGAGCAGGCCCGCGCCGAGATCGGCGCCTACGTCGACCGCTACCACCACCGGCCCCACTCGGGCCTCGACTACCGCACCCCGAAGGAGGTGAGGCAGACCTGGGAGGATGCCCAGGAAGAACGCGAGGCACTACAAAATCAAGCGGCCTGAGGTGTCAACACGGCTGGGGAGCAGGTCA
>Ga0136632_10000017_pt1 | contig 42698 bp, 22 predicted proteins | sample AntDrymUQ6112106_2_FD_104670 | JGI IMG/M metagenome (GOLD analysis project Ga0136632, IMG submission 104670) | Polar desert sand microbial communities from Dry Valleys, Antarctica - metaG UQ611 (21.06) | ecosystem: Environmental > Terrestrial > Soil > Desert | place: Antarctica: Dry Valley...
GCCGGGCTGGCGATCGCCGGAGCTGACGCGCCCGCCCACCGCGTGAGCGCGGCCCAGGTCTGCCGCCTCGCCGAGGGCGTCGCCGATCGGGCGCCCGAGGCCGTCCGGCCCGACTACGTGCGCGAGCCCGACGCGCGCCCGAACTCTTAGATCGGGATCATCTGGGCGATGGCGACGACCGACACCACGCGCGGAAGCCCTGCCGGCGACGCCGCGCAGCCGCTCGAGATCCGCAGGCTCACCTACTCGGATCTGCCGCAGGTGCTCGCGATCGAGCGGCGCGCGTTCCCGACGCCGTGGTCGCTCGCGATGTTCGTGCTCGAGCTCTCGAAGCCGTCCGGCATCTGCCTGGCGGCCCTGCGCGCGGACGTGCTCGTCGGGTACCTGGTCTGCTCGCGCTACGACACCGTTTGGCACCTGATGAACGTCGCGATCGACGATCGGCTGCGCCGCCAGGGGATCGCGTCGGCGTTGATCGATCACCTCTTCGAACAGGCCGACCGACCGGGCGAGCAGTACACGCTCGAGGTGCGCCGCTCGAACGACGAGGCGATCGAGATGTACGAGCACTTTGGCTTTCGCGGCGCGGGTTTCCGGCGCGGCTACTACCACGACAACCGCGAGGACGCACTGATCATGTGGCGTACGGTGGACGCTGCGGCTGGCCGATGAGCAGCAATATCCTCGCCGTCGAGACGAGCTGCGACGACACCTGCGCGGCGGTCCTTCGCTCCGATGGCGCGATCGGCTCGAATGTGATCGCCTCGCAGGGTCTGCTGCACGCGCGCTACGGCGGCGTCGTCCCGGAGGTCGCCGCGCGCAGGCACCTCGAGCTCACGGTCGCGGTGATCGAGGACGCGCTCGAACGCGCCGGTTGCTCGCTCGACGAGATCGACACCGTCGCGGTAACGCGCGGACCGGGGCTGATCGCCGCCCTGCTGGTCGGGGTCTCGATCGCGAAAGGGCTGGCGGCCGCACGCGGACTGCCGCTGGTCGGCGTCAACCACCTCCACGGCCACGTCGTGGCGAGCACGCTGACTCTGCGGGGTGAGGACTCCGTCCACACCCCTCGAGCGGAGCCGATCGAGCCGCCATACGTCTGCCTTGTCGCGAGCGGCGGCCACACCTTCCTCGCGCGCGTGGACGACCTGGCGCGCTACGAGATCGTCGGACGCACGCTCGACGACGCGGCGGGCGAGGCGTTCGACAAGGGCGCGCGCCTGCTAGGCCTGCCCTATCCGGGCGGGCCTGAGATCGACCGCCTCGCGCGCGCCGGCGATCGCGACGCGCTCGACTTCCCCGTCGCTCGTCCCGAGGGCGGGTCCGGCACGCTCGACTTCAGCTTCAGCGGCGTCAAGACGGCGCTGCTCTACGCCGTGCGCGATCTCGGCGCGGCCGAGGCTGAACGCCGCCGCGCCGACCTCGCGGCCTCCTACCAGCGCGCGATCGTCACCGCCCTGCTGGGCCGCGCACGCGAGGCGCTCGATGCAGAGGGCGTACGGCGCTTCGCTCTCGGCGGAGGCGTGGCGGCCAATTCCGAGTTGCGCTCCGGCGCCGCGGAGCTCTGCGACGAGCTCGGGGTGCGGCTCTTCTCGCCGCCGCCGGAGCTCTGTACCGACAACGCCGCGATGATCGCGGGCGCCGCCCGCTTCCTCGACCCGCTGCGGTACCCGGACTACCTGACGCTCGACGCCGCCGCCCGCCCGTGAGCGTTCGCACGGTGACGCTCTACGGCAAGCCGGGCTGCCACCTCTGCGACGACGCGCGTGCGGCGGTTGCGCAGGCACGGGAGCTGGTGTCGTTCGAGCTGGAGGAGATCGACGTCTCGCTCGAGCCAGGCCTCCAGCGCCAGTACGGCGAGCGCATCCCGGTCGTCGCGATCGACGGCGTCGAGGCATTCGAGCTCGGCCTCGACGCGAGCCGGCTCGTCAGTGCGCTCGAGGCTGCCCTCGACCGCTCGCTAGAGTGACTGCGTGAGCTTCGAAGACCCTTCGGTCTCGGGCCTGGGCCTCGCGGAGCGCGGCGCTGAGCGCTTATCGTTGGGCGTGGCCGCGCGCCTGTCGCGCTACCTCCAGGTCCTGACCCAGGCGAAGAAGATGGGCAAGGACACCATCTCCTCGCAGGAGCTCGCCGACTACACGCACGTCAACTCGACTCAGATCCGGCGCGACCTGTCCGGCTTCGGCAAGTTCGGCAAGCGTGGCGTCGGCTACAACATCGACTCGCTCGTCGCCGAGATCCGCAAGATCCTCCGCACCGCCGGCCAGCACAACATCGGGCTGTTCGGGGCCGGCCATCTCGGCAAGGCGATCGCGAGCTCGGACATCTTCGCCGACCATGGCTTCCGCGTGGTCGCGATCTTCGACACCGATCAAGACAAGGTCGGCGAGCAGATCACCGACACGCTCACCGTGCGCGATTTCGACGATGTCGGCCAAGCGGTCAAGGACGACGAGATCGTCGTCGGCGTTCTCGCCGTCCCGGCGGAGTCGGCACAGGCGGTCGCTGACGATCTCGTCGCCGCCGGCGTCAAGATCATCTTCAACTACTCCGAGGCGCTGCTCGTGGTCCCCCCTGAGGTCACCGTGCACACCTCGAGCCCCGCCGTCGACCTGCTCTACGCGCTCTACTTCTACCTCACCTGAACGGGCCCTGACCGATGCTTGACATGGCTCGCGCCCGCGAGGTGTTCGAGGCCTCGCAGGACTTCACCGTCGGGATCGAAGAGGAGTTTCAGATCCTCGATCCCGAGACGCGATCGCTCACGCAGCGCTTCGACGAGCTGCGCCAGGCGGCGAGCGCCGACGACGTGCTGCGCGACGCCGTCGCCGGCGAGCTGATCTCGTCGGAGATCGAGATCCGCTCGGGCCGCGGCGAGGGCCTCGCCGACGCGCGCGCCCGCCAGCGCGACGCACGCGCGCGGCTGTTCGCCCTGGCGGCGGAGCGCGGGGTGCTCCTGGCCGCCACCGGCACGCACCCGTGGAGCCCGTGGCAGGAGCAGGAGATCATCGACACCGACCACTACCGGCTCGTCGCCGACGGCCTCAAGTACGTCGCCTGGCGCAACAACACCTTCAGCCTCCACATCCACGTCGGCGTGCGCGGCGCCGACCGCGCGATCGCGGTCTGCGACCGCCTTCGCGCCGTGCTCCCGGAGCTGCTGGCGATCTCGGCCAACTCGCCGTTCCTCGACGGTCGCGACTCGGGCCTGCAGACCGCTCGTACGCAGATCTTTACCAAGAGCTTTCCGCGCTGCGGGGTTCCCGAGCCGTTCGGCGACTTCACCGCCTATGCCGATTTCGTCGACTTCCTCGTCCGGACGCGGTCGATCGTCGAGCACACGCAACTGTGGTGGAGCGTGCGCCCGCACCATTCGTTCGGCACGGTCGAGGTTCGGATCTGCGACGCGCAGACCACCGCTGAGGAGTCGGACGCGCTCGCCGGGCTGATTGTGGCGTGCGTCGCTCAGGCTGCGATCGACCATGACGAAGGCGCCGCGCCGGCGCTGGTGATCGGCCGCTCGATCGAGGAGAACCTCTGGCGCGCGATCCGTCACGGGCTCGACGGCAAGCTGATCGACCTCGAGCGCGGCGAGGAGTACCCGGCGTCGGCCACGCTCGATCGGCTGCTCGCCTGGACCGCTCCCGCGCGCTCGGCGCTCGGCATCGAGCCGGCGTTCCCGTCACGCAACGGCGCCCAGCGCCAGCGTGCGCGGCTGGCGGACGGGGCGACGATCGAGGAAGTCTTCGCTGCCGAGGCCGCCGCTACCCGCGAGACCTACACGCCTGAGGGGGTGACGTCGTGAACGAGACGGAGAGCCGGACTGGCGCCCAGGGCGCCGGCGCGCCGAGCGAGGAGGAGCTGCGGGCCGCGCTCGAGGAGCAGATGAGCAAGATCACGGTCAAGGACGTGCTGCTGCAGACGGCGGTGACGCTGGTCAACCTGGCCGCTCGCCGCCTCGGCGTGGCCGGCGGCGAGGACGCGGCCGCCGAGCGCGACCTCGATCAGGCGCAGCTCGCGATCGACGCCGTGCGCGCGCTGGCGCCGCTGCTCGAGGGCGAGGAAGCCGCCCCGATCAAGGGTGCTCTGTCGCAGCTCCAGCTCGCTTTCGCGCAGGCGGCCGGGGGTGCGGCGCCTCCTGGCGCTGCCGCGGGGACAGAGAAGCCCGAATCGGAGCCGAACCAGCCCGAGCAGGAGCCTTCGAGAATCTGGACCCCGCCGGGCGCGTGAGGCCTCGCCGGTGTCGGCGGAGTCGGCGATCAGGGTATTCGGCGAGAACCTCGATAGACTGCGCGCGCTTTTGTTCCGGGCGCTGCCGCAGATCGGCGCCCAGCGGATGACGAGTGCGCTACGGCGCTGGCCAGCGCGATCGTGCACTGAGCACGAGCCGCCCGGTACCAGCCGCCCGCCGGCGCCCCACCACACACAGACAAAGGACCTCACTTGACCGAATTCCTGACCGATTACGGGATCATCGTCGCGCTCGCTTGCGCGGGCGCAGCGGTGGTCTATGGCCTGCTGACCTCGCGCTGGCTGCTCGCCAAGTCGCCCGGCAACGAGGAGATGCAGGCGATCTCCGCTGCCGTGCAGGAGGGCGCCGAAGCGTATCTGCGCCGCCAGTACACGATCATCGGCGGCGTCGCGGTCGTGCTCGCGATCGTGCTCGCGATCGCGCTCGATCTCGAGACCGCGATCGGCTTCGTCATCGGCGGCGCCTTCTCCGCGGCGGCGGGCTTCATCGGCATGAACGTGTCGGTGCGCGCCAACGCGCGTGTCGCCGAGACGGCGCGCTCGGGGGTCTCCGCCGCGCTCGAGGTCGCCTTCCGCGGCGGCGCGGTCACGGGCATGCTCGTCGCCGGCCTGGCGCTCCTGGGGGTTGCCGGCTACTTCGGCGCGCTGCTGCTGTTCGACGTTTCCGAGAAGGACGCGGTCGACGCGCTGATCGGGCTCGGCTTCGGCGGCTCGTTGATCTCGGTCTTCGCACGACTGGGCGGCGGCATCTTCACGAAGGCCGCCGACGTCGGCGCCGACCTCGTCGGCAAGATCGAGGCGGGCATTCCCGAGGACGACCCGCGCAACCCCGCCGTGATCGCCGACAACGTCGGCGACAACGTCGGCGACTGCGCCGGCATGGCGGCCGACCTGTTCGAGACCTACGCGGTCACGGCCGTCGCGGTCATGCTGCTCGGCGTCTTGACGTTCAACCAGCTCGGCGAGGTCGCGGTCTACCCGCTCGTGATCGGCGGCGTCTCGCTCGTCGCCTCGATCATCGGCACGTTCGCGGTCCGCAGCGCCGCCGGCAACGTCGAGCGCGCCCTCTACCAGGGCCTGGTCGTCTCCGGCGTGCTTGCCGCCGCTGCGTTCCTGCCGGTCACGCTGTGGCTGATGGACGATGTCAGCTTCCAGGCCGACGCGTCCGAGCTGCTCATCGGCAGCGGCGGAGCGCCGTCCGGCATCGACCTGTGGCTCTGCACGCTCGTCGGCGTCGGCGTCACGGCCGGCCTGTTCGTGATCACCGACTACTACACCTCGACGCGCTTCCGGCCGGTGCGCACGACGGCGCGCGCGTCCGAGACCGGGCACGCGACCAACATCATCCAGGGCCTCGCGCAGGGCCTCCAGTCCACCGCGGCGCCCGCAATCTTAATCGCGCTCGGCATCCTCGGGGCGAACGAGCTCGCCGGCATCTACGGCATCGCCGTGGCGGTGATGGCGCAGCTGTCGCTGACCGGCCTGATCGTCGCGCTCGACGCGTTCGGCCCGATCACGGACAACGCCGGCGGCATCGCCGAGATGGCGGAGTTGCCGCAGGAGGTGCGCGACATCACCGATCCGCTCGACGCGGTCGGCAACACCACGAAGGCCGTCACCAAGGGTTACGCGATCGGCTCGGCGGTGCTCGCCGCGCTCGTCCTGTTCGCGGCGTTCGTCGAGGAGCTCCAGGAGGAGGCCGGCGCCGGCGAGGTGATCGACTTCTCGATCTCCCAACCCGAGGTGTTGATCGGCCTGCTGATCGGCGGCATGATGGTCTACCTGTTCGCGGCGCTCGCGATCGAGGCCGTCGGCCGCGCAGCCGGAGGCGTCGTCGAGGAGGTGCGCCGGCAGTTCAAGGAGAAGCCGGGCATCATGCAGAAGACCGAGAAGCCCGACTACGCGCAGTGCGTCTCGATCGTCACCACCGCCGCGCAGAAGGAGATGATCGTCCCCTCGATGATCCCGATCGTCGTTCCGGTGGTCGTCGGACTGCTCTCCTACCAGGCGCTCGGGGGGCTGCTGATCGGCGTCATCGTCGTCGGCTTCTTCGCCGCGGTCTCGATGACCTCCGGCGGCGGCGCGTGGGACAACGCCAAGAAGCTGATCGAGGACGGCGAGTTCGGCGGCAAGGGCTCCGAGGCGCACGCCGCCTCGGTCACCGGCGACACCGTCGGCGACCCTTACAAGGACACCGCCGGCCCGGCGATCAACCCGATGATCAAGGTCGCGAACATCGTCGCCCTGCTGATCATTCCGTTCCTCGTTTGAATAGCACCGCGGGGCATCCGTGCCCCGCGGTCTGATGTCCAGGCGGCGTCCGGCCGCCGTTGACCGGCCGGCTGCGCCGGCCTCTTCCTCCGGGCGCCCGAGCGGCCGGGTGTAGGTTTTCGCGCGGCCATGGCCGAGTGGAGACCCAAGAACCTCGGGCTCGAGCGGGTGCTCGGCACCGGCGCGCTTTTCTCGACCGCCTACGGCAACGTCGGCAGTTCGATCTACTACGCGCTCGGGCTGGTGGCGATTTTCGCCCTTGGGCTGACGCCGCTCGTCTTCCTGATCGCCGGGCTGATCTTCATGGCGACCGCCGCCAGCTATACCGAGGCGACGACGATGTACCCGGAGGCGGGCGGGTCCTCGTCCTTCGCGCGCCACGCCTTCAACGAGTTCTGGGCCAACCTGACGGCGTGGGCGCAGATGCTCAACTACATCATCACCGTCGCCATCTCGGCGTTCTTCCTGCCCCACTACCTGGGCGTCGTCTGGGATCCGCTGCGGCACGCGCCGGCCGACATCATCTGCGGCGTCGGCGTCGTCGCCCTGCTCGCGACTGTGAACGTCGTCGGGGTGAAGGAGGCGGCGCGGCTCAATGTCGTGCTGGCTCTGCTCGACTTCTTCACCCAGGTCGCGCTTGTCGCGCTCGGCTTCGTTCTCGTCCTCTCACCCGAAACGCTCGTCGAGAACATCGACTTCGGCGTCCACCCGAAGTGGACCGACTTCCTGATCGCGATCTCGGTCGGCATGGTCGCCTTCACCGGCATCGACACGATCTCGAACATGGCCGAGGAGGCGCGCGACCAGGAGCACACGATTCCGCGCGCGATGCGCGGCGTCGTCGGCGCGGTGATGGTGGTCTCGCTCACCCTTCCTGCGGTCGCGCTGTCCGCGATGCCGGTGGACTCCGACGGGAAGACGCTGCTGGGCGAGACCAGCGAGGACGGCGGCTATGCCGACAACCCGATCCTGGGCGTGGTCGAGAACATGGGCCTCGGCTCGCTCGAGGCGCCGGCCGAGATCTACGTCGGCCTGCTCGCGGCGACGATCCTGCTTGTCGCGACCAACGCTGGGATCATCGGGCTCTCGCGGCTCAGCTACTCGATGGGCCAGTATCGCCATCTACCGGAGCGGGTCCGCCAGCTGCACCCGCGCTTTCGCACGCCCTACGTGGCGATCGTGATCTTCGCGGCCGTCGCCTGTCTCGCGATCCTCACCGGCGAGGCCGAGTTCCTCGGCACGATCTACGCGTTCGGGGCGATGTTCTCGTTCACGATGGCCCACCTAGCCGTGATCGCGCTGCGCGTGCGCGACCCCGAACGGCGGCGGCCGTACACCGGGCCCGGAAATGTGCGCGTGCGCGGGGTGAGCGTGCCGCTGTTCGCCGTCTTCGGAGGGCTGGGAACCGGGATCGCCTTCATCTCGGTCAGCGTCCTCAACCTCAAGACGCTCGTCTCGGGCACGATCTGGTTGAGCCTGGGGATGCTGAGCTATCTGCTCTACCGGCGCAGGCTGGGGCTGACCCTGACCGAGACGAAGAAGGTCAAGGTGGAGGGGCCGGCGGTCGAGCACGAGGTCGAGTACGAGTCGGTGCTGGTCGCGTTCGAAGACGACCAGTACTCGCGCGACGCCGTCCTGACGGCGGCCAAGCTCGCTGCCCGCCGGCGCCGCGGCATCCACGTCCTCGTGACGATCACCGTGCCGGCGAACCTGCCGCTCGACGCGGTGCTGCCCGAGATCGAGGCGCGCGCCGAGGAGACAATCGAGTCCGCGCGAGTTGCGGGTGGCCGCCGGGTCACGGGCCACGCCGAAAAGGTCCGCAGCGGCCAGGCCGGGCGGCGGATACTCGACGAGGCCGTGGGGATACGCGCGCGCGCGATCGTGATGGTTCCGCCACGCCGGCGCACCGGCGGATCCCTCTTCGGTCGCACGCTCGAGACGGTCCTCGCGGCGCGACCCTGCCGGGTGATCATCGACTCGTCGCCGGCGACCGGGGGGAAGCAAGCGGCCTGATGGAGCGCGCTTACCTCAACACGACCCGCGTGATCGCGATCGTCATCTGCGGCCTCGGAGTGGCGATGGTCGCGACGACGCTCGCCCGCGGTGGCGGGCCGCTGGCGTTCGGCGTCGTCCTCGGCGTTCTCTTCACGCTGCTCGGAGCGGGGCGCTTCGCGCTCTCGATCGGTGTCCTGAAGGGGCGTGGCCGGTGAGGGGCTCTGACGGCGCGCGTCGCGCGCGCTCGCGACTGAGGGCGGAGGCTAGCGGCGCCGAGCTGCGTGTCGTGCGCGGCCTCGGCGAGCCGGCGCTGTTCGCGGTTGCGGCGAGCGCGATCGGAGCGACGATCTATGTCGCCCTCGGCCTCGTGGCCGGCGACGCGCTCGCACTCACACCCCTCGCCTTTCTAGTCGCGGCGATCTTCTTCGTCCTCACGATGATGACCTACGTCGAGGGCAACTCCCGCCATGCCGAGCGGGGCGGCGCTTCGACGTTCGCCCGCTACGCCTTCAACGAGCTCTGGAGCTTCATCGCCGGCTGGGCGATCCTGCTCGACTACCTGATCGTCATCGCGCTGGCGACGTTCGCGATCTCGCATTACGTCGCGGCGTTCTGGGGCGAAGCCGGCAGCGCAGGGCCCGAGCTGCTGATCGCGGCGGGTGCGATCGCCTTCATCGCGGTGACGAACATCCGCGGCCTGAGCGCCGAGCGGATGCGGCTCGTGCTGAGGATCGGGCTCGTGAACACCGTGCTGCTGGGAGCGCTCACGATCGCCGCCGCGATCACGCTCTGGGATCCGGCGGCGATCGTCGATTCGGTGGACCTCGGCAACACTCCGGAGTGGGACGAGTTCGTGTTCGCGGCGGTGGTCGCCTGCATCGTGCTTACCGGGCTCGAGGCGGCGTCGGGGTTCGCGGGCGAGATCCGCGTCGGCCGCGCCGCCCTTCGGCGCGTGGTGATCGTCGGCGCGGGTGGCGTGCTGCTCGCGTTCGTCGGCGTCTCGATCGTGGCGCTGATGGCGGTGCCGGTCGAGAACGGAGCGACAGCGCTCGGGGAGCGCTATGTCGAGGCGCCGCTGCTCGGGGTGGCCTCGGCGTTCGACGAGGCGGGCCTGCGCGACACGTTCCGCTACGCGATCGGCGCGACAGCCGCGGTCGTCCTCCTGACGGCGGCCCAGGGCCAGATGCTCGGACTCTCGCGGCTCGCCTACTCGCTCGCGACCAACCGTCAGATTCCGAGCGCGGTCGGCAAGCTGGGCTCGCGACACTCGACCCCGTACGTGACGATTATCGTCGCCTCGCTGCTGACGTTCGCGCTCGTGATCCCGCGCGACGTCGACTTCCTGGCCGGCATCTTCGCCTTCGGGGCGATGCTGGCGTTCACGATCGCGCACGTGGCGGTGATCGTCATGCGCTTCCGAGAGCCCGACTCGAAGCCGGCGTTCCGGATCCCGCTGTCGATTGCGGTCGGCGGCGCCTCGCTCCCGCTGCCCGCCGTGGCCGGCGCACTGCTCGGCACCGCTGGCTGGATCAGCGTCATCGTGCTGCACGACGACGCGCTGCTCTACGGCGGCCTGTGGATGCTCGCCGGCCTCGTCCTCTACGTCGTCTATCGCAAGACCCAGGGCAAGTCGCTCGTCAAGCGCTTCACGATCTCGGCGGAAGCGCTCCAGAAGGACCTGCCCGGAGCCGAGTACGGGAGCATCCTCGTGCCGGTGCTCGGCACGGAGCTCGACGACGACATCGTCGGCACCGCCGGGCGGCTCGCGCGCGAGGAGGCCGAGCCCGGGGAGGAGGTTTCGATCGAGGCGATCTACTTCATCGAGATCCCGATGTCGCTACCGATCAACGCGCGTGTGCGCGACGACCGCAGGGCTGAGATCAAGAACGCGCTGGCGCGCGCCAAGCGCGTCGGAGAGGAGTACGAGGGCGTCAACGTTCATCCGACCACCGTCCGCACACGCACGCTCGGCGCCGGTATCGTCGAGGAGGCCCGCCGACGCGGGGTCGAGGTGATCGTGCTCGCCGCCGAGCGCCCCACGCGGGTGCGCGGCGGCGCCCTGCTCGGCGGGCGCGGCGGTCCGCGCGACAAGTTCGCCGGCGACATGACGCGCCACGTGCTGGAGAAGGCCCCCTGCCGGGTGGTGCTCACTGCCGCGCCGGCCGACGACGAGGGTACGCGCGAAGGCGTGGCGCCTTAGCGCCCACGGCCCCGCCGGGCCGTTGCGTAGCGCTAGAGTGCGGCCCATGTTCGTCCTGATCGTGGGCTCTGGCCGGGTCGGCTCGGCGATCGCCAAGACGATGCTCGGCGAAGGCCACGAGGTATCGGTTCTCGACGAGGATCCGGGCGCGATCGCGCTGCTCGACATCGGCCGGGACGACAGCTGGGAGGACCGCGGAGGATCCTTCACGGTCGGAACTGCGCTCGAGATAGACGCGCTGATCGAGGCCGGCATCGAGCGCGCCGACGCCTTCGTCGCCTCAACCGACGGTGACAACACGAACCTCGTGATCGCGCAGATCGCCCAGCGGCGTTTCAACATCGAACGCGTGGTCGTGCGCGTGCTCGACCCGGCGCGCGCCAAGTGGTACAGCGAGCAGGGCCTGATGACGATCTGCCCGACACAGACCGCGATCGAGCTGCTCGAGGCGGCCGTGCGCGAGGAGGTCGCCTGATGTACATGGTCGTGGTGGGAGCCGGGAAGGTGGGCTGGAACCTCGCCCGCGAGCTGATCGACAGGGGCAACGAGGTGACGCTGATCGAGTCGAACCCGAATCGCTACGCGGTCGTCGAGGAGGAGCTCGAGCACGCGGTCCAGCAAGGCGACGGCTCCGAGCTGTGGGTGCTCGAGCGGGCTGGCATCGAGCGCGCCGACATGGTCATCGCGGTGACCGGCGACGACGAGGACAACATCCTCATCTGCCAGGTGGCGCGGGAGAAGTACGAGGTCGAGCGGGTCATCTCGCGTTGCAACAACCCGCGCAACCTCGAGCATTTCGAGCTGCTCGGCGTCAGGCCGGCGATCTCGGCGACCAACCTGATCTTGCGCCTGATCGAGCACGAGGTGCCCAAGTACGGCCCGCTGCACCTGCTCGACCTGCCGCAGGAGCGGCTCGAGATCATCGAGCTCGAGGTCGCCGACACTTCCCCCGCCGCGGGATCGCTCGTGCGCGACCTCGGCCTGCCCGACGGCTCGCTCGTGATCTCGATCCTGCGCGACGGCACGGGCTTCGTGCCGCTCGGCGACTCGGTCGTGGAGCCTGACGACGAGGTGCTCGTCGTGCTCGACATCGGCCTCGAGGCGAAGGTCGCAGAGCGCTTCGCGCCCGCGGGCGCCAACGAAGCGGCCTAGTAGATGGCCGACCGCGCGGTCGACTACCTGCTGGTCGGCGGCGGGCTGGCGGCCGCCAACTGTGCTCGTTGGTTGCGCGAGGAGGGCGCCGAGGGCTCGATCCTGCTCGTCGGCCGCGAGCCGCACGCGCCGTACAACCGCCCGCCGCTCTCGAAGGGCTACATGCGCGGCGAGGAGAGCGTGGAGGACGTGCTGTTTCGCCCCCAGGAATGGTGGTCCGAGGAGTCCGTCGAGCTGCTGACGAGGACGAGCGTGATGAAGCTCGACGCGGGCGAGCGCATCGCGAAGCTCTCGACACGCGAGGAGGTTTCGTTCGACAAGGCGCTGCTCGCGACCGGGGCGAACGTGCGCCGGCTGCCCGCGCAGGGCTCGGAGCTCGAAGCGATCCACTACCTGCGCACGCTGCTGACCTCAGACGAGATCCGCGCCGACGCCGACGCGGCCGAGCACGTCGTCCTGATCGGCGGCAGCTACATCGGCTGCGAGGTCGCCGCCTCGCTGACGGCGCTGGGCAAGCGCTGCTCGATCGTGATGCAGGAGGGCGTGACGCTGTCGAGACAGTTCGGCGACGAGGTCGGCGGCTTCTTCCAGTCAGTTCTGGAGGACCATGGCGTCGAGGTTTACGGCGGCGACGAGCTCGAGCGCTTCGAGGGTGCGGACGGCCGCGTGACGAAGGTCCTCACCAAGGGCGGGCTCGAACTGGCGTGCGACTGCGTTGTGATCGGCGCCGGCGTGACCCCGGACGTGACACTCGCGCGTGGCGCGGGACTGGAGCTCGGCGAGGCCGGCGGGGTGCTGTGCTCCGCGCAGCTCGAGAGCTCGGTGCCCGGGATCTTCGCCGCCGGCGACATCTGCGAGTACGACAACCCGATCCTCGGACGCCCGTTGCGGATCGAGCATTGGGACGTCGCCTTCAACCAGGGCAAGACCGCGGCTTTGAACATGCTTGGCCGCGGCGTCGAGCACGACGTCGTGCCCTACTTCTTCTCCGACCTCGCCGACTGGGTCTCGATGGAGTACGTCGGGCCGGGGGAGGGCGAGGTCGTCATCCGCGGCTCGCTCGACGACGGCGAGTTCAGCGCGTGGTGGGTCGACGACGGGCGGGTGACGGCTGCGTTGTCCGTCGGCCGCTCGGACGATCTCGAGCGGGCGCGTGAGTGGATCAGCAGCCGGAGCGGACCCTCGGATGCCGCGGCGCTGGCTGACCCGAAGGCCGAGCTCGCGTCGCTCTAGCCTCGATATGCTGAGTCCTCTGCGTTGCCGGGTCGTCTAATCGGCAAGACGCCACCCTCTGGAGGTGGTTATCGGGGTTCGAGTCCCTGCCCGGCAGTACCTCTGTCGAACGACTTCCGTCCGGTTCGGGTGGGAAAAGTCCTAGTCCTACGCAGCTTGCCTCGCCCAGTCGCGGTACAGCGCCGCGTACGCTCCGTCGGCCTCGATCAGCTCGTCGTGCGTGCCCTCCTCGGCGATCCGCCCGTCGTCGAGCACGACGATCCGCCCGGCGTTGCGGATCGTCGAAAGCCGATGGGCGATGACGATCGCCGTGCGCCCGGCAAGCAGCCGCCGCAGCCCGGCTTCGATCTGCGCCTCGGTGTGGACGTCGACGTTCGAGGTCGCCTCGTCGAGGATCAGGATGCGCGGGTCGGCGGCGGCGGCGCGGGCGAAGGCGATCAGCTGGCGCTGGCCCGCGGACAGGTGCCCGCCCCGTTCTCCGACCTCGGTGTCGTAGCCGTCCGGCATGCGCTCGATCAGCTCGTGCGCGCCGACGGCGCGGGCGGCGGTCTCGACGTCTTCGTCCGCGGCCTCGGACGAGCCGAAGGCGATGTTGTCGCGGATCGTGCCCGAGAACAGGAAGCCCTCCTGGGGCACGATCCCCAGCTGCGAGCGCAGCGAACGCTCGGTGACCGAGCGCAGGTCGTGGCCGTCCACGCTCACCCTGCCGGCCGTCGGGTCGTAGAAGCGCGCCACCAGCTTGGCGAGCGTCGACTTGCCGGCGCCGGTCGCGCCGACGAGCGCGACCGTCTGTCCCGGCGGGACGCGCAGATCCACCTCGCACAGCGCGTACGCGCACTCGTCGCCGGGGTCGTACGAGAACGAGACGCCGTCGAACTCGATCTCGCCACGCAGCTGTTCGAGCTCGATTGCGCCCGGCGCGTCGGCGATCTCGGGCTCCTCGTCGAGCAGCTCGAAGACCTTGTCGAGCGCCGCCATCCCGGCCTGGTAGGTCGTGTAGAACTGCGACAACGACTGGATCGGGTCGAAGAACGACTGGATGTAGAAGACGAACGACGCCAGCACGCCGATCGTCACCCCGTCGCCGGAGATCACCTGGTTGCCGCCGTAGATCAGGATCGCCGCGGTCGCTACCGCCGACAGCAGCTCGACGGAGGGGAAGTAGGCCGCGTTCAGGTGGACGGTCCTCATGTTCGCGGCGCGGTTCTCCTCGTTGAGGTCCGCGAACTGAGCCTTGTGGCGCTCCTCCTGCCCGAACGCGCGAACGATCCGGATGCCCGAGAGCGTCTCCTGCAGGTAAGCGGTCACGTAGGCGATCTTCTCGCGCGTGAGGCGGTAGGCGCCGGCGGAGGCGATCCGGAACCAGACGCTCCCGATCGCCAGCAGCGGGAAGACGAGGAACGTGATCAGCGCGAGCTCGACGTCGAGGAACACGAGGATCGTCGCCGTTCCGATCAGCGTCAGCGACGATGCGAAGAGCGTCACGATTCCGTCGGTGACGAGCTGATCGAGCGCCTGCACGTCGTTCGTCAGCCGCGAGATCAGCACGCCCGGACGGTTGCGTGAGTAGAAGCCGATCGACAGCCGCTGGAGCTGGGCGAAGATGCGTAGGCGCAGGTCTTGAAGCGCGCGCTGGCCGACCCAGCTGACGAGATAGGTCTGCGCGGAGGTCGCCCCCCAGTTGACCAGGCCGCTGAGGACGAACAGGCCCGCGATGACGTACAGCGAGTCGATGTCGCCGCCCTTGACGCCGTCGTCGACCGCGCGTCCTGCGAGGTAGGGCGGAGCCAGCGCCGCGGCGGTCGCGGTCACGAGCGCGACCATCATCAGCGAGACGCGCCCGCGATAGGGCTTCAGCAGCGCGATCACGCCGCGCAGCTTGCGCCCGCGCTGGTCCTCGCCGCGCAGCTTCTGCCACAGCGAGCGCTCGACGACCGGGCCCTCGGCGGCGGCGCTCACAGCTCGGCGAGCTCCCGCTCGCTGTCCTTGCGCGTGAGGAACACCTGGTCGGGAAGCCCCTGCTCGACGATCCGGCGGTAGAGGTCGGAGCTCTCGATCAGCTCGTCGTGGGTGCCGTGCGCCGCGATCCGGCCGCGCTCGAGCACGACGACCTCGTCGGCGAGCGAGATCGTCGACAGGCGGTGCGCGATGACGATCGTCGTGCGCTCGTCCATCACCTCGCGCAGCGCGTCCTTGATCCGCGCCTCGGTCGTGGCGTCGACGCTCGAGGTCGCGTCGTCGAGGATCAGGATGCGCGGGCTGGCGAGCAGGGCGCGCGCGATAGCGACGCGCTGGCGCTGGCCGCCCGAGAGGGTCAGCCCGCGCTCACCGACGCGCGTCTCGTAGCCCTCGGGCAGCGACTCGACGAACTCGTCGAGCCCGGCACGGCGCGTCGCCGCGGCGACCTCTTCGTCGGAGGCCTGCGGTCGTGCGTAGGCGATGTTCTCGCGCAGGCTGGCCGAAAACAGGAACGCGTCGTCGGACACGAGCGCGATCTCCCGCCGCAGCGACTCGAGGTCGACCGAGCGCACGTCGGCGCCGTCGATCAGCACGCTGCCGTTGGTCGTGTCGTAGAGGCGCGGGACGAGCGAGGCGAGGGTCGTCTTGCCGCTGGCGGTCGCGCCGACCACCGCGATCGTCTTGCCGCCGTCGATCGTCAGGTCGATGTCGCTGAGGATCGGATCGCTCTCGTCGTAGGCGAAGTCCGCGCCGCGAAACTCGATCCTGCCGGGGCCGACCGGCAGCTTCGGCGCCCCCGGCTCGCTGCTCAGCAGCGGCTCGCGGTCGAGGATCTCGAACACGCGCGTGCCCGAGGCGACGGCGCGCTGCGCCATTCCGAGCGCCACCCCGAACCCGCGCGAGGGACCGGTCAGCATCACCACATAGCCGTAGAAGGCGACGAACTCGCCGATGCTGATCGTGCCGTTGACGGCCTGGCGCCCGCCGATCAGGAGCACGCCGGCGAGGCCGAGCGTCGGCAGGAACCCGATCAGCGGCGTGTAGAAGGCGCTCAGGCGGGTCGACACCATTGCCTGCGAGAAAACGCGGCCGACGGTCTCGCGAAAGCGCGTGTGCTGGCGCGCTTCCTGGGCGAAGGCCTTCACGACGCGCACGCCGGTGACGTTCTCCTCGGCGTCGGCGGTCAGCTCGGCGATCCGTTGCTGGACCTCCTGCTGGGCGGGGCGGTTGCGCCGGCCGTACCGGAAGGCGACCCAGGCGAGGAACGGGGTCGGGGCGAGCGCGACCGCCGCGAGCAGCGGATTGACCGCCAGCATCACGGCGGCGACGATCACGATCGTCAGCGCCGACTGCATGATGAAGATCAGCCCGTAGCCGAGGAAGAAGCGCACCGATTGCAGGTCGACGGTCGAGCGCGACATCAGCTGGCCGGTCTGCTGACCGTCGAAGAAGGCGAGCTCGAGCCGTTGGAGGTGCGAGTACATGAGGTTGCGCAGGTCGAACTCGACCCCGAGCGAGACGCGGCCCGCGACGAGGCGGCGCGCCACGCTCAACACCACCCGCAGCAGTGCCGCGGCGAGGATCGCGCCGGCGAGCGGCCACAGGTTCGGATCGTCGGCGACGACCTCGTCGATCGTGCGGCCGACCAGCAGCGGAATCAGGACGCCGGCGCCCATCGCGCCCGCGGCCAGCACCAGCGAGGCGACGACCCCCTTTCGGTAGGGGCGCAGGAAGCCGAGCAGACGGACGAAGACCTTCATGAAATGCTCACTTTACTTTATGAAGCTTTGCCACGGTCGTCGAGGCTACAACTTCAAGCACCGTTGAAGTCAAGGTTGGCCGCGCCCGCCGGTGGATGCCTATGCAATGCTTAGGCAGATGCCGCCCGATCTCAAGCTCGGAGAGGCCGCGCGCGCGATCGGAGTCAGCGCCGACACGCTCCGCCGCTGGGACCGCGCCGGCAAACTGCGCACCAAGCGCGATTCGCGCAACCGCCGGCTCGTGCCCGCGTCCGAGGTCGAGCGCCTGACGGCGCGTCCCAGCCGCCATCGAACCGACGACGCTCTCTCGGCGCGCAACCGCTTCCCCGGCGTCGTGCGCTCGGTCGAGACCGACGGGGTGATGGCAGTCGTCGAGATCGAGGCCGGCCCGCACCTGATCACCGCCGCCGTCACGCGCGACGCGGTCGACGAGCTCGGCCTCGCCCCGGGCGTGGCCGCCACGGCCGCGGTCAAGGCGACGTCGGTGATGGTCGATCGGAGCGAGCGCTGAGAGGTCTGACGCGAGCGCTGGTCGGCGCGCTCACGGCCACCGCGCTGATCCTCTCCGGCTGCGGGGACGATGACGACGGCTCTCAGCAACAGCTCACCGTCTCCGCCGCGTCGTCGCTCAAGCACGCGTTCGAGGCCTACGGCAGGGGGTTCGAGGCCGCGAGCGTGCGCTACAGCTTCGCCGGCTCGGACGAGCTTGCCGCGCAGATCAGGCAGGGCACGCGCCCGGGCGTCTACGCGGCCGCCAACGCGAAGCTGCCTGACGAGCTGTTCGCACAGAAGCTCGTCGAGCGGCCCGTCGCGTTCGCCACGAACGAGCTTGTGCTCGCGACGCCGAAGGACTCCGCGATCCGCACGCTCGCCGACCTCGAGCCGGAGGACGCGGACCTGGTGGTGGGAGAGAGGGACGTTCCGATCGGCTCCTACACGCGCGACGTCCTCGACCGCCTGCCGGAAGCCCAGCGCGAGCGGATTCTCGCCAACGTGCGCTCCGAGGAGCTCGACGTCGCGGGGATCGTCGGCAAGCTCACCCAGGGCGCCGCCGACGCCGGCTTCGTCTATGCGACCGACGTCGCCGGCTCGGGTGGCCGCCTGAGGGCGATCGCGCTTCCGCGCTCCCTGCAGCCTGTCGTCATCTACAAGGCGGCCGTCGTGAGCGGCGCAAAGAACCCGGGCGATGCGCGCCAGTTCGTCGACGGGCTGCGTTCGGGCAGGGGCCAGGACGCGCTGCGCGAGGCCGGCTTCGGCCCGGCGAAGTAGGTGCGCCGCCGGCTCTTTCCGCTGGCGCTCGTCGCCGCGCTGACGCTGCTGCTCTGCTTCCTCACGTTTCCGATCGCGGCGATCTTCGTCGAGGTCGGCCCGGGCTCGCTCGTCGACGCCCTCGGCGAGCAGTCGAGCCTCGACGCCCTGCTCCTGAGTCTCGAGACGAGCTTGCTGGCGCTGGCGCTGATCGTCCTCGTCGGCACCCCCGCGGCGTGGCTGCTGGCGACGCGCCGTTTCCGCGGCCGCGACGTGCTGCTGACGCTCGTCGAGTTGCCGCTCGTGCTGCCGCCGGCGGTCGCGGGCATCGGCCTGCTGGCGGCGTTCGGGCCGCAGGGCGTCTTCGGCGGAGCGCTCGACGAAGCCGGCGTCGAGCTCGTGTTCGAGACCGCAGGGGTCGTGGTCGCGCTCACGTTCGTCGCGAGCCCGTTCTACGTGCGCCAGGCCGTCGCCGCGTTCGAGTCGGTCGACCCGAGCTTGCTCGCCGCCTCGCGCACGCTCGGGGCCGGCGAGGCGCGGACGTTCGCGCGCGTCGCGGTCCCGACCGCGTTTCCGAGCCTCGTGGCCGGCGGCGCGCTGGCGTGGGGGCGGGCGCTCGGCGAGTTCGGCGCCACGCTCGTGTTCGCCGGCAGCCTCCAAGGCATCACGCAGACGGCGCCGCTGGCCATCTTCGCCGAGTTCGCGACCGACTTCACGGGCGCGATCGCGCTCTCCGCCGTTCTCGTCGCGCTCAGCGCGGCGATCCTGTTCGGTGTGAAGCTCGTCGCTCGAACGGGGGCGCCCAGTGTTGACGTTTGAGGCCAGCGTCCGTCGCGAGCAGTTCGAGCTCGAGCTCGCGTTCGAGGTCGGGCCCGGCGAATGCCTCGCGCTCGCGGGGCCCTCCGGCGCCGGCAAGACGACGACGCTCGCAGCGGTGGCCGGGCTGGTGCGACCGGATCGCGGCCGGGTGGCCTGCGGCGATGAGCTGTGGCTCGACAGCGAGCGCGGGATCTGGGTGCCGCCCGAGCGCCGCCGCTGCGGTTACGTGTTTCAGGATTACGCGCTGTTCGGGCATCTGCTCGCGTGGCAGAACGTCGCCTACGGGCTGCGCCTGCCGCGTGCCGAGCGCCGCCGGCGGGCGTGCGAGCTGCTCGAGCGCTTCGACGCCGGTGCGCTCGCCGAGCGGCGCCCGCACACGCTGTCGGGGGGCGAGCGCCAGCGCGTGGCGCTCGCCCGTGCGCTGGCCCGAGATCCGCGCGCGTTCCTGCTCGACGAGCCGCTCTCGGCGCTCGACGCCCGCACTCGCGCGCACGCCGGTCGCGAGCTCGTGCGGCTGCTGGGCGAGGCGGGAGTTCCGGCAGTGCTCGTCACGCACGACTTCGAGCAGGCGGCGCTGCTCGGCGACCGCGTCGCCGTGATCGACGGCGGACGCGTGGTGCAGCAGGCATCGGCGGCCGATCTCGTCGCCGCGCCGGCGTCGGCGTTCGTCGCCGACCTGACCGGATCGGTCGTGCTCATGGGGCGTGCGCGCCGCGACGATCGCGGGCTGACCGCGATCGACCTCGACGGCGGCGGGCGCATCGTCAGCTCCGAGGTGGGCGAAGGCAGCGTCGCGGCGGTCGTCCACCCGTGGGAGATCGCGCTCGAGCCCACCGGCGCGCCGGGCGGCGGGTCCGCGCGCAACCGGCTCGAGGTCCGGGTCGCCTCGGTGACGCCGCTCGGAAATCGCGTACGCGTCGGACTGCTCGCACCGCAGCCCTTGACCGCGGAGCTGACTCCTAGCGCCGTCGATCAGCTAGGGCTGGCGCCCGGTGCGGCCGTGGTCGCGACCTGGAAGGCGACCGCGACGCGGCTGGCGGACCGCTGACCGCGCCCGTGCTGCGTTTCCGTGCGTGGAACCCGGGTACCGAGGGATCGAACCAACGGAGGAGGCCGATAGATGAGCACCGGATTGATCGTGGCAATCGCAGTCGTCGTCGTTGTAGTAATCGTCTTGCTCGTGGCAGTGGCGCCCGCCATGCGCCGGCGGCGCGAGGCTCGGCAGCTCGACCAGCGTCGCGGCGAGGCCGCGGATCAGCACCGTGGCGAGGCGCAGTCGCGCGAGGCCCGCGCGGAGGTCGCCGAGCAGAAGGCGCAGCGCGAGCGTGCGGAGGCTGAGTTGCACGAGGCCCGTGCTCAGATGCACGACAAGGGTCTCGCGGACGAGGAGCTCGACGAGAGCGCCGGCCGCGAGGGCTCCGAGCGAACTCGCTAGCGGCAACCCGAGCAGGTCCATTGGAGCGATAGCTCCGCCTGGATTCGAACCAGGGACCTCACGATTATGAGTCTGGCCGAGCGCTTGCGGCCCTTTGCGGCTGTTCGGCGCGTTCCGCGCGGCGAGCGGGCTAGCGCGCTCTAGCGCGGCGACGCCGACCGGCGAGTCTGCGGCCGTTCCCGGGTGACGCCTTGCCCCGGCCTTGCCCCAGCCCGGGCGTCGGTCACGCCGTCAGGCGCGACGGCCGCGCCCACAGGACGTAGCCGACCAGGGCGAACAGCAGGCCACCCGCGAGCCCGACGAGCAGGATCAGCTCGCGGGCATCCCACACGGCGCCGAGCGCCGACGCGACCGTGACGGCCAGCCAGCAGCGGAACACGAACCGGGCGGCGAGAGCCGTCATTCGGTCGGAGGCTCGTCCGCCTCTGACGCCGGACCGGAGATTGCGTCCCATTCGTCGCGGGGGACCGGCCGACCTTCGATGTTGCTGACGTGGAACCGCTCAATCTCGCTCTTGAGCGCCCCCCCCATTTTCGCATTATGGTAGGCCAGGTTCAGGTCTACACAAAGGGAGTGAAAGATGTTTCATAGACTCATCTCGCGGCTCACGTTCGCGAACGTCATTGCAATGATCGCGCTGTTCGTAGCTTTGTCAGGCGTGGCCTATGCCGCCGCCCTCGCAGAGAACAGCGTCACCCGAAAGACCATCCAAGACTCCGCCGTGAACGGGGCGAAGGTCGCCGACAAGTCGCTCAGCGCCGCCGACATCACCGGGGCGGCGATCGATCAACTCACGTACGTGAAAAGCACGGTCGCTCTTTTCAGCACCGGCCAAGGCAAGGAGGAGACGGTCGCATGTCCGGCGGGCACGAACCTCGTCGGGGGCGGCGCCACCACCAACGACCCCGACGAGGCGTTCGTCAACGAGCTAGGACCGTCGAACGCCGGCCCGCGCACCATCTGGACCGCGACGGGCTACACCGACGACCCTGGGAAGACGATGACGGTGACGGCGATCTGCGCGCCGGCGCGCAGATCGCCGTCACCGTCATCGTCTTCCCAGGGTCGTCGGTGTAGCCCGTCGCGGTCCAGATGGTGCGCGGGCCGGCGTTCGACGGTCCTAGCTCGTTGACGAACGCCTCGTCGGGGTCGTTGGTGGTGGCGCCGCCCCCGACGAGGTTCGTGCCCGCCGGACATGCGACCGTCTCCTCCTTGCCTTGGCCGGTGCTGAAAAGAGCGACCGTGCTTTTCACGTACGTGAGTTGATCGATCGCCGCCCCGGTGATGTCGGCGGCGCTGAGCGACTTGTCGGCGACCTTCGCCCCGTTCACGGCGGAGTCTTGGATGGTCTTTCGGGTGACGCTGTTCTCTGCGAGGGCGGCGGCATAGGCCACGCCTGACAAAGCTACGAACAGCGCGATCATTGCAATGACGTTCGCGAACGTGAGCCGCGAGATGAGTCTATGAAACATCTTTCACTCCCTTTGTGTAGACCTGAACCTGGCCTACCATAATGCGAAAATGGGGGGGGCGCTCAAGAGCGAGATTGAGCGGTTCCACGTCAGCAACATCGAAGGTCGGCCGGTCCCCCGCGACGAATGGGACGCAATCTCCGGTCCGGCGTCAGAGGCGGACGAGCCTCCGACCGAATGACGGCTCTCGCCGCCCGGTTCGTGTTCCGCTGCTGGCTGGCCGTCACGGTCGCGTCGGCGCTCGGCGCCGTGTGGGATGCCCGCGAGCTGATCCTGCTCGTCGGGCTCGCGGGTGGCCTGCTGTTCGCCCTGGTCGGCTACGTCCTGTGGGCGCGGCCGTCGCGCCTGACGGCGTGACCGACGCCCGGGCTGGGGCAAGGCCGGGGCAAGGCGTCACCCGGGAACGGCCGCAGACTCGCCGGTCGGCGTCGCCGCGCTAGAGCGCGCTAGCCCGCTCGCCGCGCGGAACGCGCCGAACAGCCGCAAAGGGCCGCAAGCGCTCGGCCAGACTCATAATCGTGAGGTCCCTGGTTCGAATCCAGGCGGAGCTATCGCTCCAATGGACCTGCTCGGGTTGCCGCTAGCGAGTTCGCTCGGAGCCCTCGCGGCCGGCGCTCTCGTCGAGCTCCTCGTCCGCGAGACCCTTGTCGTGCATCTGAGCACGGGCCTCGTGCAACTCAGCCTCCGCACGCTCGCGCTGCGCCTTCTGCTCGGCGACCTCCGCGCGGGCCTCGCGCGACTGCGCCTCGCCACGGTGCTGATCCGCGGCCTCGCCGCGACGCTGGTCGAGCTGCCGAGCCTCGCGCCGCCGGCGCATGGCGGGCGCCACTGCCACGAGCAAGACGATTACTACAACGACGACGACTGCGATTGCCACGATCAATCCGGTGCTCATCTATCGGCCTCCTCCGTTGGTTCGATCCCTCGGTACCCGGGTTCCACGCACGGAAACGCAGCACGGGCGCGGTCAGCGGTCCGCCAGCCGCGTCGCGGTCGCCTTCCAGGTCGCGACCACGGCCGCACCGGGCGCCAGCCCTAGCTGATCGACGGCGCTAGGAGTCAGCTCCGCGGTCAAGGGCTGCGGTGCGAGCAGTCCGACGCGTACGCGATTTCCGAGCGGCGTCACCGAGGCGACCCGGACCTCGAGCCGGTTGCGCGCGGACCCGCCGCCCGGCGCGCCGGTGGGCTCGAGCGCGATCTCCCACGGGTGGACGACCGCCGCGACGCTGCCTTCGCCCACCTCGGAGCTGACGATGCGCCCGCCGCCGTCGAGGTCGATCGCGGTCAGCCCGCGATCGTCGCGGCGCGCACGCCCCATGAGCACGACCGATCCGGTCAGGTCGGCGACGAACGCCGACGCCGGCGCGGCGACGAGATCGGCCGCCGATGCCTGCTGCACCACGCGTCCGCCGTCGATCACGGCGACGCGGTCGCCGAGCAGCGCCGCCTGCTCGAAGTCGTGCGTGACGAGCACTGCCGGAACTCCCGCCTCGCCCAGCAGCCGCACGAGCTCGCGACCGGCGTGCGCGCGAGTGCGGGCGTCGAGCGCCGAGAGCGGCTCGTCGAGCAGGAACGCGCGCGGATCTCGGGCCAGCGCACGGGCGAGCGCCACGCGCTGGCGCTCGCCCCCCGACAGCGTGTGCGGGCGCCGCTCGGCGAGCGCACCGGCGTCGAAGCGCTCGAGCAGCTCGCACGCCCGCCGGCGGCGCTCGGCACGCGGCAGGCGCAGCCCGTAGGCGACGTTCTGCCACGCGAGCAGATGCCCGAACAGCGCGTAATCCTGAAACACGTAACCGCAGCGGCGGCGCTCGGGCGGCACCCAGATCCCGCGCTCGCTGTCGAGCCACAGCTCATCGCCGCAGGCCACCCGGCCGCGATCCGGTCGCACCAGCCCGGCCACCGCTGCGAGCGTCGTCGTCTTGCCGGCGCCGGAGGGCCCCGCGAGCGCGAGGCATTCGCCGGGCCCGACCTCGAACGCGAGCTCGAGCTCGAACTGCTCGCGACGGACGCTGGCCTCAAACGTCAACACTGGGCGCCCCCGTTCGAGCGACGAGCTTCACACCGAACAGGATCGCCGCGCTGAGCGCGACGAGAACGGCGGAGAGCGCGATCGCGCCCGTGAAGTCGGTCGCGAACTCGGCGAAGATGGCCAGCGGCGCCGTCTGCGTGATGCCTTGGAGGCTGCCGGCGAACACGAGCGTGGCGCCGAACTCGCCGAGCGCCCGCCCCCACGCCAGCGCGCCGCCGGCCACGAGGCTCGGAAACGCGGTCGGGACCGCGACGCGCGCGAACGTCCGCGCCTCGCCGGCCCCGAGCGTGCGCGAGGCGGCGAGCAAGCTCGGGTCGACCGACTCGAACGCGGCGACGGCCTGGCGCACGTAGAACGGGCTCGCGACGAACGTGAGCGCGACCACGACCCCTGCGGTCTCGAACACGAGCTCGACGCCGGCTTCGTCGAGCGCTCCGCCGAAGACGCCCTGCGGCCCGAACGCCGCCAGCAGGCCGATGCCCGCGACCGCCGGCGGCAGCACGAGCGGCAACTCGACGAGCGTCAGCAGCACGTCGCGGCCGCGGAAACGGCGCGTCGCCAGCAGCCACGCCGCGGGGGTGCCGACGAGGACGATCAGCGCCAGCGCCAGCAAGCTCGTCTCGAGACTCAGGAGCAGGGCGTCGAGGCTCGACTGCTCGCCGAGGGCGTCGACGAGCGAGCCCGGGCCGACCTCGACGAAGATCGCCGCGATCGGAAACGTGAGGAAGCAGAGCAGCAGCGTCAGCGCGGCGACGAGCGCCAGCGGAAAGAGCCGGCGGCGCACCTACTTCGCCGGGCCGAAGCCGGCCTCGCGCAGCGCGTCCTGGCCCCTGCCCGAACGCAGCCCGTCGACGAACTGGCGCGCATCGCCCGGGTTCTTTGCGCCGCTCACGACGGCCGCCTTGTAGATGACGACAGGCTGCAGGGAGCGCGGAAGCGCGATCGCCCTCAGGCGGCCACCCGAGCCGGCGACGTCGGTCGCATAGACGAAGCCGGCGTCGGCGGCGCCCTGGGTGAGCTTGCCGACGATCCCCGCGACGTCGAGCTCCTCGGAGCGCACGTTGGCGAGAATCCGCTCGCGCTGGGCTTCCGGCAGGCGGTCGAGGACGTCGCGCGTGTAGGAGCCGATCGGAACGTCCCTCTCTCCCACCACCAGGTCCGCGTCCTCCGGCTCGAGGTCGGCGAGCGTGCGGATCGCGGAGTCCTTCGGCGTCGCGAGCACAAGCTCGTTCGTGGCGAACGCGACGGGCCGCTCGACGAGCTTCTGTGCGAACAGCTCGTCAGGCAGCTTCGCGTTGGCGGCCGCGTAGACGCCCGGGCGCGTGCCCTGCCTGATCTGCGCGGCAAGCTCGTCCGAGCCGGCGAAGCTGTAGCGCACGCTCGCGGCCTCGAACCCCCTGCCGTAGGCCTCGAACGCGTGCTTGAGCGACGACGCGGCGGAGACGGTGAGCTGTTGCTGAGAGCCGTCGTCATCGTCCCCGCAGCCGGAGAGGATCAGCGCGGTGGCCGTGAGCGCGCCGACCAGCGCTCGCGTCAGACCTCTCAGCGCTCGCTCCGATCGACCATCACCGACGTCGCCTTGACCGCGGCCGTGGCGGCCACGCCCGGGGCGAGGCCGAGCTCGTCGACCGCGTCGCGCGTGACGGCGGCGGTGATCAGGTGCGGGCCGGCCTCGATCTCGACGACTGCCATCACCCCGTCGGTCTCGACCGAGCGCACGACGCCGGGGAAGCGGTTGCGCGCCGAGAGAGCGTCGTCGGTTCGATGGCGGCTGGGACGCGCCGTCAGGCGCTCGACCTCGGACGCGGGCACGAGCCGGCGGTTGCGCGAATCGCGCTTGGTGCGCAGTTTGCCGGCGCGGTCCCAGCGGCGGAGCGTGTCGGCGCTGACTCCGATCGCGCGCGCGGCCTCTCCGAGCTTGAGATCGGGCGGCATCTGCCTAAGCATTGCATAGGCATCCACCGGCGGGCGCGGCCAACCTTGACTTCAACGGTGCTTGAAGTTGTAGCCTCGACGACCGTGGCAAAGCTTCATAAAGTAAAGTGAGCATTTCATGAAGGTCTTCGTCCGTCTGCTCGGCTTCCTGCGCCCCTACCGAAAGGGGGTCGTCGCCTCGCTGGTGCTGGCCGCGGGCGCGATGGGCGCCGGCGTCCTGATTCCGCTGCTGGTCGGCCGCACGATCGACGAGGTCGTCGCCGACGATCCGAACCTGTGGCCGCTCGCCGGCGCGATCCTCGCCGCGGCACTGCTGCGGGTGGTGTTGAGCGTGGCGCGCCGCCTCGTCGCGGGCCGCGTCTCGCTCGGGGTCGAGTTCGACCTGCGCAACCTCATGTACTCGCACCTCCAACGGCTCGAGCTCGCCTTCTTCGACGGTCAGCAGACCGGCCAGCTGATGTCGCGCTCGACCGTCGACCTGCAATCGGTGCGCTTCTTCCTCGGCTACGGGCTGATCTTCATCATGCAGTCGGCGCTGACGATCGTGATCGTCGCCGCCGTGATGCTGGCGGTCAATCCGCTGCTCGCGGCGGTCGCGCTCGCCCCGACCCCGTTCCTCGCCTGGGTCGCCTTCCGGTACGGCCGGCGCAACCGCCCCGCCCAGCAGGAGGTCCAGCAACGGATCGCCGAGCTGACCGCCGACGCCGAGGAGAACGTCACCGGCGTGCGCGTCGTGAAGGCCTTCGCCCAGGAAGCGCGCCAGCACACGCGCTTTCGCGAGACCGTCGGCCGCGTTTTCTCGCAGGCAATGGTGTCGACCCGCCTGAGCGCCTTCTACACGCCGCTGATCGGGTTCCTGCCGACGCTCGGCCTCGCCGGCGTGCTCCTGATCGGCGGGCGCCAGGCCGTCAACGGCACGATCAGCATCGGCGAGTTCGTCGCCTTCTACGGCTATGTGGTGATGCTGACCGGTCCCTCGCGCGGGTTCGGGGTGGCGCTCGGAATGGCGCAGCGCGCCGTCGCCTCGGGCACGCGCGTGTTCGAGATCCTCGACCGCGAGCCGCTGCTGAGCAGCGAGCCGGGGGCGCCGAAGCTGCCGGTCGGCCCCGGCAGGATCGAGTTTCGCGGCGCGGACTTCGCCTACGACGAGAGCGATCCGATCCTCAGCGACATCGACCTGACGATCGACGGCGGCAAGACGATCGCGGTGGTCGGCGCGACCGCCAGCGGCAAGACGACCCTCGCCTCGCTCGTCCCGCGCCTCTACGACACGACCAACGGCAGCGTGCTGATCGACGGCGCCGACGTGCGCTCGGTCGACCTCGAGTCGCTGCGGCGGGAGATCGCGCTCGTGTCCGACGACGCGTTCCTGTTTTCGGCCAGCCTGCGCGAGAACATCGCCTACGCACGACCGCAGGCCTCCGACGAAGAGGTCGCCGCGGCGACGCGCCGTGCCGGGCTCGACGAGTTCGTCGAGTCGCTGCCCGAGGGCTACGAGACGCGCGTCGGTGAGCGCGGGCTGACCCTCTCGGGCGGCCAGCGCCAGCGCGTCGCTATCGCGCGCGCCCTGCTCGCCAGCCCGCGCATCCTGATCCTCGACGACGCGACCTCGAGCGTCGACGCCACGACCGAGGCGCGGATCAAGGACGCGCTGCGCGAGGTGATGGACGAGCGCACGACGATCGTCATCGCGCACCGCCTGTCGACGATCTCGCTCGCCGACGAGGTCGTCGTGCTCGAGCGCGGCCGGATCGCGGCGCACGGCACCCACGACGAGCTGATCGAGAGCTCCGACCTCTACCGCCGGATCGTCGAGCAGGGGCTTCCCGACCAGGTGTTCCTCACGCGCAAGGACAGCGAGCGGGAGCTCGCCGAGCTGTGAGCGCCGCCGCCGAGGGCCCGGTCGTCGAGCGCTCGCTGTGGCAGAAGCTGCGCGGCGAGGACCAGCGCGGGCGCAAGCTGCGCGGCGTGATCGCGCTGCTGAAGCCCTATCGCGGGCGCGTCTCGCTGATGATGGTCGCGCTCGTGACCGCGACCGCCGCGGCGCTGGCTCCGCCCTACCTCGCAGGACGCGCGGTCGACGACGGCGTCAAGGGCGGCGACATCGACTCGCTGTACGTCATCGCGGGCCTGTTCGTCCTCAGCGGCCTGGTCAACTGGGGGGCGACCTCCGCGCAGACCTATCTCGTCAGCTGGGTCGGCCAGCGCGCGCTTCAAGACCTGCGCCTACGCATCTTCGCCCAGCTCCAGCGGCTGTCGATCGGCTTCTACTCACGCAACCGTCCGGGCGTGCTGATCTCGCGGCTGACGAACGACGTGCAGGCGCTCGATCAGCTCGTCACCGACGGAATCGTGACGCTCTTCGCATCGTCGCTGACGCTGATCGGAACGGCGACGATCCTCGTGTTCCTCGACGTCGAGCTCGCGCTGATCACGTTCCTCGTCTTCCCGCTGCTGGCGATCGGGAGCGTCTGGTTCCGGATCGCCTCCGCCGGCGCCTACCGCCTCACGCGCGAGAAGATCGCCTACGTGACCGCTTACCTGCAGGAGACGCTCTCGGGCATCCGGATCGTTCGCGCGTTCGGGCAGGAGGAGCGCCACAAGGCTCAGTTCGCGGACCTCAACGAGGAGAACCGCGCCGCGAACATGAGGACCGTCCACCTGAACGCGGCCTACTTCCCCTCCGTCGAGCTGCTGTCGGCGGTAGCGACCGCGGCGATCCTGATCTACGGCGGCAACCAGGTGATCTCCGGCGACGGGGTGACGATCGGCGTGCTGGCGTCGTTCGTCTTCTACATCCAGTCGTTCTTCGACCCGATCCAGTCGTTGTCGCAGTTCTACACGACCTACCAGGCCGGGATGGCGGCGCTCGACAAGGTCTTCGAGCTGCTCGACGAGGAGCCCGAGATCGCCGACGCGCCGGGCGCAATCGAGCTCGAACAGCTGCGTGGCGAGATCGAGTTCGACGGCGTCTCGTTCTCGTACGACCCCGGCGACGAGTGCGCGTACGCGCTGTGCGAGGTGGATCTGCGCGTCCCGCCGGGACAGACGGTCGCGCTCGTCGGCGCGACCGGCGCCGGCAAGTCGACGCTCGCCAAGCTGGTGGCGCGCTTCTACGACCCGACGGCCGGCAGGGTGAGCGTGGACGGCCACGACCTGCGCTCGGTCACCGAGCGTTCGCTGCGCTCGCAGCTGGGGATCGTGCCCCAGGAGGGCTTCCTGTTCTCGGGCACGATCCGCGACAACATCGCCTTCGGCTCGTCCGAGGCCGCGGACGAAGACGTCGAGACCGCCGCCCGCGCCGTCGGCGCGCACGAGCTGATCGAGCGCATGCCGGACGGCTACGACACCGAGGTCGGAGAACGGGGCGGGCACCTGTCCGCGGGCCAGCGCCAGCTGATCGCCTTCGCCCGCGCCGCCGCCGCCGACCCGCGCATCCTGATCCTCGACGAGGCGACCTCGAACGTCGACGTCCACACCGAGGCGCAGATCGAAGCCGGGCTGCGGCGGCTGCTTGCCGGGCGCACGGCGATCGTCATCGCCCATCGGCTTTCGACGATCCGCAACGCCGGGCGGATCGTCGTGCTCGACGACGGGCGGATCGCCGAGGAGGGCACGCACGACGAGCTGATCGAGGCCGACGGAGCGTACGCGGCGCTGTACCGCGACTGGGCGAGGCAAGCTGCGTAGGACTAGGACTTTTCCCACCCGAACCGGACGGAAGTCGTTCGACAGAGGTACTGCCGGGCAGGGACTCGAACCCCGATAACCACCTCCAGAGGGTGGCGTCTTGCCGATTAGACGACCCGGCAACGCAGAGGACTCAGCATATCGAGGCTAGAGCGACGCGAGCTCGGCCTTCGGGTCAGCCAGCGCCGCGGCATCCGAGGGTCCGCTCCGGCTGCTGATCCACTCACGCGCCCGCTCGAGATCGTCCGAGCGGCCGACGGACAACGCAGCCGTCACCCGCCCGTCGTCGACCCACCACGCGCTGAACTCGCCGTCGTCGAGCGAGCCGCGGATGACGACCTCGCCCTCCCCCGGCCCGACGTACTCCATCGAGACCCAGTCGGCGAGGTCGGAGAAGAAGTAGGGCACGACGTCGTGCTCGACGCCGCGGCCAAGCATGTTCAAAGCCGCGGTCTTGCCCTGGTTGAAGGCGACGTCCCAATGCTCGATCCGCAACGGGCGTCCGAGGATCGGGTTGTCGTACTCGCAGATGTCGCCGGCGGCGAAGATCCCGGGCACCGAGCTCTCGAGCTGCGCGGAGCACAGCACCCCGCCGGCCTCGCCGAGCTCCAGTCCCGCGCCACGCGCGAGTGTCACGTCCGGGGTCACGCCGGCGCCGATCACAACGCAGTCGCACGCCAGTTCGAGCCCGCCCTTGGTGAGGACCTTCGTCACGCGGCCGTCCGCACCCTCGAAGCGCTCGAGCTCGTCGCCGCCGTAAACCTCGACGCCATGGTCCTCCAGAACTGACTGGAAGAAGCCGCCGACCTCGTCGCCGAACTGTCTCGACAGCGTCACGCCCTCCTGCATCACGATCGAGCAGCGCTTGCCCAGCGCCGTCAGCGAGGCGGCGACCTCGCAGCCGATGTAGCTGCCGCCGATCAGGACGACGTGCTCGGCCGCGTCGGCGTCGGCGCGGATCTCGTCTGAGGTCAGCAGCGTGCGCAGGTAGTGGATCGCTTCGAGCTCCGAGCCCTGCGCGGGCAGCCGGCGCACGTTCGCCCCGGTCGCGAGCAGCGCCTTGTCGAACGAAACCTCCTCGCGTGTCGAGAGCTTCGCGATGCGCTCGCCCGCGTCGAGCTTCATCACGCTCGTCCTCGTCAGCAGCTCGACGGACTCCTCGGACCACCATTCCTGGGGGCGAAACAGCACGTCCTCCACGCTCTCCTCGCCGCGCATGTAGCCCTTCGAGAGCGGCGGGCGGTTGTACGGCGCGTGCGGCTCGCGGCCGACGAGCAGGATCGAGCCCTCGGCGCCCTCCTCGCGCAACCAACGAGCACAGTTGGCGGCCGCCAGCCCGCCGCCGACCAGCAGGTAGTCGACCGCGCGGTCGGCCATCTACTAGGCCGCTTCGTTGGCGCCCGCGGGCGCGAAGCGCTCTGCGACCTTCGCCTCGAGGCCGATGTCGAGCACGACGAGCACCTCGTCGTCAGGCTCCACGACCGAGTCGCCGAGCGGCACGAAGCCCGTGCCGTCGCGCAGGATCGAGATCACGAGCGAGCCGTCGGGCAGGCCGAGGTCGCGCACGAGCGATCCCGCGGCGGGGGAAGTGTCGGCGACCTCGAGCTCGATGATCTCGAGCCGCTCCTGCGGCAGGTCGAGCAGGTGCAGCGGGCCGTACTTGGGCACCTCGTGCTCGATCAGGCGCAAGATCAGGTTGGTCGCCGAGATCGCCGGCCTGACGCCGAGCAGCTCGAAATGCTCGAGGTTGCGCGGGTTGTTGCAACGCGAGATGACCCGCTCGACCTCGTACTTCTCCCGCGCCACCTGGCAGATGAGGATGTTGTCCTCGTCGTCGCCGGTCACCGCGATGACCATGTCGGCGCGCTCGATGCCAGCCCGCTCGAGCACCCACAGCTCGGAGCCGTCGCCTTGCTGGACCGCGTGCTCGAGCTCCTCCTCGACGACCGCGTAGCGATTCGGGTTCGACTCGATCAGCGTCACCTCGTTGCCCCTGTCGATCAGCTCGCGGGCGAGGTTCCAGCCCACCTTCCCGGCTCCCACCACGACCATGTACATCAGGCGACCTCCTCGCGCACGGCCGCCTCGAGCAGCTCGATCGCGGTCTGTGTCGGGCAGATCGTCATCAGGCCCTGCTCGCTGTACCACTTGGCGCGCGCCGGGTCGAGCACGCGCACGACCACGCGTTCGATGTTGAAACGCCGCTGGGCGATCTGCGCGATCACGAGGTTCGTGTTGTCACCGTCGGTTGAGGCGACGAAGGCGTCGGCGCGCTCGATGCCGGCCTCGATCAGCGCGTCTATCTCGAGCGCAGTTCCGACCGTGAAGGATCCTCCGCGGTCCTCCCAGCTGTCGTCCCGGCCGATGTCGAGCAGCGCGATCGCGCCCGGATCCTCGTCGAGAACCGATACCTCGTGGCCTTCGCCGAGCATCGTCTTGGCGATCGCCGAGCCGACCCGGCCAGAGCCCACGATCAGGACGAACATGGGCCGCACTCTAGCGCTACGCAACGGCCCGGCGGGGCCGTGGGCGCTAAGGCGCCACGCCTTCGCGCGTACCCTCGTCGTCGGCCGGCGCGGCAGTGAGCACCACCCGGCAGGGGGCCTTCTCCAGCACGTGGCGCGTCATGTCGCCGGCGAACTTGTCGCGCGGACCGCCGCGCCCGCCGAGCAGGGCGCCGCCGCGCACCCGCGTGGGGCGCTCGGCGGCGAGCACGATCACCTCGACCCCGCGTCGGCGGGCCTCCTCGACGATACCGGCGCCGAGCGTGCGTGTGCGGACGGTGGTCGGATGAACGTTGACGCCCTCGTACTCCTCTCCGACGCGCTTGGCGCGCGCCAGCGCGTTCTTGATCTCAGCCCTGCGGTCGTCGCGCACACGCGCGTTGATCGGTAGCGACATCGGGATCTCGATGAAGTAGATCGCCTCGATCGAAACCTCCTCCCCGGGCTCGGCCTCCTCGCGCGCGAGCCGCCCGGCGGTGCCGACGATGTCGTCGTCGAGCTCCGTGCCGAGCACCGGCACGAGGATGCTCCCGTACTCGGCTCCGGGCAGGTCCTTCTGGAGCGCTTCCGCCGAGATCGTGAAGCGCTTGACGAGCGACTTGCCCTGGGTCTTGCGATAGACGACGTAGAGGACGAGGCCGGCGAGCATCCACAGGCCGCCGTAGAGCAGCGCGTCGTCGTGCAGCACGATGACGCTGATCCAGCCAGCGGTGCCGAGCAGTGCGCCGGCCACGGCGGGCAGCGGGAGCGAGGCGCCGCCGACCGCAATCGACAGCGGGATCCGGAACGCCGGCTTCGAGTCGGGCTCTCGGAAGCGCATGACGATCACCGCCACGTGCGCGATCGTGAACGCCAGCATCGCCCCGAAGGCGAAGATGCCGGCCAGGAAGTCGACGTCGCGCGGGATCACGAGCGCGAACGTCAGCAGCGAGGCGACGATAATCGTCACGTACGGGGTCGAGTGTCGCGAGCCCAGCTTGCCGACCGCGCTCGGAATCTGACGGTTGGTCGCGAGCGAGTAGGCGAGCCGCGAGAGTCCGAGCATCTGGCCCTGGGCCGCCGTCAGGAGGACGACCGCGGCTGTCGCGCCGATCGCGTAGCGGAACGTGTCGCGCAGGCCCGCCTCGTCGAACGCCGAGGCCACCCCGAGCAGCGGCGCCTCGACATAGCGCTCCCCGAGCGCTGTCGCTCCGTTCTCGACCGGCACCGCCATCAGCGCCACGATCGAGACGCCGACGAACGCGAGCAGCACGCCACCCGCGCCGACGATCACCACGCGCCGAAGGGCGGCGCGGCCGACGCGGATCTCGCCCGCGAACCCCGACGCCGCCTCGAGCCCGGTAAGCACGATGCAGGCGACCACCGCCGCGAACACGAACTCGTCCCACTCCGGAGTGTTGCCGAGGTCCACCGAATCGACGATCGCCGCCGGATCCCAGAGCGTGATCGCGGCGGCGATCGTGAGCGCTCCCAGCAGCACGGTGTTCACGAGCCCGATCCTCAGCACGAGCCGCATCCGCTCGGCGCTCAGGCCGCGGATGTTCGTCACCGCGATGAAGGCGATCGCACCCGCCGCGATCAGCAGCTCGGGCCCTGCGCTGCCGGCTTCGCCCCAGAACGCCGCGACGTAATGCGAGATCGCGAACGTCGCCAGCGCGATGACGATCAGGTAGTCGAGCAGGATCGCCCAGCCGGCGATGAAGCTCCAGAGCTCGTTGAAGGCGTAGCGGGCGAACGTCGAAGCGCCGCCCCGCTCGGCATGGCGGGAGTTGCCCTCGACGTAGGTCATCATCGTGAGGACGAAGAAGATCGCCGCGACTAGAAAGGCGAGGGGTGTGAGTGCGAGCGCGTCGCCGGCCACGAGGCCGAGGGCGACATAGATCGTCGCTCCGATCGCGCTCGCCGCAACCGCGAACAGCGCCGGCTCGCCGAGGCCGCGCACGACACGCAGCTCGGCGCCGCTAGCCTCCGCCCTCAGTCGCGAGCGCGCGCGACGCGCGCCGTCAGAGCCCCTCACCGGCCACGCCCCTTCAGGACACCGATCGAGAGCGCGAAGCGCCCCGCTCCGAGCAGCGTGAAGAGAACGCCGAGGACGACGCCGAACGCCAGCGGCCCGCCACCGCGGGCGAGCGTCGTCGCGACCATCGCCACTCCGAGGCCGCAGATGACGATCGCGATCACGCGGGTCGTGTTGAGGTAAGCGCGCTCCATCAGGCCGCTTGCTTCCCCCCGGTCGCCGGCGACGAGTCGATGATCACCCGGCAGGGTCGCGCCGCGAGGACCGTCTCGAGCGTGCGACCGAAGAGGGATCCGCCGGTGCGCCGGCGTGGCGGAACCATCACGATCGCGCGCGCGCGTATCCCCACGGCCTCGTCGAGTATCCGCCGCCCGGCCTGGCCGCTGCGGACCTTTTCGGCGTGGCCCGTGACCCGGCGGCCACCCGCAACTCGCGCGGACTCGATTGTCTCCTCGGCGCGCGCCTCGATCTCGGGCAGCACCGCGTCGAGCGGCAGGTTCGCCGGCACGGTGATCGTCACGAGGACGTGGATGCCGCGGCGCCGGCGGGCAGCGAGCTTGGCCGCCGTCAGGACGGCGTCGCGCGAGTACTGGTCGTCTTCGAACGCGACCAGCACCGACTCGTACTCGACCTCGTGCTCGACCGCCGGCCCCTCCACCTTGACCTTCTTCGTCTCGGTCAGGGTCAGCCCCAGCCTGCGCCGGTAGAGCAGATAGCTCAGCATCCCCAGGCTCAACCAGATCGTGCCCGAGACGAGCGTCTTGAGGTTGAGGACGCTGACCGAGATGAAGGCGATCCCGGTTCCCAGCCCTCCGAAGACGGCGAACAGCGGCACGCTCACCCCGCGCACGCGCACATTTCCGGGCCCGGTGTACGGCCGCCGCCGTTCGGGGTCGCGCACGCGCAGCGCGATCACGGCTAGGTGGGCCATCGTGAACGAGAACATCGCCCCGAACGCGTAGATCGTGCCGAGGAACTCGGCCTCGCCGGTGAGGATCGCGAGACAGGCGACGGCCGCGAAGATCACGATCGCCACGTAGGGCGTGCGAAAGCGCGGGTGCAGCTGGCGGACCCGCTCCGGTAGATGGCGATACTGGCCCATCGAGTAGCTGAGCCGCGAGAGCCCGATGATCCCAGCGTTGGTCGCGACAAGCAGGATCGTCGCCGCGAGCAGGCCGACGTAGATCTCGGCCGGCGCCTCGAGCGAGCCGAGGCCCATGTTCTCGACCACGCCCAGGATCGGGTTGTCGGCATAGCCGCCGTCCTCGCTGGTCTCGCCCAGCAGCGTCTTCCCGTCGGAGTCCACCGGCATCGCGGACAGCGCGACCGCAGGAAGGGTGAGCGAGACCACCATCACCGCGCCGACGACGCCGCGCATCGCGCGCGGAATCGTGTGCTCCTGGTCGCGCGCCTCCTCGGCCATGTTCGAGATCGTGTCGATGCCGGTGAAGGCGACCATGCCGACCGAGATCGCGATCAGGAAGTCGGTCCACTTCGGGTGGACGCCGAAGTCGATGTTCTCGACGAGCGTTTCGGGTGAGAGGACGAGAACGAAGCCGAGCGCGACAAGCGCGACCTGGGTGAAGAAGTCGAGCAGAGCCAGCACGACATTGAGCCGCGCCGCCTCCTTCACCCCGACGACGTTCACAGTCGCGAGCAGGGCGACGACGCCGACGCCGCAGATGATGTCGGCCGGCGCGTGCCGCAGCGGATCCCAGACGACGCCCAGGTAGTGGGGCAGGAAGAACGCCGAGATGGCGACGGTGATGATGTAGTTGAGCATCTGCGCCCACGCCGTCAGGTTGGCCCAGAACTCGTTGAAGGCGTGGCGCGCGAAGGACGAGGACCCGCCCGCCTCCGGGTACATCGTCGTCGCCTCGGTATAGCTGGCGGCGGTCGCCATGAAGATCAGCCCGGCGATCAGGAAGACGAGCGGCGTCAGCCCAAGGGCGAAAATCGCCACCAGCCCGAGCGCGTAGTAGATCGAACTGCCGACGTTGCCGTAGGCGGTCGAGAAAAGCGCGCCGGTGCCGAGCACCCGCTCGAGCCCGAGGTTCTTGGGTCTCCACTCGGCCATGGCCGCGCGAAAACCTACACCCGGCCGCTCGGGCGCCCGGAGGAAGAGGCCGGCGCAGCCGGCCGGTCAACGGCGGCCGGACGCCGCCTGGACATCAGACCGCGGGGCACGGATGCCCCGCGGTGCTATTCAAACGAGGAACGGAATGATCAGCAGGGCGACGATGTTCGCGACCTTGATCATCGGGTTGATCGCCGGGCCGGCGGTGTCCTTGTAAGGGTCGCCGACGGTGTCGCCGGTGACCGAGGCGGCGTGCGCCTCGGAGCCCTTGCCGCCGAACTCGCCGTCCTCGATCAGCTTCTTGGCGTTGTCCCACGCGCCGCCGCCGGAGGTCATCGAGACCGCGGCGAAGAAGCCGACGACGATGACGCCGATCAGCAGCCCCCCGAGCGCCTGGTAGGAGAGCAGTCCGACGACCACCGGAACGACGATCGGGATCATCGAGGGGACGATCATCTCCTTCTGCGCGGCGGTGGTGACGATCGAGACGCACTGCGCGTAGTCGGGCTTCTCGGTCTTCTGCATGATGCCCGGCTTCTCCTTGAACTGCCGGCGCACCTCCTCGACGACGCCTCCGGCTGCGCGGCCGACGGCCTCGATCGCGAGCGCCGCGAACAGGTAGACCATCATGCCGCCGATCAGCAGGCCGATCAACACCTCGGGTTGGGAGATCGAGAAGTCGATCACCTCGCCGGCGCCGGCCTCCTCCTGGAGCTCCTCGACGAACGCCGCGAACAGGACGAGCGCGGCGAGCACCGCCGAGCCGATCGCGTAACCCTTGGTGACGGCCTTCGTGGTGTTGCCGACCGCGTCGAGCGGATCGGTGATGTCGCGCACCTCCTGCGGCAACTCCGCCATCTCGGCGATGCCGCCGGCGTTGTCCGTGATCGGGCCGAACGCGTCGAGCGCGACGATCAGGCCGGTCAGCGACAGCTGCGCCATCACCGCCACGGCGATGCCGTAGATGCCGGCGAGCTCGTTCGCCCCGAGGATGCCGAGCGCGATTAAGATTGCGGGCGCCGCGGTGGACTGGAGGCCCTGCGCGAGGCCCTGGATGATGTTGGTCGCGTGCCCGGTCTCGGACGCGCGCGCCGTCGTGCGCACCGGCCGGAAGCGCGTCGAGGTGTAGTAGTCGGTGATCACGAACAGGCCGGCCGTGACGCCGACGCCGACGAGCGTGCAGAGCCACAGGTCGATGCCGGACGGCGCTCCGCCGCTGCCGATGAGCAGCTCGGACGCGTCGGCCTGGAAGCTGACATCGTCCATCAGCCACAGCGTGACCGGCAGGAACGCAGCGGCGGCAAGCACGCCGGAGACGACCAGGCCCTGGTAGAGGGCGCGCTCGACGTTGCCGGCGGCGCTGCGGACCGCGAACGTGCCGATGATCGAGGCGACGAGCGAGACGCCGCCGATCACGAGCGGGTAGACCGCGACCTCGCCGAGCTGGTTGAACGTCAAGACGCCGAGCAGCATGACCGCGACGGCCGTGACCGCGTAGGTCTCGAACAGGTCGGCCGCCATGCCGGCGCAGTCGCCGACGTTGTCGCCGACGTTGTCGGCGATCACGGCGGGGTTGCGCGGGTCGTCCTCGGGAATGCCCGCCTCGATCTTGCCGACGAGGTCGGCGCCGACGTCGGCGGCCTTCGTGAAGATGCCGCCGCCCAGTCGTGCGAAGACCGAGATCAACGAGCCGCCGAAGCCGAGCCCGATCAGCGCGTCGACCGCGTCCTTCTCGGAAACGTCGAACAGCAGCAGCGCGCCGAAGTAGCCGGCAACCCCCAGGAGCGCCAGGCCGGCGACGAGCATGCCCGTGACCGCGCCGCCGCGGAAGGCGACCTCGAGCGCGGCGGAGACCCCCGAGCGCGCCGTCTCGGCGACACGCGCGTTGGCGCGCACCGACACGTTCATGCCGATGAAGCCCGCCGCCGCGGAGAAGGCGCCGCCGATGACGAAGCCGATCGCGGTCTCGAGATCGAGCGCGATCGCGAGCACGATCGCGAGCACGACCGCGACGCCGCCGATGATCGTGTACTGGCGGCGCAGATACGCTTCGGCGCCCTCCTGCACGGCAGCGGAGATCGCCTGCATCTCCTCGTTGCCGGGCGACTTGGCGAGCAGCCAGCGCGAGGTCAGCAGGCCATAGACCACCGCTGCGCCCGCGCAAGCGAGCGCGACGATGATCCCGTAATCGGTCAGGAATTCGGTCAAGTGAGGTCCTTTGTCTGTGTGTGGTGGGGCGCCGGCGGGCGGCTGGTACCGGGCGGCTCGTGCTCAGTGCACGATCGCGCTGGCCAGCGCCGTAGCGCACTCGTCATCCGCTGGGCGCCGATCTGCGGCAGCGCCCGGAACAAAAGCGCGCGCAGTCTATCGAGGTTCTCGCCGAATACCCTGATCGCCGACTCCGCCGACACCGGCGAGGCCTCACGCGCCCGGCGGGGTCCAGATTCTCGAAGGCTCCTGCTCGGGCTGGTTCGGCTCCGATTCGGGCTTCTCTGTCCCCGCGGCAGCGCCAGGAGGCGCCGCACCCCCGGCCGCCTGCGCGAAAGCGAGCTGGAGCTGCGACAGAGCACCCTTGATCGGGGCGGCTTCCTCGCCCTCGAGCAGCGGCGCCAGCGCGCGCACGGCGTCGATCGCGAGCTGCGCCTGATCGAGGTCGCGCTCGGCGGCCGCGTCCTCGCCGCCGGCCACGCCGAGGCGGCGAGCGGCCAGGTTGACCAGCGTCACCGCCGTCTGCAGCAGCACGTCCTTGACCGTGATCTTGCTCATCTGCTCCTCGAGCGCGGCCCGCAGCTCCTCCTCGCTCGGCGCGCCGGCGCCCTGGGCGCCAGTCCGGCTCTCCGTCTCGTTCACGACGTCACCCCCTCAGGCGTGTAGGTCTCGCGGGTAGCGGCGGCCTCGGCAGCGAAGACTTCCTCGATCGTCGCCCCGTCCGCCAGCCGCGCACGCTGGCGCTGGGCGCCGTTGCGTGACGGGAACGCCGGCTCGATGCCGAGCGCCGAGCGCGCGGGAGCGGTCCAGGCGAGCAGCCGATCGAGCGTGGCCGACGCCGGGTACTCCTCGCCGCGCTCGAGGTCGATCAGCTTGCCGTCGAGCCCGTGACGGATCGCGCGCCAGAGGTTCTCCTCGATCGAGCGGCCGATCACCAGCGCCGGCGCGGCGCCTTCGTCATGGTCGATCGCAGCCTGAGCGACGCACGCCACAATCAGCCCGGCGAGCGCGTCCGACTCCTCAGCGGTGGTCTGCGCGTCGCAGATCCGAACCTCGACCGTGCCGAACGAATGGTGCGGGCGCACGCTCCACCACAGTTGCGTGTGCTCGACGATCGACCGCGTCCGGACGAGGAAGTCGACGAAATCGGCATAGGCGGTGAAGTCGCCGAACGGCTCGGGAACCCCGCAGCGCGGAAAGCTCTTGGTAAAGATCTGCGTACGAGCGGTCTGCAGGCCCGAGTCGCGACCGTCGAGGAACGGCGAGTTGGCCGAGATCGCCAGCAGCTCCGGGAGCACGGCGCGAAGGCGGTCGCAGACCGCGATCGCGCGGTCGGCGCCGCGCACGCCGACGTGGATGTGGAGGCTGAAGGTGTTGTTGCGCCAGGCGACGTACTTGAGGCCGTCGGCGACGAGCCGGTAGTGGTCGGTGTCGATGATCTCCTGCTCCTGCCACGGGCTCCACGGGTGCGTGCCGGTGGCGGCCAGGAGCACCCCGCGCTCCGCCGCCAGGGCGAACAGCCGCGCGCGTGCGTCGCGCTGGCGGGCGCGCGCGTCGGCGAGGCCCTCGCCGCGGCCCGAGCGGATCTCGATCTCCGACGAGATCAGCTCGCCGGCGACGGCGTCGCGCAGCACGTCGTCGGCGCTCGCCGCCTGGCGCAGCTCGTCGAAGCGCTGCGTGAGCGATCGCGTCTCGGGATCGAGGATCTGAAACTCCTCTTCGATCCCGACGGTGAAGTCCTGCGAGGCCTCGAACACCTCGCGGGCGCGAGCCATGTCAAGCATCGGTCAGGGCCCGTTCAGGTGAGGTAGAAGTAGAGCGCGTAGAGCAGGTCGACGGCGGGGCTCGAGGTGTGCACGGTGACCTCAGGGGGGACCACGAGCAGCGCCTCGGAGTAGTTGAAGATGATCTTGACGCCGGCGGCGACGAGATCGTCAGCGACCGCCTGTGCCGACTCCGCCGGGACGGCGAGAACGCCGACGACGATCTCGTCGTCCTTGACCGCTTGGCCGACATCGTCGAAATCGCGCACGGTGAGCGTGTCGGTGATCTGCTCGCCGACCTTGTCTTGATCGGTGTCGAAGATCGCGACCACGCGGAAGCCATGGTCGGCGAAGATGTCCGAGCTCGCGATCGCCTTGCCGAGATGGCCGGCCCCGAACAGCCCGATGTTGTGCTGGCCGGCGGTGCGGAGGATCTTGCGGATCTCGGCGACGAGCGAGTCGATGTTGTAGCCGACGCCACGCTTGCCGAACTTGCCGAAGCCGGACAGGTCGCGCCGGATCTGAGTCGAGTTGACGTGCGTGTAGTCGGCGAGCTCCTGCGAGGAGATGGTGTCCTTGCCCATCTTCTTCGCCTGGGTCAGGACCTGGAGGTAGCGCGACAGGCGCGCGGCCACGCCCAACGATAAGCGCTCAGCGCCGCGCTCCGCGAGGCCCAGGCCCGAGACCGAAGGGTCTTCGAAGCTCACGCAGTCACTCTAGCGAGCGGTCGAGGGCAGCCTCGAGCGCACTGACGAGCCGGCTCGCGTCGAGGCCGAGCTCGAATGCCTCGACGCCGTCGATCGCGACGACCGGGATGCGCTCGCCGTACTGGCGCTGGAGGCCTGGCTCGAGCGAGACGTCGATCTCCTCCAGCTCGAACGACACCAGCTCCCGTGCCTGCGCAACCGCCGCACGCGCGTCGTCGCAGAGGTGGCAGCCCGGCTTGCCGTAGAGCGTCACCGTGCGAACGCTCACGGGCGGGCGGCGGCGTCGAGCGTCAGGTAGTCCGGGTACCGCAGCGGGTCGAGGAAGCGGGCGGCGCCCGCGATCATCGCGGCGTTGTCGGTACAGAGCTCCGGCGGCGGCGAGAAGAGCCGCACCCCGAGCTCGTCGCAGAGCTCCGCGGCGCCGGAGCGCAACTCGGAATTGGCCGCCACGCCTCCGCCGAGAGCGAAGCGCCGTACGCCCTCTGCATCGAGCGCCTCGCGTGCGCGGCCCAGCAGGGCGGTGACGATCGCGCGCTGGTAGGAGGCCGCGAGGTCGGCGCGGCGGCGTTCAGCCTCGGCCGCGCCGAGATCGCGCACGGCGTAGAGCAGCGCCGTCTTGACGCCGCTGAAGCTGAAGTCGAGCGTGCCGGACCCGCCCTCGGGACGAGCGACGGGGAAGTCGAGCGCGTCGCGATCGCCGGCGCGCGCGAGGCGGTCGATCTCAGGCCCGCCCGGATAGGGCAGGCCTAGCAGGCGCGCGCCCTTGTCGAACGCCTCGCCCGCCGCGTCGTCGAGCGTGCGTCCGACGATCTCGTAGCGCGCCAGGTCGTCCACGCGCGCGAGGAAGGTGTGGCCGCCGCTCGCGACAAGGCAGACGTATGGCGGCTCGATCGGCTCCGCTCGAGGGGTGTGGACGGAGTCCTCACCCCGCAGAGTCAGCGTGCTCGCCACGACGTGGCCGTGGAGGTGGTTGACGCCGACCAGCGGCAGTCCGCGTGCGGCCGCCAGCCCTTTCGCGATCGAGACCCCGACCAGCAGGGCGGCGATCAGCCCCGGTCCGCGCGTTACCGCGACGGTGTCGATCTCGTCGAGCGAGCAACCGGCGCGTTCGAGCGCGTCCTCGATCACCGCGACCGTGAGCTCGAGGTGCCTGCGCGCGGCGACCTCCGGGACGACGCCGCCGTAGCGCGCGTGCAGCAGACCCTGCGAGGCGATCACATTCGAGCCGATCGCGCCATCGGAGCGAAGGACCGCCGCGCAGGTGTCGTCGCAGCTCGTCTCGACGGCGAGGATATTGCTGCTCATCGGCCAGCCGCAGCGTCCACCGTACGCCACATGATCAGTGCGTCCTCGCGGTTGTCGTGGTAGTAGCCGCGCCGGAAACCCGCGCCGCGAAAGCCAAAGTGCTCGTACATCTCGATCGCCTCGTCGTTCGAGCGGCGCACCTCGAGCGTGTACTGCTCGCCCGGTCGGTCGGCCTGTTCGAAGAGGTGATCGATCAACGCCGACGCGATCCCCTGGCGGCGCAGCCGATCGTCGATCGCGACGTTCATCAGGTGCCAAACGGTGTCGTAGCGCGAGCAGACCAGGTACCCGACGAGCACGTCCGCGCGCAGGGCCGCCAGGCAGATGCCGGACGGCTTCGAGAGCTCGAGCACGAACATCGCGAGCGACCACGGCGTCGGGAACGCGCGCCGCTCGATCGCGAGCACCTGCGGCAGATCCGAGTAGGTGAGCCTGCGGATCTCGAGCGGCTGCGCGGCGTCGCCGGCAGGGCTTCCGCGCGTGGTGTCGGTCGTCGCCATCGCCCAGATGATCCCGATCTAAGAGTTCGGGCGCGCGTCGGGCTCGCGCACGTAGTCGGGCCGGACGGCCTCGGGCGCCCGATCGGCGACGCCCTCGGCGAGGCGGCAGACCTGGGCCGCGCTCACGCGGTGGGCGGGCGCGTCAGCTCCGGCGATCGCCAGCCCGGC
>Ga0136632_10000018_pt1 | contig 41795 bp, 32 predicted proteins | sample AntDrymUQ6112106_2_FD_104670 | JGI IMG/M metagenome (GOLD analysis project Ga0136632, IMG submission 104670) | Polar desert sand microbial communities from Dry Valleys, Antarctica - metaG UQ611 (21.06) | ecosystem: Environmental > Terrestrial > Soil > Desert | place: Antarctica: Dry Valley...
AATGGGACGTCGTCGTCGTCGGCGCCGGCCAGCCCGCGCGAGGTATGCGGCCGCGGCCAGCCCGTTGTGGCCGGCGCCGACGACGACGACGTCCCATTCTCGCGCTGCGAGCTCGGCCATCGGGGCCGGCAGGCCGAGTTCCCCGAGCTGCTCGGCGACCGCGTTCACGACCAGCGCGAGGTGACGACCTTCTTGCGGGTGTAGAACTCGACCGCGTCGGTGCCGTTCGCGTGCAGGTCGCCGTCGAGCGAGTCCTTCCAGCCCGAGAACGGAAACCAGGCGACGGGCGCGGCGACGCCGACGTTGACCCCGAGCATCCCCGCATCGGCTCCCCAGCGATAGGAGCGCGCCGCGGCCCCCGAGCTGGTGAAGATCGAGCCCGCGTTGCCGTAGCGCGAGCCGTTGGAGAACTCGAGCGCCTCGTCGAGGTCGGCGGCGCGGACAATCGCGAGCAGCGGGCCGAAGAGCTCCTCGCGCGCGAGCTCGGACTCGCGGTCGGCCGTCGCGATGATCGAGGGGCCGATCAGGGTTCCGCCCGGCCCCGGCCCCTCGTTGCGACCGTCGAGCACGACCTCGTCCCCGGCCGCCTCCGCTCGCGCGATCGCGTCGGCGATCCGCTCGCGTGCTTCGGGCGCGACGAGCGGGCAGATCTCGACGCCGTCCGCGTCGCCCGGCCCCGTCGCGAGCCCGCGCGCGCCCGCGACGAGCGCCTCGAGCACCTCGTCCTGGCGCTCCCGCCCGCCGATCAGCACGCAAACCGAGCCGGCGAGGCAGCGCTGGCCGGCGGCGCCGAAGGCGGAGCTGAGGATCGCCGGCACGCTCAGCTCGAGGTCGGCGTCGGGCATCACGAGCAGGGAGTTCTTCGCCCCGCCGAGCGCCTGGAAGCGCTTGCCGGTCGCCACCGAGCGCTCGGCGATGTAGCGGGCGGTGGATGCCTGGCCGACGAAGGAGATCGCGTCGACGCCGGGGTGGTCGAGCAGGCCGTTGACTGCGTCGTGGGCGCCGTGCACGAGGTTGACGATGCCGGGCGGGATCTCCTCGACCGTGGCGGCGAGCTCGACGATCAGCTCGGAGGGCCGCGGGTCGCGCTCGGAGGGCTTGAGGATGAAGGCATTGCCGCAGGCGATCGCAAAGGGCAGGAACCAGAGCGGGATCATCGCCGGGAAGTTGAACGGCGTGATCGCGGCGACGACGCCGACCGGCTGGCGGACGAGCTCGACGTCGACTCCCCGCGAGACCCCCTCGAGGTTCTCCCCCTTGAGCAGGTGCGGGATCGCGGACGCCGCCTCGACCGACTCGATCCCGCGCAGGACCTCGCCGCGCGCGTCGCCGATCGTCTTGCCCATGTCGGCGGTGACGAGCCGCGCGAGCTCCTCGCGGTGCTCCCAGAGGGACTCGCGAAGTGCCATCACCGCCCGCGCCCGGCGCTGCGGGGGGACCGCGCGCCACGCCGGCTGCGCCTCGCGGGCGGCACGCACCGCGATCTCGACGTCGCCGGTGCCCGAGAGCGGGATCAGCGCCGCGAGCTCGCCGGTCGCCGGATCGCGATCCTCGAGCGTCCCCGCGGGCGCCTCGGCCTCGAGCCAGCGCCCGCCCGCGTAGTTGCGAAGGGTGCGGACGGCTGCCGGGGCCGCGGTCGGCCTCACGCCCCGGCCCCCTCGGGCGGGGAGCGGTCCTCCCGCGCGTACGGATACCACCATTCCTTGTCGGCGATCTCGGTCTCGATGTGGACGTGCTTGGTCTCCTGGAATGCCTCGAGCCCCTCGCGGCCGAGCTCGCGCCCGAGGCCGGACTGCTTGAAGCCGCCGAAGGGACCGGCGTCGTTGTCGGTCAGCGGATCGTTGAACCAGACGGTGCCGGCCTTGACCTCGCGCATGCAGCGCACCATCGTCGCGAGGTCGCCGGTGTAGATGTTGGCGCCGAGGCCGTAGCGCGTCGAGTTCGCCAGCTCGATCGCCTCATCGAGCGAGGTGACGGGGACGAGCGGCGCGACCGGGCCGAAGGTCTCCTCGCAGAGCAGGTCGGTCTCCTTCGCGGCCCCGGTGATGACCGTCGGCGAGAAGAAGTGGCCCCGCTCGTGGCCGGCGGAGTCGCCGCCGAGGACGACCTCGGCGCCGGCGTCGACGGCGGCCCCGACCTGCGCCCTCACCTTCTCGCGCTGGGCCGCGGAGACCATCGGGCCCACGTCCGTCCGAGGGTCGAGCGGGTCGCCGACGACGAGCGAGCGGGTGTAGTCGCTGAACTCGCGCAGGTAGTCCTCGTAGACCGACTCGTGCACGTAGAAGCGCTCCGCCGAGGTGCACACCTGCCCGGCGTTGAGAAAGGCCGCCCAGGCACCGCCGCGGGCGGCAACGCCGACCTTCTCGGCGATATCGGCGCAGACGATAAACGGGTCCTTGCCGCCCATCTCTAGGTTCACCCGCGCGACCCGCTCGGCGCAGACCTTTGCGATCCCCTTGCCGGTCTCGACCGAGCCGGTGAAGGCGACGCAATCCACCCGTTCGTCGGCGACGATCGTGGCGCCGACGTCGCCGGCCCCGGGAAGCAGTGAGAGGACGCCCGGGGGCAGGTGATCGAAGAGAGGCGCCAGCGCGAGGGTCGAGAGCGGGGTCAGCTCGGAGGGTTTGGCGACGCAGACATTGCCCCCCGCGAGCGCCGGGGCGAGCTTCCAGGCGAGCAGCAGCAGCGGGTAGTTCCACGGCACGATGCATGCGACGACGCCGACCGGGTCCTTGACCACCAGCGAGAGCTGGGTCGCCTCGATCGAGGGAATTACGCGACCTGCCTCGTCGCGTCCGATCTCCGCGTAGTAATCGAACGCCGCGGCGGTCCAGCCGACCTCGTCGGCGTTCTCGATCCGCGGCTTGCCGCCCTCGAGGGTCATCAGCTCGGCGAGCTCGTCGGTGCGCTCGCGCAGGCGGGTGGCGACTGCGTGGAGCATCTCGCCGCGCTCCACGGCGGGGGTGCGCTCCCAGCCGCGCTGGGCCTCGCGAGCGGCGGCGAGCGCGGCGTCGAGCTGCTCGGAGGAGGGCGCCGCGACGCTCGCGACCTCCTCCTCCGTGTACGGGTTTTCGACCGAGAGCCACCCGCCGTCGCCGCCGACGAGCTCGCCGCCGATCAACATGCGGGTCTCGACCTCCCCGATTCCCATCGGCGCCGATGCTACTGGCGGCTCACGGCTAGGATCGCTCGCATGGGAGACCCAGACGAGGGAAGCCGCGCCGGCAGCGACGTCAAGGGTGAGACGGCCGACTCCGAGCATGCTCGGCGGCGCGAGGAGACCGAGGAGGAGCGCCTCGACCGCAACCTGATGGAGCTGCTGCAGGAGCTCCGGGTTGCGCTGCCGGGGATCCAGGTCCTGTTCGCGTTCCTGCTCGTCGTCCCCTTTCAGCAGGGGTGGGTGAAGGTCACCGACTTCGAGAAGGTCGTCTACTACGCGACCCTGCTCTCCACCGCCGTCGCCTCGATCCTCTTGATCGCACCTACCGCGCGCCATCGCCTGCGCTTCCGCGAGCTCGACAAGCGCTGGATCGTCGAGACAGCGAACCGGCTGGCGATCGCCGGGCTCGTCTTCCTCGCGATCTCGATCACCGGGGTGATCCTGCTGATCTCCCACACCGTCTACAACTCCGCGACCGCCGCCGTCGCGACCGGCGTCGTGTTCGCGGCCATGCTCTGGCTCTGGTTCCTGGCGCCGCTCGCCCGCGAGGCGCGAGACGACGACTGACGCTCGCTCGCCGGCCGAGCGTTCGGGGCTCAGCCGCGCGGCACCTCGAGCGGCCCGCTCGCGATTGCGTGCCTGCCCTCCTCTGAGTCGGGGGTAGCGATCCCGGCCTTCGCCTCGGTCGGCTTCACCCACAGCTCGTCGACCAGGATCACGATCGCCGAGAGGATCGGCACGGCGACGAACAAGCCGATGAAGCCGAAGAGCTGGCCGACGATCACGACCCCGATCGCGACCAACGCGGGGTGGAGGCGGACGCGGTTCGCCATCACCAGCGGAATCGTCAGGTTGCCTTCGATCTGCTGCACGAGGACATAGACGCCGAGCGTCAGCAGGGCCGTGTCGGTGCCGTCGGCGAACGCGAAGAGGGTTGGCGGGATCGCCCCGAGCACCGCACCGAAGTACGGGATGATCACGAGGATCGCCGAGAAGACGGCGAAAAACAGGGTGAGCTCCAGCCCGACCAGCTCGAGCCCCACGTAGAGCAGTACGAAGGTGATCAGCATGTCGGCGAGCACGCCCTGCATCCAGCCGACCCAGGCCTGGCGCAGTCGCCCCATCACCGAGCGCGCCCACTCGCGGCGCGCCGGCGGGACGAGCGCGGTGATCCCCTCGAGCAGGGGCTGGGGATTGACCGCCATGTAGTAGGCGGTGATCAGGATCAGCAGGAGTGCCGCGACCGCGGAGGCGACATTGAGCCCGATCAAGGCCAGCGGCCCAATGAACTCGCCCGGGTTGTCCGTGTAGCGCTCGAGGAATTCTTGCGCCTCCGCCCCCGTGCCGCTGCCACCGATGTCGTTGAGCCGCTCGCGAAACGAGTCGACGATCTCGGGCACCTGCTCGACGAACGCGTCGGTCTGGGAGACGAACTCGGGGATCACGATCGCGAGCGCGCCGGCGAGTACGGCGAGCCCGAGCAGCAGAGCGAGCAGGGCGCCGATCCAGCGAGGGACCGGTAGGCGGCTGCGCTCGAAGCGATCGGCGACCGCCCCCAGCGGGATCGCGATCAGCACCGTCATCAGGACGGCGACGAGCAGCGTCACCAGCTCCCGGAAGACGAGGCCGACGAGCAGCAGGCCGGCGGCCAGTAGAACCGCACGGGTCAGCGCCGAGGCATCGCGTACGTTGGGCATCTCGATCAGCGTTCCCGCGCCGCGAAGCGCGCAAACCGAGGCGGACGACCGGGCCGCGCGACAAAGGCGTCGAGCGGTGGCGTTCTCAGCCGCCCGCCGCCCCCGGAGCCGGCGGTACGACCGGAGTGCCGAGCTGCGGTCTCCTCGCGTCGGGCTCCGCATCGTCGGGTTGCGCCGCGGCCATCTGCTCGGCGCGGCGCTGCTGCCAGATGACGAGCGCGATCGCGGCCACGGTGGCGATGAACAGGATCGTCGCCAGGACGTTCACCTGGATAGGGATCCCGCGCAGGGCGACGCCATAGACGTAGAGCGGAAAGGTCACGGTCGTACCCGAGTTGAAGTTGGAGATCACGAAGTCGTCGATCGAGAGCGCGAACGCGAGCAGGCCAGCGGCCATTACTCCAGGTGCCAGCAGCGGCAGGGTGACGTGTCGAAAGGTCTGAAGCGGCGTCGCCCCGAGGTCCGCGGCGGCCTCCTCGATGCTGCGGTCGAAGCCGATCAGTCGTGAGCGGACGACGACGACGACGAAGCTGATCGAGAACATGACGTGGGCGATCAGCAAGGTCGTGAACCCGAGGGTCAGGCCGTAGACCACGAACATCGACAACAGCGCGGCCCCGATCACGATCTCCGGCGTCGCCATCGGCAGCACGATCAGCAGGTTCGCGCCGCGACGGCCGCGGAACTGGTAGCGGACGAGGGCCATCGCCATCAGCGTCCCGATCGCCGTCGCGATCAGGGTGCTCAGCGCCGCCAGCTCGAGCGAGAGCAGCATCGCGTCGTTGAGCTCGGTGATCGAGAATGCGCTCTCCCAGTACTCCAGCGTGAAGCCTCCGTCCAGCGAGAAGTTGAGCCGGTCCCTGGAGGTTTCGCCGAACGAGAACACCGCGATCACTGCGATCGGGATCAGCATGTAGGCGACCGCAAGCCCGGCATAGATCATCAGCGCGTTTCGCTTCAGCCACGCCATCCGCCTAGCGCGCCTCCTCCTCTTCGCCCATGAACGCCTCGGTTCCGGCGGCGCGGATGTAGACCAGCACGACGATCAGCACTGCCGCCATCATCAGGAAGGAGAGCGCCGCGGCCTCCGGGTAGTTGCGGTCGTTGAGGTAGAGCGACTGGATCCTGTTGCCGATCATGTACTGGTTCGGGCTTCCGAGCAGCTGCGCGTTGACGTAGTCGCCGAACGCCGGGATGAATGTGAGCAGGCCCCCGGCGACGATCCCGGGAGCGGTCAGCGGCAGGGTGACCCGCACGAACGCCCGGCGCGCGGAGGCATAGAGATCCTTCGCCGCCTCGATCAGGCTCAGGTCGATCCGCTCCAGGCTGGCGTAGATCGGCAGGACCATGAACGGCAGGAAGTTGTAGGTGAGGCCCGCGATCACCGCGCCCGAGGTCGCTAGCACCCTGCCGTCCTCGGGAACCAGGGTGGCGAACTGCAAGAAGTCGACGAGCGGGCTCGCATCGGCCAGGATCGTCTTCCAGGCGATGGTTCGGATGAGGTAGGTGGTGAAGAACGGCGCGATCACCGCGAACAACAGCAGCAGCCTCCATCTGGGGCTGGCCTTGATCGCGATCGCGTAGGCGAGCGGGTAGGCGATCAGCAGCGCCAGGACAGTCGCCGCACCGGAGTACACGAACGTGCGCCCGATCTGCCCCCCGCGGCCATCGAGCGCGTCGGGGAAGTTGCCCCACTCCCAGTTGAACGTAAAGCCCTCGGTGAACGTGCCCGAGCGCAGCGCCAACTCGCCCATGAAGTACATGGGTACGACGAAGAACAGCGCCAGCCAGACCGCGCCGGGGCCGAGCAGGCCGTAGGGGACCAGGCGTCGGCGGACGCTCATCGCGGGTGCCGCCCGTGCCGCACGCGCTCGTCGTCGGCCGACGCCGGTCCGGTACCGCCTAGCCGGAGATCACGTCCTGCCAGGCTTCCTCCACCTCCTGCACGTCCGCATCGTCCCCCGGTGGCTCGGTGAACGGCACGCAGTCGGCGCTGAACTTCTCATCCGGAAAGATCAGGGGGTCCTCCGCAAGCTTCGGATCGCGCTCGGCGAGGATCTCCCTGACGCCGTCGACCGGGGTCACGTACTGGACGAACTCCGCGATGTCGGCCTGCACCTCGGGCTCGTAAGCGAAGTTCATGAACTCGAGTGCGGCGGCCGTGTTCGGCGCGCCAACCGGAATCGCCATCGTGTCGAACCAGAGGTTGCAGCCCTCGTCCGGGCGCCGCCACTCGACGTCGTCGCGGCCGATCAGATAGGCGTCACCCGACCAGCCGATCGAGGCAACGACGTTGCCGCTGGTCAGGTCCTCGGTGTACTCGTTGCCGGTCACCTTGCGAATCTGGCCGGAGTCGATGGCCTCGCCGACCCTCTCGATCGCCGCCAGCCAGTCCTCCTTGCCCGCGTTCTCCATGTCGACCCCGTCGGCCCGCATCACCAGCGGAATCGTGTCGCGCAGCTCATCCAGAACGGTCACGCGGCCCTTGTACTTGGGGTCGAGGAGATCGTTGACCGAGGTGACGTCATCGGCCTCGGTTGTGTTGACCCAAACTCCGGTCATCCCGCCCTGCCACGGGACCGAGAACTTGTGCTCCGGGTCGTAAGCGCCCTCGGACTCGAACTGCGGCGACAGGTTGTCGAACACCGTCTTCAGGTCCTCTTGGGGCAGCTCCTGCAGGAAACCGAGGTCGTACATCCGCGCGGCCATCCAGTCGGTGACGACGATGATGTCGCGCCCGCCCGACTCGCCCTGGTCGAGCAGGGGTTGCACCTTGCCGAAGAATTGGGTGTTGGAGTTGATGTCTTCGATGTACTTGACGGTGGCCCCGGTCCGTTCCTCGAATTCGGCGGCCGACCCGTCCTTGCCCGGGTCGATGTAGCCAGGCCAGTTCGAGATCGTCAACTCGCCCTCGACCGGCCCCGCCTCGGCGACCTGGATCTCCTCCTCGCTTGCTCCGCCGACGGTGTCATCGCCGCCGCACGCGACGATGCCGAGCGTCGCCAGCAGGGTCGCGGTTGAGATCGAGAGCTTTCTGAACATGATCCTCACTTGTCTCCTTGCTCTTGGGTGGCCGATTTGCGGACCACGTGCATGTGCTCCGGGGCCCAGCTGAGCCGTACCGGTGCGCCGCCGCCGGGCAATCGCGTCCGCTCGGCGTCGTCGGCGTTCGGCACCAGCACAGTCATTCTCACGCTACCCGGGAGCAGGACAACGATCTGGGTCGCGGTGCCCAGGTAGACGGAGCTCTCGACGATCCCCTGCACGCTGGGCCCGCGCGGCCCGGCGCCGTTGGCCGTCGAGATCTCGAGCTTCTCGGGCCGGACCACGGCGTAGCAGCGCTCGCCGCTCGCGACGCCGTCGGCGGGCGCTTCGATCTCGGGGCCGCTGTCGAGCTTGACCCGGGCGGTAGCGCCGTTGGCCTGGGTCACCTCACCGGGCATCAGGTTGGAGACGCCGATGAAGCCGGCTACGAAGGTGCTCGCCGGACGCGCGTAGACGGCCTCGGGGACGTCGACCTGCTCGACGCGGCCGCGGTTCATGACCGCGATCCGATCCGACATCGTCAGCGCCTCCTCCTGATCGTGGGTGACGTAGACGAAGGTGATTCCGACCTCGCGCTGGATCCGCTTGAGCTCGATCTGGAGTCCCTTGCGCAGCTTCAGGTCGAGTGCGCCGAGCGGCTCGTCGAGCAGCAGCACCTTGGGCAGGTTGACGAGCGCCCGGGCGAGCGCGACCCGCTGCTGCTGGCCGCCGGAGAGCTGGTTAGGGCGGCGGTTGATCTCCCCGGCGAGCCCTACCCGATCGAGCTCGGCCTCGACGCGCTCGTGGGCCTCCTGCTTGCCGACCCCCTGGCGGCGCAGCCCGAAGGCGACGTTCTCCCCGACGGAGAGGTGCGGGAACAGCGCATAGCTCTGAAAGACCGTGTTCGTCGGGCGCTTGTAGGGAGGGAGCCCGGCGACGTCGGCACCGTCGATCAGCACGCGGCCCTCGCTCGGCTGCTCGAACCCCGCGACCATCCGCAGCGTCGTCGTCTTTCCGCAGCCGCTGGGGCCGAGCAGGGTGAAGAACTCACCGGGCTCGATCTCGAGGTTCAGCTCGTCGACCGCGACGAAGTCGCCGAAGCGCTTGACGACGCCGTCCAGGCGCACGCTTGGCTGCCCGGAGCCGGACTGACCCTCCTCGATATACGAAGCACCTGCCACGGACGCGCCGATCAGGCTAAGTCTCAACGCGGCGGGTTGCAAGGGGCGAAAGCCCCAAAACGGCCAACCCGCGTTGTACGAATAGGCCAAGCGCCGCCGTGGAAGTTGAACCGATTTCGCGTTGTGCTCGGTCCCTCGGACGGCTACCGTTATACGGACCGCATGACGGCAAGTGGACCGAGAGTCCAGCGCCGACGCTGAGAGGAGACGGATTTGGCTACGACCGTGACCCCGGACGCGACCTCCACCAGCCTCCAGGAGCTCGCCAAGCGCCACCTGTGGATGCACTTCACCCGCATGGGCGCATATACCGAGGGCGAGGTCCCGATCATCGTCCGGGGCGAGGGCCCCTACGTGTACGACGACAAGGGAAACCGCTATCTCGACGGCCTCTCGGCCCTCTTCTGCTCGAACGCGGGCCACGGGCGCACCGAGCTCGGTGAGGCGGCCGCTCGCCAGGTCGAGGAGCTCGATTTCTACATCCTCTGGAGCTACGCGCACCCCCGCGCGATCGAGCTCGCCGCGCGGATCGCCTCGCTGACCCCGGGCGACCTCAACCGCGTCTTCTTCACCTCGGGAGGCTCGGAGGCGGTGGAATCGGCGATCAAGCTCGCGCGTGCCTACCACCAGCGCACCGGCAACCCGCGAAAGACGAAGTTCGTCAGCCGCGAGATCGCCTACCACGGGACGACTCTCGGAGCGCTCCAGGCAACGGGGATTCCGGCTCTGCGGACCGACTTCGAGCCGCTCGTCCCGGGCGGGATCAAGGTCCCGAACACGAACAGCTACCACTGGCCCGCTGAGCGCGATCAGCTCTGGGCCGCGGATGCGATCGAGGAGGCGATCCTCTTCGAGGGTCCGGAGACGGTCGCCGCTGTGATCCTCGAGCCGCTTCAGAACGCCGGCGGCTGCATTCCCCCGCAGCCGGGCTACTTCCAGCGCGTGCGGGAGATCTGTGACCGCTACGACGTCCTGCTCGTCTCCGACGAGGTGATCTGCGCCTGGGGGCGGCTCGGCCACTGGTTCGGCTGCGAGCGCTACGGCTATCAGCCCGACCTGATCACGACAGCGAAGGCGCTCACGTCCGCCTACGCCCCGATGGGCGCGCTGATCGCCTCCGAGCGGGTCTATGAGCCGTTCGCGAGCGGCAAGGAGATGTTCACGCACGGGTTCACATTCGGCGGCCACCCGGTCGCGGCGGCGGTGGCGCTCGCGAACCTCGACGTCTTCGAGCGCGAAGACCTGAACGGCCACGTGCTGCGCAAGGAGGGCGAGCTCCGGGCGATGCTCGAGGGCCTCCGTGACATCCCGATCGTCGGCGACGTGCGCGGCGACGGCTTCTTCCACGCGATCGAGCTCGTCCGCGACCAGGAGACGAAGGAGGGGTTCACCGACGAGGAGTCCGAGTGGCTCTTGCGCGGTTTCATCTCCGGGGAGCTCTACAAGCGCGGCCTGATCTGCCGCGCCGACGACCGCGGCGACCCGGTGATCCAGCTCGCCCCGACGCTGGTCTGCGACACGGAGCAGTTCGAGGAGATCGAGGCCGTCCTGCGCCCGGTCCTCGAGCAGGCCGCCGAGCAGGTCGAGCGGCGGAGCTAGGAGAGCCCCAGCTCCGATGCTGAGCGTCGGCTCCCTTGTCGAGGACTGCGGGCTCGAGCTCACCGCCGGCGAGGCTGCGGCGGACCGGGCGCTGCGCTGGGTGCACATCTCCGAGCACGAAGACCCGACCCCGTGGCTTTCGGGCGGAGAGCTCCTGCTGACCACCGGTTACAACCTGAACGGCCCGGCGAAGCAGCGGAGCTTCGTCGCCGCGCTCGCGCGCAGCGGCGCCGCCGGGCTCGGGTTCGGCATCGGCTTCGACCACAAGCGGCTGCCGAAGGCGATTCGGGAGGCAGCTCAGGAGCACGAGCTGCCGCTCTTCGAGGTCCCTTACGAGATGCCGTTCATCGCGATCACCGAGAAGGCCGCCGGCCGGCTGATCAACGAGGGCTACGACGTGCTCGAGCGAAGCACTCGGGTCCACGAGCGGCTCGAACGGCTGGTGATCGAGGGTGCCGGCCTCGACGAGATCGTCGCCACGACGGCGGGAGCGATCGAGGGCGCGGCGATCGTGCAGGACCCAACCGGGCGCGAGCTCGCCCGCCACCCGCCGGCGGGTGATCCCGGCCAGGAGGCCACCGCCGCGCTCGCGGCGGAGGTCGCGGAGCGCCCGAACGACGGCGCGCCGGCGAGCTTCACCCCCGTCTGCGAGGGGCTCGCCGGTCGCGCGCTCTCGGTTCCCGTACCCGGCCGTCGCGGTGGCGCGCCGATTGCGTGGCTGACCGTGATCAGCGCCGGCGAGGAGCTCGGGGACTTCGAGCGCCTCTGCGCCCGCCAGGCGTCGATCGTCGTCGGTCTCGAGCTGATGCGCGAGCGAGTCGTTCGCGAAACCGAGCGCCGGCTCGCCGGCGACCTGCTCGCCGACGCGCTCGGTGGGCGCCTCGACGCCGACGAGCTGCGGGGGCGGCTGCGGGCGTTCGGGGTCGGCTCGCGCGCCGCGATGCTCGTCTTCGAGCTCGACGATCCGCAAGGGGCGGAAACGGCGCTCGAGCAGGCACTCGTCGACGCCGGGATCCCGGCGCTCGTCGCGACCGGCAGCGCCGGGGGGCGCCATCTGCTCTGCGCGGTCGTCGACGCCGAGGCTGCCGACCCACTCGACGCCGCGCGACGCGCCCGCGACGCGCTGGCCGGGGGTCCAGGGCGAAACGGGGTCCGCGCAGCGGCGAGCCGGCCGGCCTCGGTCGGCGCTCTGCGCCGCGCCTTTCACGAGGCGCGCTGCGCGCTCGAGGCGACCTCAATCGCCGATGGCGAGGCTCCGGCGGTCGCCTCGCATCGCGACCTCGGCGCCTTCACCCTGCTGCTCGCGCTCCAGGACGACGACGCGCTTCGCCTCTACAGCGACGGGCTGCTCGAGCCGATCGAGCGCACCGAGGGCGAATACGGGGACGAGCTGCTGCGCTCCCTCGAGGCCTTCATCGAGAACAACGGCAACTGGGAGCGCGCGGCGCGCCAGCTCTTCTGCCACCGGCACACGCTCCGCTACCGGATCCGCAAGATCGAGGAGCTGACCGGGCGCGACCTCGGTCGCGCGACGGACCGGATCGAGCTCTGGCTGGCGCTGCGGGCGAGAGAGCTGGTGAGGTGAGCAAGTGAGGGTTGGGGTTCCCACCGAGATCAAGCCGGACGAGTACCGGGTCGCGATCACGCCGATCGGCGTCCGCGAGCTGGCCGACCGCGGCCACGAGGTGCTGATCCAGAGGGGCGCGGGCGAGGGAAGCTCGATCGCCGACGCCGACTTCGAGGCCCAGGGCGCTCGGATCGTCCCGGGCGCGGAGGGCGTCTGGGGCGAGGCCGAGATGGTCCTCAAGGTGAAGGAGCCCCAAGCCCCCGAGGTCTTGCTGCTGCGCGCGGAGACCACGCTGTTCACCTATCTGCACCTCGCGCCGGCTCCGGAGCTGACCCGAGGTCTGTGCGACTCCGGCGCGACCTGCGTCGCATACGAGACGGTCGAGGATCGCCATGGGCGCCTGCCCCTGCTCGCCCCGATGAGCGAGATCGCGGGCAAGATCGCGACCCAGGCCGGGGCGTTCATGCTCGAGAAGCCCCTCGGGGGTCGCGGAATCCTGCTCGGTGGCGTCCCGGGCGTGGCGCCGGCGAACGTGATGGTGATCGGCGGCGGCGCGGTCGGCATGAACGCCGCCTTCATCGCGATCGGGATGGAGGCCGACGTGTTCGTCTACGACGTCTCGATCGACAAGCTACGCGAGCTCGACGTCGCCTTCGGAGGTCGCGCCTCGACGGTCTTCTCCTCGACCCTCTCGATCGAGGAGCGCCTCCCCGACATGGACCTGGTGATCGGCGGCGTCCTCGTCCACGGTGCCCGCGCCCCGCACGTGATCAAGCGCGACCAGCTCGCGATGATGAAGCCGAGCGCTGTGCTGGTCGACGTCGCGATCGACCAGGGCGGCTGCTTCGAGACCTCGCGGCCGACGACCCACGGCGACCCCACCTACTCGGTTGACGGGATCATCCATTACTGCGTCACCAACATGCCCGGGGCTGTGCCGATCACCTCCACCTATGCGCTCACGAACGCGACCCTGCCCTACGTGCTGGCGCTTGCCGACCACGGTGTGGCCGAGGCGGCGCGGCGCGATCCGGGCCTGAAGCTCGGGGTCAACGTCGCCGCCGGGAAGGTCACCCACCCGGCGGTCGCCGAGGGCGTCGGCGCCGAGTGCGCGGACGTCGACGAGGTTCTCGGAATCGAGGAGGCGGCTTCGAACGGAGTGCCGGGATCGGACGGCGCAGGGGCGACGGCGGCACACGCCGTGCGCGGAGCTCACTGAAACAGCGAACGAGGAGAGACGAAAATGGCAACCGCTACCGGTACCCGGCTCCAGAACTTCATCGACGGCGAGTTCGTCGACCCCGCCGACGGCGCGAGCGAGGACGTGATCAACCCGGCTACGGGCGAGACGATCGCCCAGGCCCCTCTCTCGAGCGCCGAGGACGTCGACCGCGCCGTCGCCGCGGCGCGCCGCGCCTTCGAGACTTGGTCGGTGACGACGCCCGGCGCGCGTGCGAGCGCGCTGCTCGAGCTCGCCAACGCGATCGAGGAGAACGCCGACGTGCTCGCGGATCTCGAGTCCGCCGACGCCGGCAAGCCGCGGAAGGCCTTCATCGAGGACGAGATCCCCATGTGCGCCGACAACCTGCGGTTCTTCGCCGGGGCGGCACGCAACCTCGAGGGCAAGGCGGCGGGCGAGTACGTCGAGGGACGGACCTCGTTCGTGCGCCGCGAGCCGGCCGGGGTCGTGGGCCAGATCACGCCCTGGAACTACCCGCTGATGATGGCGATCTGGAAGATCGGCCCAGCGTTCGCGGCCGGTTGCACGAGCGTGCTGAAGCCGGCGGAGAACACGCCGGTATCGACCTTCAAGCTGGCCGAGCTCGCGGCTGAGATCCTGCCGGCCGGGGTCCTCAACGTGATCGGTGGCCACGGCGACCCGGCGGGCGCCACCCTCGTCACCCATCCCGATGTCGACATGGTCTCGCTGACCGGCTCGCCCGACACCGGCAAGTGGATCGCAAAGGCAGCCTCCGACACGCTGAAGCGCGTCCACCTCGAGCTCGGCGGCAAGGCGCCGGTGGTCGTCTTCGACGACGCCGACATGGACGCGGTCGCGGAGACGATTGCCGGGACCGGCCTCTACAACGCGGGCCAGGACTGCACGGCCGCGACGCGAGTGCTGGCGTCGAAGGCGGTCTTCGACGACGTCGTCAGCGGGCTCACCGAGCAGGCCCGTAGCTGCAAGATGGGCGACCTGCTCGACGAGGAGACGACCCTCGGGCCGGTGATCTCAGAGCGCCAGCGCGACCGCGTTGCGGGGTTCGTCGAGCGCAAGCCCGATCATGCGGAGATCGTCACCGGTGGGGGCAAGCCCGACCTGCCCGGGTTCTTCTTCGAGCCCACGGTGATCGCCAACCTCGAGCAGGACGACGAGATGATCCAGGACGAGATCTTCGGTCCCGTGATCACCGTGCAGCGCTTCGATGACGAGGCGAAGGCGATCGCGTGGGCGAACGGCACCCGCTATGGGCTCGCCTCCTCGGTCTGGACGCGCGACATAGGCCGCGCGCTGCGGGTCGCGAACGCGCTTCGCTTCGGCGCGGTGTGGATCAACGACCACATCACGATGGCCTCCGAGATGCCCCACGGCGGCTACAAGCAGTCCGGCTACGGCAAGGACATGTCGATGTACTCGGTCGAGGACTACACCGAGGTCAAGCACGTGATGGTGAGCCTGGACTAGAGCAGGGTGGAGCAGGAACGCGGCGCCCGCGTAGGGGATGCCTACACGGGCGCCGCGTCGGACCTGCGTGTTCTCTAGAGGCCTCGCGGGTGACGAACGGAGTAACCGGGTTGCTTGAGCTTGGTGGCGCTCCACCCGGGCCCGTTGCCCGCGGTCTGGGAGGTGTCCCAACGCAGGCCGGCGATGACGGCATACATGTGCCCGTCGTTCGCGTAGGTCGTGATCCACTCGCCGGGCCCGCGCGCCCCCCACTTCACGAACGAGCCGGAAGGCATCGGGGCATCGAGAACCCGTGCGCCGGGCTTGCCGAGCGCGTAGCTGACCGCTCCCGAGCAGTCGTAGCCGCGATCGTTCCAGCTGCCGTGCCCACCGCCGTACACGTACGGCTTGTCCTCGATCCGGTTGGCGGCCTCGATGGCGCGCACGACCGGGGCCGGGGCGTTGGCCGGCGGAACCGCCTTGCCGTTCACCAGCTTCGCCTTGCTTCCGCGTGTGGTGGAGGTCGGGGTCGCGTCGTCCTCGGGGCCGATCCCGCCGCTGCCCGCCATCGCGGGAGTGGGGAGGGCGATCAGCGTCGCGCTGCTCGCGAGCGCGAGTGCGACGGCGAGTCTGTGCGTTGGTCTTGAGCTCCGCGGGTCCGTTTGCGATTCCGTCCCGCGGGAATCATCTGTGTAGGTCAACGGATACCAGTCCCTTTCGTCGGCCTACGGGGTTAGCTGACGGGCTGGCGCTGAAAGAGCCTGCGCCCCCGCCGCGGATGCGGCGAGTTAGCCCCAAAACGTGGTTCCCCCGCTCCCAGCGGCCTCGGTTTGAAGCGAGGCGGGCCGGGATTCGGCGTTATCCGGTTATCGAGCGCGGCACGCTACAGGATTCGTCGGCGGTCTGCAAAGGCCTGCTCACAATTGTGAGCGCCGGGGTCAGCGACCGAGCGCGACCGATTGCTCCCAGGTGCCGCGATCGAAGAACGGCAGGTCGTCGACCGAGCCGGCGCCCTGGGCGGCCACCTCGTACATCCGGCGCGGCTCGCGCCAGGAGGCCGGGTTAGGGCCGCCGAAGCGGGCCGTCAGCTTCGCCGCGGTCGCCTCGGCGGCGCGTGCGTAGCCGCGGGCGCCGAGCGAGCGCAGGGCGAGCGACTCGCCGTTGGTGATGTCGAACTCGTGCGAGCTGCCGGTCTCGCCGGCGAGCGTCTCGGCGCCCTCGCCGTAAGGCTCGAGCAGGGTCGCCTCGAGACGATCCTTGAACTCCTCCCAGATCGCGACCCCCGGATCGACCGTCCCCGCGGAGTCGGTCTCGTGGTAGCTGCCGTTCCAGCGCAGCAGCGCGGCGATCGCCTTTCGCCCAGGGCCCGCGGCGAGCCGCTTCGCCTTGCGCAACCGGCCGCGGTTGACGAACGGGAACTGCTGCGCGGTGGTCCCGGACGTGCGGACGATCCGGGTCGAGCGCTCGAAGCTCGGCTTGCGCGCGACGCGGCCGACCAGCTGCTGCAGGATCCGCACCCGGTGAAGCGGTCCGGAGAGTCGCTCGCGGGCCGGGCCGTCCCCGTTCGTCCAGCCGATCGAAGGCGGGTTGTTCCAGTTCGCAAGCCAGCCTTGAGCCGGGTTGATCACGTGCGGTGTCCGCGCGCGCGGCAGCAGGCCGCGCCACTCCGCCCGTCCCTCGCCGGGATAGGGCAGGCGCTCGTCCCAGCGCTTCGGGCGCAGCGGATGGAGACCGGGATGCCAGTAGCCGATGTCGCCGTGATCGTCGGCCGCGATCACGTTCTCGTTCCAGGTCACGTTTTGCATCGCCCGGTCGACCTCGCGAATCCGCCGCGCGTCGTTCAGCTGCGTCAGCCCGACGATCGTCTCGAGCTCGCGCTTCCAGATCGCGTAGCGGCGGGCGAGCACGACCCCGTCGCCGGTGTATTGAACCGGCCCGTGGACGGTGCGGCAGATGCGCTCGGTGGTCGAGCCTGCGGGCTGCCCCGGGTCTTCGACCAGGTCCGGCAGGCTGGTCGGCGGCGGGCGGAAGGTGAAGGTCTCCGCGCGGCACTCCATCGCTCGCTCCTCGCCGCGGAAGCGGTAGGTCTCGGGCGCGGCGAGCTTCTCCACGTAGAGGTCGTCCTCGTCGGAGAGCCCCGAGGTGAATCCCCAGGCGACGTTGCCGTTGTGGCCGATCCCGACCAGCGGGACGCCGGCGGCGCTCACCCCGCGGAGGTTCGGCTGGGCGGGGGAGTGGAGCTCGAACTCGACGAACAGCTCGGGGATTGAGTAGCCGAGCTGCGGGCCGTTGAAGAGGTAGGCACGCTCGCGGCGGCGGTCGCGGATCGCCCACATGAACGAGCCGCCGTGGGGGAGCAGCGCGCTCAGGTCCGCGCCCGGGGGGCCGGCCGAGCGGGCGCCGCCGGCCGGGATGATCTGCTCGGCCGTGTCGGTGGCGCCGGCGAGCTGGGGGAGCTTCCCGAGGTAGCGACGCGAGCGGCGGTAGCCGACCCGCTCGTCGCGGCGGCTGCGGCCCGGCTGGGCCGGAAACGTCCCCTCGGAGCGCGGAACCGTGACTCGGCGGCCCTTCGTGCGCACCGGATGGAGCCGGTCGAAGCCGCGGGCTCCCACCTGCTCCAGCGCGATTGCGTTCTCGAGCTCGTTGCCGTCGCCGGAGGGCACGGTACGGGCGAGAAAGACGCCGACCCGCGCCGTGTCGCGAAGCGTCCACGGCTCGATCGGCAGGTCGTTGAGGGCGACGAACTCGCCGGGCATGTCGGGAAAGCCAGGCTGGCTGACATGCTCGATCCAGGCGTTGATCCCGTCGCGGTAGGCCTCGGCGCGGGAGCGCAGCTCGGCGGGGATCTCGGCGATCATCGCGTCGATCTCGGAGTCGGTGTAGTAGTCGCGGCGTGCGATCAGGTCATCATCGAGGTAGGTCGAGCCGAGGATCTCGGCCAGGCGGCCAGAGGTCGCGCGGCGGAACAGCTCGAGTTGGAAGAGGCGGTCCTGGGCGACCGCGTAGCCGACGCCCCACCAGGCGTCGAAGTCGCTCGCGCCGGTGATCGCCGGCACCCCGTAATCGTCTCTCGTGATCTCGACCCCGGCACGGGGCGATTCGGTCGTACCCGGCTGGCCGAAGGTGTGCGGCTTGTACTCGAAGTTCTCGAACAGGGAAACCTGGTCGGTGAGGTGCGGTGACCCGGTCCCGCTCGCGACGCCGGAGATCGAGACGTAGCCGCTCTGTCCCGGCGGCAGGACGTCGACGGCCTCCAGCACCTCCGCCGACGCGGAGGAGGCCGGCAGCAGGATGGCGCCCGCCGCGATTGCCGCTGGCCAGCTTCGAGCGAGCACCCCCCGTCGCACGATCCGCCACCGCCGCATCCTCATCGCTGCGCAGCGTATCCGCGACCGGCTGCGGCCGCGCCAGTGGTCGCCGCCCTGCCCATGCTCGGCCAAAGGTCAGAGCTGCGCGGTGTCGGTGTCCAGCCCGAGCAGCAGCCGGCCCGAGAGCTCGAGCGTCGCCGGGGCCACGATCATGTGCTGGGCCGCTGTGTGGACGTCGCGCAGGCGCCGCTCCAGCGTTCCCCGGTAGAGCGCGCCGGAGCCGCCGAGGCGGTGTGCCGCGTCGACGACTTCGACCGCGCTGATCGCGGCGTGGGTGGCGGCGAGCCGCAGGCCGAGCCGCTCCTCGACGCTGAGCCGCTCGCCCTCGGCAGCTCTCGCCCAAGCTGACCCGATCGCGGACTCGACGCCGGCGCGGGCGGCACGCAGTCGCGCCTCCGCGGCCGCGACCCGCTCCTGAGTCGTCGCCCGCTCGGCGAGGCTGCGCGAGCTGCCGGCCGACTGGCGCGTCGGCGTCGAGGCCACGACCTCGGCGAGGGCGCCCACGGCGATGCCGGTGCAGACTGCGGCGATCGAGACCGCCAGGAGGCCGAAGAGGGGAAAGGAGTAGAGAGCCCCGGCGGCGACCGGTTCGCCGCCGAGAAGCCCGGTGACCCGCTCCGAGGGGATCTCCACAGCTCGCGCAATCGCGTCGTGGCTCGCGGTCGCGCGCAGCCCGAGCGCGTCCCAGGTCTCGACCACCTCGACCTCGTCACGGCGGAGAACCGCGTAGAGCGGGCCACGCCCCCGATCAACGCAGCCGAGCCCGACCAGCGTCGCGTGGGAGATCCCGCTGGCGAGCGGCCAACGTCCCGAGAGCTGGCGCCGCCCCTCGCCGACCTGCTCGAGGTCGCCCCGAGGCGCGAACACTCCGGCGGCGATCGTGCCCGGATCGCTGAACAGCTCCGCGGCGCTGGGCTCGGGGAGGTAGCCGGCGACGAGACCCGACGTGGCGCCGATCGCCGCGCACCAGCCGGCGGATCCGTCGGCGGCCGCGATCGCCTCGATCGCTCTGATCAGCTCGCCGGGATGGGCCTCGCCGCCGCCGAAAGCCGCCGGCACCAGGGCGCGAAAGACGCCCGCCTCGCCGAGCGCCTCCACTGACGCCGGCACGAGCGCGCCATTACGCTCCGACGCCTCGGCGGAGTCGGCAAGGCCTGCGAGCACGGCCGGCTCGATGGTGAGCCCTCCCATCAGCCGCCTGGGTGGGCGTCGGCGAGCTCGGCGAGCGAGTCGAGCACCGGCTCGGCCCGCTCGCGCTCGAGCGGCGGCAGGTAGAAGACAGCGCGGTCGACGCCCGCTTCCTCGTAGCGGCGGAGCGCCTCGGCATCGGGCTTCACCCCGTAGAAGGTGACCGGGATCCGCCCCCGACCGGCGGCCTCGGAGCGGCGCTCCAGCTCGACGATCCGCTCCGCCAGGCGGCTCAACCTGGTCTCCGGGTTGGGGATCCACTCGTCGGCCAGCGCCACCACCCTGTCGAGCGCCCCGTCGGAATTTCCCCCAATGAGGATCGGAGGGTGTGGCTGGCGAACCGGCTTCGGCCACGACCAGATCGGGTCGAACTCGACGTGGCGGCCATGGAAGCCGGGCTCCTCCTCGGTCCAAATCGCGCGCATCGCCTCGATCCGCTCCCGCATCAAGCCGAAGCGGGTGCGGGGGTCGGTCCCGTGGTTGGCCATCTCCTCCTCGTTCCAGCCCGCGCCGACGCCGAACAGGAATCTGCCTCCCGAGATCCGGTCGAGCGTCGCCACCTCCTTCGCGGTCGTGATCGGGTCGCGCTCGACGATCAGGCAGATCCCGCTGCCGAGCAGCAGCCGCTCGGTCGCGCAGGCGGCGGCCGTGAGCGCGACGAAGGGGTCGTAGATTCGTCGGTACTCGTCGGGGAGCTCGCCGCCGCCCGGGTAAGGGGTTCGGCGCGACACGGGGATGTGGGTGTGCTCCGGGAACCAGAGCGACTCGAAGCCGCGGTCCTCGGCGAGCCGGGCGAGCTCCCCGGGCGCGATCGTCTCGGCCGTGGGGAACATCGTCACGCCGAACCGCACGGGCTGACCTTAGAACGAATGCAGCGAACGCGACGGCGGCCGGGCCGCGATCGGTTGGTAGGTTGGCGCCGTGGAGCTGAACGGCAAGACCGCGCTCCTGACCGGGGCGACCGGCGGCCTCGGCAGGGCGATCGCCCGAGGCCTCGCCGAACGGGGCGCACGGCTCGTGCTCAGCTCTCGCAAGGCCGAGGAGCTCGAGGCGCTCGCGGGCTCGCTGCCGGGCGATGGCCACGAGTCCGTGGTCGCCGATCTCGCCGAGGAGGAAGCGACCTCGCTCGTGCTGGAGGCGGCCGGCGAGGTCGACGTGCTCGTCGCAAACGCAGGCTTGCCCGCCTCGGGCGCGCTCGAGGATTTCTCTCACGAGCAGATCGGCCGCGCCCTGCGTGTGAACCTCGAATCTCCGGTGCGCATGGCGCGTGAGCTCTACCCTGGGATGGTCGAGCGCGGAAGCGGTCACCTCGTCTTCCTCTCCTCGATCTCGGGCAAGGCGGCCACCGCGCGCGCGTCGCTCTACGCAGCGACCAAGTTCGGGCTGCGCGGCTTTGCCTTCTGCCTGCGCGACGATCTCGCCGGCAGCGGCGTCGGCGTCTCGGTGATCAGCCCGGGAGCGATTCGCGACGCTGGGATGTTCGCCGACTCCCGCGCCAAGGCGCCACCGACGATCGGCACGGGAACTCCCAAGCAGGTGGCCGGTGCCGTCGTGCGAGCGATCGAGCGCGATCGGCGTGAGATCACGGTTGCCCCGCTCCGCCAGCGCGCGCTCTCGCGGATCGCGATCAACGCGCCCGAGCTTTCGAGCCGCGTCGCCGGCAGCGCCGCGATTAAGCTGGCCGACGAGATCGCCCGCGGGCAGACCGACAAGCGCTAGATGGAGCTCGCCGGGAAGACGGTCCTGCTCACCGGTGCCACCGGCGGGCTCGGCCGTGCGATCGCCGCCCCGCTCGCCGACCGCGGCGCGACGCTCGTGCTCAGCTCTCGCAAGGCCGCCGAGCTCGACGAGCTGGCGCTGGCGCTGGCGGGCGAGGGGCACCGGCGGGTCGTCTGCGATCTCGCCGAGGAGGGCGCCGCAGAGCGCCTCGCCGCGCAGGCCGGCGAGGCGGACGTGCTGGTGGCGAACGCCGGCCTCGGTGCCAACGGGCGCTTCGAGGATTTCGACGCGGACGAGGTGGCGCGGCTGGTCAGGGTGAACCTCGAGGCACCGATGCGGTTGGCGCGCGCGCTGGCACCCGCGATGCGCGAACGCGGCTCGGGTCAGCTCGTGTTCATCTCCTCGCTCGCCGGCAAGGCCGTTTCGGGCCGCTCTGCGCTGTACTCGGCGACCAAGGCCGGCCTACGCGCGTTCGCCCTCGGCCTGCGCCAGGACCTCGTCGCCGACGGGATCGGCGTCTCGGTCGTCTGCCCGGGCTTCATCCGCGAGGCGGGGATGTTCCACGACTCCGGACGCGAGCCGCCGGCCGGCCTCGGCACCGCCAGCCCGGAGGAGGTCGGCGAGGCGGTCGTCAAGGCGATCGAGCACGACCGGGCGGAAATCGACGTGGCGCCGGTCCAGCAGCGCGTCGGCGCCAACTTCGCCCACCGCTTCCCGCATCTCGCCGCGGGCGTGGCGCGCGGCAGGCTTTAGGGCAGGCCACGCCGGTGGGCAATACTGAGCACGTGAGCGACAGCTTCGGCGCCAAGGGCAGCCTCGAGGTTTCCGGGCGCGAGTTCGAGATCTACCGGCTCGACGCACTCCAGGAGCGCTTCGACACGGCGCGGCTTCCCTACTCGCTCAAGGTGCTGCTCGAGAACGCACTGCGCCTCGAGGATGGCGAGTCGGTCACCGCCGAGGACGCGGAGGTGATCGCCTCCTGGGACGCGGCCGCCGAGCCCTCCGAGGAGATTCCCTTTCAGCCCGCGCGCGTGCTGATGCAGGACTTCACAGGCGTGCCGGCGATCGTCGACCTCGCCGCGATGCGCGACGCGATGGACGAGCTCGGCGGCGATCCCGCTCTGATCAACCCGCTCGTCCCGGTCGACCTCGTGATCGACCACTCGGTGCAGGTCGACGCGTTCGGCAACCCGGGGGCGTTCGACATCAACGCCGACCGCGACTACGAGCGAAACGATGAGCGCTACGCGTTCCTGCGCTGGGGCCAGCAGGCGTTCGACAACTTCCGCGTCGTCCCGCCGGCGACGGGCATCTGCCATCAGGTCAACCTGGAGTACCTCGGCCAGGTGGTCTTCACCCGCAAGCGCGACGGGGTGACGCAGGCCTACCCCGACACGCTCGTCGGCACCGACTCGCACACGACGATGATCAACGGCCTCGGGGTGCTCGGCTGGGGCGTCGGCGGGATCGAGGCCGAGGCGGCGATGCTCGGCCAGCCGATCTCGATGCTGCTCCCCCAGGTGGTCGGCTTTCGCCTCGACGGCGAGCTCTCGGAGGGTGCGACCGCGACCGATCTGGTGCTGACGGTCACCGAGATGCTCCGCGAGCGCGGCGTGGTCGCCAAGTTCGTCGAGTTCTTCGGACCGGGCATGCACACGCTCGGCCTCGCCGACCGGGCGACGATCGGCAACATGTCGCCGGAGTTCGGCTCGACCTGCGCGATCTTCCCGGTCGACCGCGAGACGCTCCGCTATCTCGAGTTCACGGGCCGGCCGACCGAGCTGATCGAGCTGGTCGACGCCTACGCGCGCGAGCAGGGGATGTTCCACGACGAGAGCTCGGAGGATCCGGCCTTCTCTGAGACGCTCGAGCTCGATCTCTCGAGCGTCGAGCCCTCGATCGCCGGCCCGAAGCGCCCGCAGGACCGGATCGCGCTCGGGAACGCGAAGAACGCCTTCCTCGAGTCGCTGGCCGAGTTCGATCCCGCCGCGGCCGAGGCGCTCGGAAACGCCCGCGACCACGCCTCGTCGGAGTCCTTTCCCGCTTCGGATCCCCCCGGTGAGGACCACGGCAACGGTCGCGGCAAGCCGCACGCGATCGACGGCTCCTCGAGCGGCGCGGGGGCGACGGTGACCGCCGAGCGCGCGGCGAACCCGTTCACCGTGAGGCTCGAGGACGGAACCGAGACGGAGCTCGACCACGGCCGCGTCGTGATCGCCGCGATCACGAGCTGCACGAACACCTCGAACCCCTCGGTGATGATCGCCGCAGGGCTGCTGGCCAAGAAGGCGGTGGAGCGCGGGCTCGGGCGGCAGCCGTGGGTGAAGACCTCGCTGGCACCGGGCTCGACCGTGGTCACCGACTACCTGAGCCAGTCCGGCCTCGACGAGTACCTCGACCGGCTCGGCTTCAACCTCGTCGGCTACGGCTGCACGACCTGCATCGGCAACTCCGGCCCGCTGCCCGAGACGATCTCTCGGGGCGTGACCGAGAACGACCTGGTCGTCTGCGCGGTGCTCTCCGGGAATCGCAACTTCGAGGGCCGGATCAACCAGGACGTTCGCAACAACTACCTCGCCTCGCCGCCGCTCTGCGTCGCCTACGCCCTCGCCGGGCGGATGGACATCGACCTCGCAACCGAGGCGCTCGGCAAGGACGCGGATGGGAACCCCGTCCATCTCGGCGAGATCTGGCCGAGCTCCGAGGAGATCAAGGAGACGATCGCCGATGCGGTCCGCTCGGAGATGTTCACGCGCAGCTACGCCGACGTGTTCACGGGCGACGAACGCTGGCGCGGGCTCGAGACGCCCGAGGGCGATCGGTACACCTGGCCGGACTCGACCTACGTCCGCCGCCCCTCCTTCTTCGAGGGCATGGACTCGGAGCCGGCGCCGATCGAGCCGATCGAGGGAGCGCGCGTGCTCGCCGTGCTCGGCGACAGCGTCACCACCGACCACATCTCCCCGGCCGGGGCGATCAAGAAGGACTCGCCGGCCGGTCGCTGGCTGATCGAGAACGAGGTCGAGCCCCGCGACTTCAACTCCTACGGCTCCCGGCGCGGCAACCACGAGGTGATGATCCGGGGCACGTTCGCGAACGTGCGGCTTCGAAACAAGCTGGTCGAGCGCGAGGGTGGCTTCACGAGATATTTCCCCGACGGCGAGGAGACGACGATCTACGAGGCCGCGATGGCTTACGCCGAGCAAGGGGTCTCGCTGGTCGTGCTCGCCGGCAAGGAATATGGGTCGGGCTCCTCACGCGACTGGGCGGCGAAGGGCACGGTGCTGCTCGGCGTGCGCGCGGTGATCGCCGAGAGCTTCGAGCGCATTCATCGCTCGAACCTGATCGGGATGGGCGTCGTGCCGCTGCAGTTTCCCGACGGCGAGACGGCCGAATCGCTCGGCCTGAGCGGAGAGGAGACGATCGACATAGGCGAGCTTGAGAACGGTGAGGCGAAATCGGTCTCCGTGCGAGCGGCGCGCGACGGCGCCGACCCGATCGAGTTCGAGGCCCGGGTCCGGCTCGACACCCCGAACGAGGTCCGCTACTTCCAGCACGGCGGCATCCTCCACAGGGTCCTGCGCGACCTTCGGTAGCGCTCCCGAGCGGGATCGGCCACGGCGCGGTTGACAGCGCGGTGGCCGATCGGGCATGATCACTTCGCGGGAGGGAATCTTCATAAGACTCGTCCCCGGTCAGTCCCGCCTCCGGGGGCGAACGCGTCGGCATCCCTCCCTGGCTACCGACGCGCTGGCGGTGGCGCGGGCCGTGTGGACCCCCTGCCTCCCGCGGCCCCGCCCCGCCAAATTCTTCACCCTCCGGGATTCTGCGCCTCCGCACCGTGTCACCGCTCGACGATTAGGTCCATGGGGCAGGGGTAGCTGACGCGCGCAGCGGGGCGCGCCGCGCCCCGCTGATCCAAGGGGCAGTTCTCGTCCCCATCGAGGGGTCAACGGGGGGCGGGCCGCGTGACCCCCTTCGCGGTCCCGCCCCACCTTTTCCTCTCCAGGTACTCGATCGCGATCACCGAGCCAACCGGCCCCGCCGGGGTCAGCGTGGCGGCAAGCAACGAGTAGGGAACCTCGCGCCGCAGCACCGCCGACCAGACGAGCAGGGCGAGGCAGATGAAGCCGATCCCGTGAGCGAGCCCGAACGCGAACGTAGCGCTCTCGAGGCCGGGCAAGAGCCAGACGACGAGCAGGCCGGCGAACAGCCCGAGCTCGAGGAAGGAAGCGCGCTTGACCCACGGGTACAGCGTTCCCGGCCGCGGCTCTCGGAGCACGGGCTCCCTGCCGCCAAGCTCATTCATGCCGGCCGGATCTATAGAGCAAGGCTTCGGTGTCCGCCCGTTCACCTCGAGCGCAATCCCGTCGAAAGGGGCCTCGAAGTCGGATACCGACCTCGATCCCCCTCTCGGCGTGCGGGGCGGTGTGCGCTTCGCCCGCCCGTGGGCCCGACGGTGTGCGCTTCGCCCCGCCCGGGCGCCGCTAGCCCTCGAGGGCGGTGAGGACGATGCGCTCCTGCTCGCGACGGTGGGCGGCGGAGTAACCCTCGCTCGGGCTCGAGCGCTGCGGGCGGCCGACGTACTCGAACTCGACGCCATCGGGGACCAGCTCCGGCATCCGCCGGGCCATCACGCTCCAGGCGCCCATGTTCTTCGGCTCCTCCTGGGCCCAGACGATCTTCTTCAGGTTCGGATAGGAGGAGATCAACTGGGTCAGCTCGTGGCGGGCAAATGGATAGAGCAGCTCGACCCGGGCGATCGCTGCGGAGCTCACGCTCTCGCGCCGCTCGTGGCCGTCGATGTCGTAGTAGACCTTGCCGCTGCAAAGCACGAGCCGGTCGATCTGCTCCCGGTCGCCCGCCTTGGGATCGTCGAGCACGAACCGAAACGCGCCGGAGGTGAGCTCCTCGAGCGTCGAGGCCGCGGCCTTCAGGCGCAGCAGGCCCTTCGGCGTGAAGACGATCAGCGGGCGCGGCTTTGCGATTCGCGCCTGGCGGCGGAGCAGGTGGAAGTACTGGGCGGCCGTGGTCGGGTTGGCGAGGCGGATGTTGCCCTCCGAGCCGAGTTGGATGAACCGCTCGATCCGGGCGCTCGAGTGCTCGGGGCCGGCGCCTTCGTAGCCGTGGGGGAGCAACAGGGTGAGTCGCGTCGTCTGGCCCCACTTCGACTCGCCCGCAACGATGAACGAGTCGATGATCACCTGCGCGGCGTTGCCGAAGTCGCCGAACTGCGCCTCCCAGAGGATCAGGCTCTCGGGCGAGGCGGCCGAGTAGCCGTACTCGAACCCGAGGCAGGCGATCTCCGAGAGCGGGCTGTTGTGGATCTCGAACGGCGCCAGCGCCCCGGTCAGATTCTGGATCGGCGAGTACTTGAGGCCCGTCTTCTCGTCGTGCAGGACCAGGTGTCGGTGCGAGAAGGTGCCCCGCTCGGAGTCCTGACCGGTGAGCCTGATGTGCGTGCCCTCCGTGAGCAGCGAGGCCAGGGCAAGCGACTCCGCGTGTCCGAACTCGACCTCGCCCTCCTCGAGCGCGGGTACCCGACGCTCGAGCGGCTTTCGAAGCTTGCGGTGGATCGTGAAGCTGTCGGGCACGCGCAGGAGCTGCTCGTTCAGAGAGCGCAGGCGCTTCTCGGAGACCGCGGTCTCGACCTCGGGGCTCTTCGTGCGGTCGAGCTCGCCCGTGCCGAGCGCGGTCGAGCTCGGGTCCTCGTACTCGCCCGCCTCCATCTTCGAGCGCAGCGCCTTGAGCGTCTCCGAAAGCGCTTCCTGGCGCTCGCTGCCGTCGGCCTCGATCTCCGCGGGCTGCACGACGCCCTCCTCGACGAGGCGCTTCGCGTAGAGCTCTGAAACCGGCGGGTGGTCCTTGATCTTGGCCGCCATCGTCGGTTGGGTGTAGGCGGGCTCGTCGGTCTCGTTGTGGCCGTAGCGGCGGTAGCCGATCAGGTCGATGACGACGTCGCGGCCCCACTGCTCGCGGTAGGCCATTGCGAGCCGCGTCGCCGCGAGGCAGGCCTCCGCGTCGTCGGCGTTGACATGGAACACCGGGCAGTTGAAGCCCTTTGCCAGGTCGCCCGCGTAGGGGGTCGAGCGCCCCTCCGCCGGGTCGGTGGTGAAGCCCACCTGGTTGTCGGTGATGATGTGGATGGTGCCGCCGGTCGCGTAGCCGTTCAGGGCCTGGAGGTTGAGCGTCTCCGCGACGACGCCCTGGGCGGGGAAGGATGCATCGCCGTGGAGCAGGAGCGCGACGGCCTGATGCGGGTTGTGATGCAGCTTCGGGCCCGAGTGCTCCGTCTGCGCCGCGCGCGCGCCACCGGTGACCACCGGGTCGACGAACTCGAGGTGGGACGGGTTCGGGTAGAGGCGGAGCTTCACCTGCTCGCCGTCGGGGGTCGAGAACATGCCCTCGGCACCGTGGTGGTACTTGACGTCGCCGGTGCCGGAGTGCGGGATGTGGGCGATTGCCTTCACGCGCTCGAGCTGCTTCGCGCCCTCGAACTCGGCGAGGATCGACTCGACCGTGCGTCCGAGGTTGTGGGCGAGGACGCTGAGCCGGCCACGGTGGGCCATCCCGATCACGACCTCCTCGGCGCCGTTCTGGCGGGCGAGCGTCGCGATCTCGTCGATCATCGGCACGACCACGTCGAGGCCCTCGACCGAGAACATCTTCTGGCCGAGGTACGCCTTCTGGACGAAGCGCTCGAACTGGAAGACCTCGATCAGCCGCGAGAGGAGCCCTCGCTTCTCCTCGGCCGAGAGCGGGGCACGGTGCCACCCCGTCTCGATCATCTCCCGCAGCCACATGCGCTGCTGGTGGGAGGAAAGGTGCTCGATCTGGTAGGCGATGGTCCCGCAGTAGGCGTCGCGCATCCGTGGCAGCGCGTCGAGCAGGGTCTCCCCCTCGACCCCGATCCGCAGGATCTCGGCCGGGATCCGCGACATCAGCTCGGGATTCAGGTTGAGGTTCTCGGGCTCGAGCGCCGGATCGCCCTTCGGCTCACCGGCGAGGGGGTTGACGCGCGCTGCCAGGTGGCCGTGGGTCCGGTAGGCCTTGAGCAGCGAGGTCCCGGCCTGCACGGCCTGGAGCAGCTCGCGGTCGGGCTCGGAGCTGACGATCGCCGAGCTCGGTGCGGCGACGCCGCCGGCGGTGAGTGGCGGGGCCGACGCCGAGGCTGGATGGGCGTTAGTGACCACGTTCGGGGCGATCTCGAGCGATTCGGCGACCGCCTCGTAGAAGTCGTTCCCTCCCTGGAGCAGCTGGTCGATCGCGCGCAGGAAGGAGCCCGACTCAGCCCCCTGGATGATCCGGTGGTCGTAGGTGGACGTCATCGTCATCACCTTCGAGATCCCGAGCGCCTTGATCTTCTCCGCGGGCGCGTGGGCCCATTCGACGGGGTAGGCGATCGAGCCGGTGGCCACGATCGTCCCCTGGCCGCTCATCAGCCGTGGCACCGAGGCGATCGTGCCAATCCCGCCCGGGTTGGTGAGCGAGATGTTCGTGCCCTGGAAGTCGTCGGCGGTGAGCTTGTTCTCCCGCGTCTTCGTGATCACGTCCTCGTATCGCGCGTGAAAGCCGGCGAAGTCGACCGTGTCGGCGCCCTTGATCACCGGGACCATGAGGCTGCGCCCACCCTTGCGCTCGACGTCGACGGCGATCCCGAGGTTGACGTGCGGGTTCTGGACCACGTGCGGCTTTCCGTCGGGCTCGAGGTAGGTCCGGGCCATGGCCGGAAACTCGCGCGAGGCGCGCACGATCGCCCAGGCGACCAGGTGCGTGAAGGAGACCTTCATGCCGCGCTCCTTGAGCGCCGCGTTGATCGCCTTTCGCTTCGCGTCGAGGACGTCGACGGGGAGCGTGCGGAACGAGGTCGCCGTCGGCATCGCCCGGCTTTCGTTCATCGCCTGGGCGAGCATCGCGGCGGGGCCGCGCAACGGCTTCGTCTCCCCTTCGGCGGTCGGCGCCGCGGCCGAGGCGCCGTTGCCGCCGGATGCCGCGAGCACGTCCTCCTTGGTCACCTTCCCGCCCGGGCCCGTGCCGCTCAGCGACCCGATCTCGATTCCCTTCGCTGCCGCGATCCTGCGCGCGACGGGAGAGGCGCGCCCCTCGCCATCGCTTGCCACCGAGCCACCGGGCGCCTGCGTCGGTGCCTCCCCGCTTCCGTCGCTCGCTGCGCCGGCGTCGCCGGGCCCGGCCGCGCCGGAGACCATCTCCGCCAGCGCCTGGCCGACCTGCACCGTGGCGTCGACCTCGACGAGCAGCTTCGTGATCGTCCCGCTCGCCGGCGCGGGGACCTCGGCGTCGACCTTGTCGGTCGAGACCTCGATCACGGTGTCGCCCTCGGAGACCTGCTGCCCCTCGCTCACGTGCCACTCGAGCACGGTGCCCTCGGTCACCGATTCGCCCATCTCAGGCATCGAGACCACCAACGTTCCGCCCGCCTCCTCAACTCCGCTTCCGGGGGCGGCCGGGTCAGGTGAGGGACCGGAGCCCTCGGTCTCCCCGCCGCCCTCCTCGGCTTCCTCGACCTCGGTCGGCAGGGAGGTCGGGACGACGCCGGGCTGGGCGGACTCGGACGGCTGGTTGTCGTCGCCGATGTCGGCATCGCCCTCGCCGCCGCCCTCGACGAACTTCGACTGCTCTTCCGCGTCGACGCCCGGGGCCCGAGATGCCTCGCCGTCGGAGGGCGCCGATGCCCCGTTGCCCGAGCTCTCGGCGCTCGGGTCGATCTGCGCGAGCGCCTGACCGACCTGCACCGTGTCGTCGGGCTGGACGAGGATCTTGGTGACGACGCCGCTCGCGGGGCTCGGCACCTCGGCGTCGATCTTGTCGGTCGAGACCTCGACGACGGTGTCGCCCTCGGAGACCTCCTCGCCCTCGGCCACGTGCCACTCGAGGATCGTGCCCTCGGTGACCGATTCCCCCATCTGGGGCATCTGGATCTCGACGATCCCGGAGTCCGCCATTCCTGGCATTACTTTATGACGTTCCGGACGCGGGGCGTGAAGGTACTGCTCCGGCGCAGGGCCGCGCTCAGTACCTGGCGATCAGCAGCGCGTCGTTGCCGGGCACGTCGATTGCGTCCTCGGCGAGGAAGGCGATCGCCTCGTCGGCGTGTCCACAGAAGCCGCAGCGAAGCTGCGCCCGTGGGCGGACACGCGGCGCCGGGGAGATCGGCAGCGCGCAGGTGGGGCAGACGAGGGCGCCGCGCGCGAGCACCTGGAGCCCGTCGCGAACGAGGCGGCGATCCTCGCCGAGCGCCGAGCCTCCGAGGCGCCCGGATCTGATCTCGGATTCGCCGCGGTCGCCGGGGTCTGGCGCAAGCTCGAATGCCATTGGTCAATCAGTGAGGGGCTTTAGCCCCGAAAGCAGCGTGCGCCGATCATTGTCTGGCGAATAGTAGGGTCAAGCCCGAGCGAGCTAGGGGAGGAGCCAGACCTTGAGCTACTTCGTCACCGGGGCGACCGGGTTCATCGGCCGCAACCTCGTCGAGCAGCTGCTCGGCCGCGACGGAACGATCTACGTCCTCGTCCGAGAGGGCTCCAAGGGTCGCCTCGAGGAGCTCAGGAACCGCTGGGGCGTCGACGACCTGCGCGTCGTCGGGATCGTCGGCGATCTTTCCGCTCCAGGCCTCGGGGTCTCCGAACCCGACATCGCGCGACTGCGGGGCAACGTCGACCACCTCTTCCATCTCGCCGCGATCTACGACATGACCGCCGACGCCGAGACCCAGCGCGTCGCGAACGTCGAGGGGACGCGCCACATGGTCGAGTTCGCCGAGGCGGTCGAGGCCGGCCGTGTGCACATGGTCAGCTCGATCGCCGCCGCGGGCCTCTACGAGGGCACCTGGCGCGAGGACATGTTCGAAGAGGCGCAGAACCTCGACACCCATCCCTACTTCCGCACCAAGCACGAGTCCGAGGCGGTGGTGCGCAACGAGCTTGACCGCCCGTGGCGCGTCTACCGGCCCGGGATCGTCGTCGGGCACTCCGAGACGGGGGAGATGGACAAGGTCGACGGCCCCTACTACTTCTTCAAGCTGATCCGCCGGATCCGAAACGCGGTCCCGCAGTGGATGCCGATGCTCGGCGTCGAGGGGCGCGAGATCAACGTCGTCCCGGTCGACTTCGTCGTCCGCGCGATGGACCACATCGCCCACGAGGACGGGCTCGACGGCCGCGCATTCCACCTCACCGATCCCGATCCGCCCACGGCGGGCGAGGTGATCGACATCTTCGCGCGGGCCGCGCACGCCCCGCAGTCGACCGCCCGTCTGCCTGCCGGCGCGCTCGAGGCCGTGGCGCCGCTCGCTCGGGTCGGGATGGCCGCGATGCCCCTCGGCGACGCGCTCGCCGAGCGCGTGCTCGCCGACTTCGGCGTCCCGCGCTCGGTGCTGATCTATGTCAACTACCCGACCCACTTCGACTCGCGCCGCACGCAGACGGCGCTCGCCGGCACCGACATCATCGTCCCGCCGCTCGAGGCCTACGCAGGCAAGCTCTGGGACTACTGGGAGCGACACCTCGACCCCGATCTGTTCCGCGACCGCACGCTGATGGGCGCCGCCCGCGGGCGGCTCGGCCTGATCGGCGGCGTCACCCAGGTGATCGAGCAGCAGATCCCCGACGAGCTGATGCGCCTCGGTCGCCGCCTGCAGGGCAACGTCTCGCTCGAGAAGGCTGTCCGCGGCCGAGTCGCCCTGGTCACAGGAGCCTCCTCGGGGATCGGCAAGTCGGCGGCGCTGAAGATCGCCGACGCCGGGGGAACGGTGCTGCTGGTCGCGCGCACGCCGGAGAAGCTCGAGGCGACCAAGGAGCAGATCGAGGACGGCGGAGGCGTCGCCCACATCCACCGCGCCGACCTCTCCGATCCCGAGGACATCGACCGCATGGCCGGGGCCGTGCTCGCCGAGCACGGCCACGTCGACGTGCTCGTCAACAACGCCGGCCGCTCGATCCGCCGTTCGATCGCGCTCTCCTACGACCGCCCGCACGACTTCGAGCGCACGGTCCAGCTCAACTATCTGGGAGCGGTGCGGCTGATCCTCAAGCTGCTGCCGGTGATGCGCGAGCGCAAGTCCGGGCACATCATCAACATCAGCTCGATCGGCGTGCAGACCAACACGCCCCGCTTCTCCGCCTACGTCGCCTCCAAAGCCGCGCTCGACGCCTTCTCCCGCTCGATCGCCTCGGAGATCTTCGACGACAACGTCCACATCACGACGATCCACATGCCGCTCGTGCGCACGCCGATGATCGCGCCGACGAAGATGTACGACCGCTTCCCGACGATCACGCCCGAGGAGGCCGCGGACATGATCTGCGACGCGATCATCCACAAGCCGAAGCGGATCGCAACACCGATGGGGACCCTCGGCCAGCTCCTCTACGCGATCAACCCGAAGTCGATGGACTACATCCTCAACACCGCCTACCACCTGTTCCCGGACTCGAGCGCCGCCAAGGGAGACAAGAAGGCCCCGCGCGAGGCGCGCGGGGCGCAAGGCGGAGCCCGCACGGCACAGCCGGCCACCGCCGACGGCGCCGCCTCCAACCAGCAGGTGCTGTTCGCCAACCTGATGCGCGGGATCCACTGGTAGGCGCCCGGCGCCGAAAGCACTGGGGCTGGGGCTACGAGGACCAGCAGCCCTCGACAGCCGATCTTCGCGCCGGGCTGCCGGCGCTCCGCGAGCGGCTCGGATTCGGGGGGGAGCCGGAGCAGCCGGTCCCGCTCGACGCGGTCACGGTCGCCGAGCCGCGGCTACGGGCGCCGGCGGCGCTCGAGGAGATCGCCAGCGACGACAAGCATGACCGCCTCGCCCATGCGCTCGGCAAGGCCTACCGCGACGTCGTCCGCGGATTCCGGGGCAAGTACGAGGACATCCCGGACCTGGTCGCCAGACCGCGTACGGAGGAGGAGGTCGTCGCGGTCCTCGATTGGTGTGCGGACGCGAATGCCGCGGCGATCCCCTTCGGCGGCGGGACGAGCGTCGTCGGCGGCATCGAGCCGCGGCTGAGCGAGGGCTACGCCGCCGCGGTGACACTCGACCTCGGCGCCCTCGACCGGGTGCTCGAGGTCGACCCGGTCTCCCTTGCCGCTCGGATTCAGGCCGGCGTCCTCGGCCCCTCGCTCAACGAGCAGCTCGCCGAGCGCGAGCTCACCCTGCGCCACTTCCCCCAGTCTTTCGAGTACTCCACCCTCGGCGGATGGATCGCGACCCGCGCCGGCGGGCATTTCGCCACGGTTTGGACGCACATCGACGATCTGGTCGAGTCGGTCCGCGCGATCACGCCCGTGGGGGAGTGGGAGAGCCGACGGTTGCCCGGATCCGGCGCGGGACCTAGCCCGGACCGGATGCTGATCGGCTCCGAGGGGATTTTCGGCGTGATCACCGAGGCGTGGGTGCGGGTCCACGCGCGCCCGAGCTTCAAGCTCTCGGCCGGCGTCAGCTTCGACTCCTTCGCCGCCGGGACCGAGGCCGTGCGCGAGCTCTCCCAGGCGGGCCTTCACCCGGCCAACTGCCGGCTGCTCGACCCGATCGAGGCGGAGGTCACGGGAGCGGGCCCGCCGGGCAAGGCCCTGCTCGTGCTCGGCTTCGAGTCCGCGCACCATCCTGTGGACGAGCCGATGAGGATCTCGCTCGACGTGGCGCGCGATCATGGCGGAGAGGCAGGCGATGTCAAGGGCGCCGGCGATCGCTCGGGCGCGACCGGATCCTGGCGCGACGCCTTCCTCGCCGCCCCATATTTGCGCGACACGTTCGTCGCCTGCGGCGTCCTCTCGGACACCTTTGAGACGGCGATCACGTGGGATCGCTTCGAGGGCTTCCACTCGACCGTGATCGAGACCGCTCGCGCGGCCGTCGCCGAGGTCTGCGACGCCCCCGCCGAGGGTGAGGGCTCCCCCAAGGTCTCCTGCCGCTTCACCCACGTCTACCCGGACGGCCCGGCGCCCTACTTCACCATTCTCGCTCCGGCGCGCCGGGGCGGTGAGGTCGAGCAGTGGGACGAGATCAAGGCCGCCGTCTCCGAGGCGGTGATCGACGGTGGCGGCACGATCACCCACCACCACGCCGTCGGCCGCGATCATCGCCCGTGGTATGACCGCCAGCGCCCGGATCGCTTCGCCGACGCCCTGCGCGCCGCCAAGCTCGCAGTGGATCCTGCGGGGATCCTCAACCCCGGGGTGCTGATCGACCCCGCGACCTAACCTGCTCGGATCATGTCGCCGATGATCCGGGCGCTGCGCCCGCAGGAGTGGGTCAAGAACCTGCTCGTCTTTGCCGGTCTGCTCTTCTCCGGCCGCCTCGACCAGGGACCCCAGGTGCTCGACGCGCTGCTCACCTTCGTCGCCTTCTGCGCGATCGCGAGCGCGGGTTACCTGTTCAACGACCTGCGCGACCGCGACCTCGACCGCCGCCATCCCGAGAAGCGTCATCGCCCAATTGCCAGCGGGGCGCTCTCGCCGGGCATCGCGGGTGGCGTGGCGGTGCTCCTCGCGCTGGGAGCGGCAGGGCTCGGCTTCGTCGTGGAGCGCGAGATCGCGGCGCTGGTCGGTGTCTACGCCCTGGTCACGGCCGCCTACTCGCTGTTCCTCAAGCGCATCGTGATCCTCGATGTGATGACGATCGCCTCGCTGTTCATCCTCCGCGTCGTCGCAGGCGCGGTCGCGGTCGAGGCGCAGGCCTCCGAGTACCTGCTCGTTTGCACCGCGATGCTGGCCCTCTTCCTCGGCTTCACCAAGCGCCGCCAGGAGGCGATTCTCGAGGGCCCGCCACCCGGCCCGGAGGGGGCCATGGCGGCCGCGGCGCCGAGCGAGCCCCCGAGCCCGCCGGCGACGAGGCCGGTGCTCGAGCACTACTCGCTGCCGTTTCTCGACCAGATGGTCGCGATGGTGACGGCGGCGGCGATCCTCTCCTACGTGATCTACGCGGTCAACTCCCCGCTCGTCGGCTCGAAGATGCTCGCGACTGCCCCGTCGGTCCTCTACGGGGTCTTTCGCTACCTCTATCTGATCTACGACCGTCGCGACACCCGTTCGACCGCGGCGATCCTCTCCGAGGACCCGGGGATGATGCTCGCCGGCGTGAGCTGGGTCGCGTCGGCGATCCTGGCGCTCTACGTCTTCGACTAGGTTTCCGGCGCGCTTTGGATCTCTCGCTCACACCCGAGGAGGAGTCGTTTCGCGACGAGCTGCGTGCTTGGCTCGAGGAGAACCATCCCGGGCCAATCCCCCAGGGTGGCGATCAGGTGCAGTTCGAGTTCGAGCGCGCGTGGCAGCGAAAGCTCCACGACGCGGGCTGGGCCGGCGTTTCGTGGCCGAAGGAGTACGGCGGCCGCGGCGCGACCCTGATCGAGCAGGCGATCTTCGGCGCCGAGCTGGCGCGCGCCAAGGCCCCGCGCCCGGCCAACGTGCTCGGCCTCGTCATGGGCGGCCCGGTCGTGATCGCGCACGGGACGGAGGAGCAAAAGGAGCGCTTCCTCGAGCCGATCCTCTCGGCCGAGGAGATCTGGTGCCAGGGTTTCTCCGAGCCGGAGTCGGGCTCCGACCTCGCCTCGCTGAAGACGAAGGCCATGAAGGAGAACGGCGGCTGGCGGATCACCGGCCAGAAGGTGTGGACGACCTTCGCCCACGAGGCCAAGTGGTGCATGCTCGTTGCCCGCTCCGACGGCGATGCGCCGAAGCACAAGGGCCTCACCTACTTCCTCATGGACATGGAGCAGGACGAGGTCGAAGTCCGCCCCCTGCGCCAGATCACCGGCGAGGCTGAGTTCAACGAGCTCTTCATCGAGAACGCCTACGTCCCTGACGAGAACGTCGTCGGCGGCGAGGGCAACGGCTGGATGGTCGCGATCACGACGCTGATGAACGAGCGCGCCGGGCTAGGCGCCTCGGCCGCGCTCGGCCTCTCCCAGGCGCTCGGCGAGCTGATCGACCTCGCCAAGCAGACCGGGCTCGCCGAGGATCCGATCGTCCGCGACAAGGTCGCCCGGCTCGCGATCGGGATCGAGGGATTGCGGCTGGGCGCGATGCGGGCGCTGACCGCGACGATGAAGGTCGGCATCCCCGGGCCGGAGGGCTCGATCGCGAAGCTCCAATGGTCGAGCACGAACCAGGCGCTTACCGAGCTCGCGATCGAGGTCGGGGGGGAGGAGGCGCTCGAGCGCGACTCGATGTGGGCCTATCGCTACCTGCGCTCGCGGGCGAACTCGATCGAGGGCGGCACGAGCGACGTGCTCAAGAACATCGTCGCCGAGCGGGTCCTCGGCCTGCCGAAGCTGCGCTGAGGAATAAGGCGAGCATGAACTTCGACTTCAACGACGAGCAGCGCGAGATCAAGTCGACCGCGCGCGAGTTTCTCGCCTCCCGCTTCAAGCCGGAGAAGGTCCGCGAGCTCGCCGAGGCCGACAACCCCTACGACGAGGCGCTGTGGAAGGAGATGTGCGAGCTCGGCTGGCCCGGGATAGCGATCTCCGAGGAGCACGGCGGCCAGGGCCTCGACACTGTCGAGCTGGTGATCCTCCAGGAGGAGCTCGGCTACGTGCTCGCTCCCTCGCCATTCGTCTCCAACGCGTTCGCTGGCCTGCTGATCGAGGGGGCCGGGAGCGAGGAGCAGAAGGCGCGCTGGCTGCCGGGGATCGCCTCAGGCGAGGCCCGCGGCGCGGCGGCGATCACCCCCGACGCCGAGCCGATCGTCGGCGCGGCGCAGGGCGCCTCGATCCTCGTGCTCAACGAGGGCGAGGGGGGAAAGCTGGTCGAGCCCGCCGACGCCAACCTCGAGCGGCTCGACTTGATCGACACCACCCGCGCCTACTTCCGCGTCTCGGCCGACGGTGGCGAGCCGCTGCCGGGCGACGTCGCGCCGGCGGTGGACAAGGCGATGGTCGCGCTCGCCGCGGAGCAGGTCGGGATCGCGCAGCGGGCTCTCGAGATGGCCGTCGCCTACGCCAAGGAGCGCGAGCAGTTCGACCGCCCGATCGGCGCATACCAGGCGGTCTCCCACCGACTCGCGGGGATGCTCTGGGACACCGAGGAGGCCCGCTCGCTGACCTACTTCGCCGCCTGGGCTGCCGACGCCGAGCCAGGCTCGCTGCCGCTCGCCGCCTCGATGGCGAAGGCCCGCGCCTCCGACGCCGCCACCTCGGTCACCAACGCGGCGCTCCAGGTCTTCGGCGGGATCGGCTTCACCTGGGAGCACGACCTCCACTTCCTGCTCAAGCGCGCCACGGTCGGCGCCCGCATGCTCGGCAGCCCCAGCCGCCACCGCGAGCGCGTGGCCTCGCTTGTCGGGCTCGGCGCCGGCGGCGCTACGCGATGATCGACGAGCGCCGCTGATCTTCCCCACGCGCCGCGACGTAGCTACTCTCGTACTCCTACGCGTGCTGAGGTGATCGGATGCCCTTCGGGCTGCTCGAGATAGCGATCGTGGTCGTGATCGCGCTGGTGTTCTTCGGCTACAAGAAGCTGCCGGCGCTCGGACGATCGGCCGGTGAGGGCGTGAAGCAGCTCAAGGGCTCGGCTCAGGAGATGGTCGGGGACAAGCTCGATCCGTCGACGCTGGGCAAGTCCGCCGGCAAGAGCGTGCGCGAGATGCGGGAGTTCAAGCAGGCTGTCACGGGCGTCGGCACCGAGAGCTCGTCCAAGGCCCAAGAACGCAAGCGCGACCCGCAGCCGCCCACCGCGCCACACCCGCCGGCGGAGCCGGTCGACGGTGAGCTCGTCGAGCCCGGGCCCTCCGCCTGAGCGACTCTCGTACAGAGCGGATCGACGCCTCCCGGTTCGCGCTCGAGCCGAGTGGCCTATGGGATCGAGCTCCTGAGCTCCTGGCGCGACTGAGCACGGCCGGGCTGCGACGCACCCCGGTCGGGGAGGTCCTCGACTCGGCCAACCGCCGGGCCCGGCCGCTCGCTCCCCGCGAGCCGGCGCTTGCCGCGCTCGAGCGCCGCGTGCTCGCGGGGTTCGGATGGGACGAGGAGGACAGCGCGACGGCGCGCTGGTATCCGCAGGGGATCACCACCAGCCACGACGCCAGCCCGGAGGGTACGTGGGAGGGTCGCGAGGTGGTGCTCGTGAGCTGGGGGCTCGACGGACGGGAGGGCGTGCGGGTGAGCTTCGCGGAGCTCGGCCCCGCGGGGGTAGAGGGCTATCGCCACGTGTTGCTGGTCGAGCCCATCGCGGGCCACGGTCCCGCGAACGTCGACTTCAAGCGGGTCCCGGTTCACGCCGGAGGGATCGCCTGGCACGGTTCGCATCTATACGTCGCGGACACGCTTCGAGGCATGCGCGCCTTCGACGTCGAGGGGATGCTCGAGGTTTCCACCGCCAGGGCGGACGTGCTCGGCTTTCGCGACGGACGCGCATACGCCGAGGGCTACCGCTTCGTGATGCCGCAGGTCGGCGCCTACCAGCTGCCGATCCTGCGCTCGATCCTCGCCCGGGGCCCGCGGTTCTCGTTTCTCTCCCTCGGCCGCACCTCCCCCGACGCTCTGCCGACCCTGCTAGCCGGGGAGTACCGCGATCGGCGCCCGGGGGCGAGGCTCGTCGCCTGGCCGCTCCCGGATAGCGGTGCCGGCAAGCTCCCCTCCACCGGCGCAGGCTCCCTGCGCGCGAGCGAAGCGTGGGTCACCCAGCGCACCAACCTCCAGGGGGCCTTGCAGCTCGACGGTCACATGCTGCTCGCGTCGAGCGCCGGCCGCCGACCGGGAAGCCTTGCCGTGTACCGGGGTGGCGGGCTCGCGGCGGTGTCCCACCCATGGGCGACCGGTCCCGAGGATCTGGCCCTCGCCGCGGGCCGCGAGCTCCTGTTCTCACTGACCGAGCGCCGCTACGACTCGACGAGCTGCCGGCGCTGCGGGCGGGTCGTCTTCGCGGTTGGCACGAGCGGGCTCGGGGCCGGACCGGCTCAGCCCTAAAGGCCGAAACCGACGTGCGGGCCGCCGCTCCCTGTCCGACTCACTCGTCGGGCATTACCTCGAGGTCGGAGGCGAGCTGGAGCTTCCCTGTCCCCGCGAGGCGGTACTCGACGTCGACGGTCTCGTGCTTTCGGTAGGTGCCGAACAGTCCCAGGTACATCGCCAGCCACCGTCCGGCGCCCACCTTCTCCTTGAGCACCGGGCGGGCGAAGAGGATCTCGCCGGCGCGCAGCTCGTAGTCGGCCCCGGCGGCCTGCTCGACGCCGTTGAGGTAGACGCGGACCGGGGGCTCGGCTCCGCGCGGGAGGCGCGCGCGCCGGCCGGCGGCGTAGCTCCCCTTCGGGACCTCGAAGCCCGCATCAGCCATCGGCGAGATGCTCGCGCATCGCGTCGTAGACGGCCTCGCCCTCGGCCTCGAGCTCGCGGCGGCGCATCCCGCCGGCGAAGGCGATCAGCGAGCCGTCGCCCATCACGTCGACGCCGGCGTCGGTGCCGCGCAGCCAGCGGCCGGTCGAGAGCTCGAGGCGCGCGGCGACCCGCGAGCCCGCCTCGAAGTTGCGCACGGCCTTGATGTCGGCAAGCGGGCCCTCGGCGCGGACTGCATCGACCTGGCGGCGAAGCTCGGTGAGCGCTGCCTCGAGCTCGTCGAAGCGCTCGCGCTTCACCCGCGAGCCGTGGCGGACTGTGAGCGTGTAGCTCAGGCGGGTGGCGGTGTCGGGGGAACCTGGGGCTAGTCCGGCCTAGGCCCCGCGGCGCACGCGCTGAGGCCGGCGGGCGGGCGGGCCGGTGATCTTCTCCTCGCCCTCGCGCTTTTCGATCGGCACGTACTCGACGTCGCGATCGCCCGTGTAGATCTGCCGCGGACGGGCGATCTTCTGCTCGGAGTCCTCGTTCAGCTCCATCCACTGCGAGATCCATCCGGAGGTCCGTGGGATCGCGAAGATCACCGTGAACATGTCGGTCGGGATCCGCAGCGCCTCGTAGATCAGCCCGGAGTAGAAGTCGACGTTCGGGTAGAGCTTGCGCTCGGTGAAGAACTCGTCGTCGAGCGCGCGCTTCTCGAGCTCGACCGCGATCTCGAGCAGCGGGTTCGCGCCGGTCGCCTCGAGCACCTCGTCGACGTTCTTCTTGATGATCCGCGCCCGCGGGTCGTAGTTCTTGTAGACGCGGTGGCCGAAGCCCATCAGCTTCTCCTCGCGGTTCTTGACGCCCTCGAGGAATTCGGGGATGTTCTCCTTGCGCTCGATCCGGCGCAGCATCCGCAGCACGGCCTCGTTGGCGCCGCCGTGAAGCGGGCCGTAGAGCGCCGCGACACCGGCGGCGACGGCCGAGTAGGGGTCAACCTCCGAGGAGCCGACCGAACGCACCGCGTTGGTCGAGCAGTTCTGCTCGTGATCGGCGTGCAGGATGAAGAGCACGTCGAGCGCCTTCGCGAGCCGGGGGTCGGGCTCGTACTTCTGCTCGGTCATCTTGAACAGCATCGAGAGGAAGTTCTCCGGATAGCTGAGCTCGTTGTCCGGGTAGATGTAGGGGAGGCCCATGTTGTGGCGGTAGGCGAAGGCCGCCAGGGTGGGCATCTTGGCGATCATCCGGATCGCCGCCATGTAGCGCTCCTCGGGGTCGTCGATGTGCTTCGCGTCCGGGTAGAAGGTGGAGAGCGCGCCGACCGCGGCGAGCAGCATGCCCATCGGGTGCGCGTCGTAGCGAAAGCCCTCGACGAACTTCTTGATGTTCTCGTGGACGAAGGTGTGGTGGGTGATGTCGAAGACCCAGCGCTCGAGCTGGGGCTTCGTCGGCAGCTCGCCGAAGATCAGCAGGTAGGCGACCTCGAGGTAGGTCGAGTGCTCGCAGAGCTGCTCGATCGAGATCCCGCGGTGCTGGAGGACCCCCGCCTCGCCATCGATGTAGGTGACCGCCGAGCGACAGGAGGCCGTGTTGGTGAACGCCGGGTCGTAGGTCATCAGCCCGAAGTCGTCCTCGGAGGCCTTGATCTGGCGCAGGTCCATCGCCCGCACCGTGCCGTCGGTGATCTCGAGCTCGTAGCTCTCGCCGGTGCGGTTGTCGGTGACGCTCAGCGTCTCGCCGCCCTCGGCCGTCGCCACGCCACCGTCCGTCTGCGTCTCCCGCTCTTCAGCCATCGCCTCTGTCCCTTCCCTCTCGCCGACGCGGAGGATTCTCGCACCTGGGGGAGGAGCGGGCGATCCAGCCTCCGCTACGCGCTGACCGGTGCCTCCTCGAAATGGGTCAAGCGCTTGAACTCCGCGAGCCGCTCGGCGACCTCGGCCTCGGTCACCCCGCGCACCCGCTCGGTGCCGAAGTCCTCGACGTTGAACGAGGCCATCACCGAGCCGTAGGCCATCGCACGGCGCAAGGCGCGCTCGTCGTAGCCGGCTCCGACCCGCACGGCGTCGAGGTAGCCGAGAAAGCCGCCGGCGAAGCTGTCCCCCGCACCCGTCGGGTCGCGGACGTCCTCGAGCGGCAACCCGGGGATCGCGAAGGCGCCGTCCGCGGTGAACAGCGCCGCGCCGTACTCGCCACGCTTGGCGACGACCACCTCGGGCCCGAGCTCCATCGCTCGGCGAGCGGCTTGGGCCAGGTTCGGGACCTCGGTCAGCATCCGCAGCTCGGCGTCGTTGAGCAGCAGGCAGTCGACCTCCCCGATCGCCGCGACCAGCGAGTCGCGCGCTGTCTCGATCCAGAGGTTCATCGAGTCGAGCC
>Ga0136632_10000019_pt1 | contig 41604 bp, 44 predicted proteins | sample AntDrymUQ6112106_2_FD_104670 | JGI IMG/M metagenome (GOLD analysis project Ga0136632, IMG submission 104670) | Polar desert sand microbial communities from Dry Valleys, Antarctica - metaG UQ611 (21.06) | ecosystem: Environmental > Terrestrial > Soil > Desert | place: Antarctica: Dry Valley...
CCTCGGAGGCGCCCTCGGGCACCTCGAGCCAGTTCACGGAGAGATTTCGCGACCGATCATGCCGTCGCCAACGACGGCGCCGAGCCGCTCGCGCTCGTCTCGGTGCAATCGCCGGCGGTCTCCGCCGACGAGCTCTACAGCCGCCGGCTCGCCGCCCAGGCGAGCGGCTACGACGACGACTTCGACGAGTAGCGGAGGCGCCGGCGTGATCCGCCGGCGCGTGATCGTCCACGGGCGTGTCCAGGGCGTCTTCTTCCGCGACGCGACCCGCGAGGAGGCGTGTTCGCGCGGGGTTTCCGGGTGGGTGCGAAACCGCGACGACGGAGCGGTCGAGGCCGCCTTCGAGGGCGAGCCGGAGGGGGTCGAGGAGATGCTCGCGTTCTGCCGCCAGGGCTCCGAGCAGGCCCAGGTGGAGCAGGTCGAGGAGCACGAGGAGGAGCCCCGGGGCGAGCTGGGCTTTCGCGTCCTGTAGGCGTCTCGGCACACCCGGCGCGCCTCGCGTGAGGCGCGCCACGCGACGATCGCGCGCGTGCCCGAGCTGACCCGTTCGCAGCTTCTCGTCTACGGGGCGATCGCGGTCGCCCTGCTGCTGCTCGGCGCCCGCTGGCTGCGCGCGTCGGACGGCGGCGCCCCGGCTGGTCCGGGGGTCGAGTTCGCCGCCCAGGACGGAGACGGGGACGAAGATTCCTCGTTTTCGGTGCAGGAGAGCGGGGGAGACGTCGTCGTCCACGTCGCCGGGGCGGTTCGGGCTCCCGGCGTCTACCGGCTCCCCGAGGGAGCCAGGGTGACGGATGCGGTCGAGCGGGCGGGCGGGCCCGTCCGCGGAGCGGCGGCCGACATGGTGAACCTCGCGGCGAAGCTCGCCGACGGCCAGCAGGTGGTCGTCCCATCGTCCGTGCCCCGCACCGGTACGGCCGCGAGTCCTGCCAGCGTGCCGGACGCGCCGATCAGCCTCGGCACGGCGACGGTCGAGGAGCTCGACACGATCGAGGGCATCGGCCCGGTCACCGCGCAGGACATCGTCGCCTTTCGCGATGAGAGCGGCGGTCTCTCCTCGGTCGAGGACCTCGACGAGATCAGCGGCATCGGGCCCGCGACGATGGAGGCGCTCCGCGGGCGGCTGCAGCCATAGATGGATGGCGCTGAGAGCCGGAGGGCGGGAGGTCCCGGTGGGCTCGCGCTCGCGTGGCGCCATGCGCTGCTCGCGGGCGCCGCCGTCGGACTTGCCGTTTCGCCGCTCGCCGGACACGGCTCCCCGGTCGGAGCGACGCCCGCTGCCCAAGTCCTCGCGGGCGCCGTCGCGGCGGTGCTGCTCGGTGTGGCTCGTCCTGGCGGCGGTCGGGCGCAACGCTTTCTCTGGCTTGGGCTGCTCGCGCTCGCGGCAGTTCTGGTCGGGATCGGTATCGGGGCGGTGCGCCTCGAGGCGATCGACGGCGGCGCGCTCGACCTAGAAGCGGGGGCCCGCGTCGAAATCGAAGGCACCGTCGCGAGTGTCCCGCGCCGTGCCGAGGGCGAGGTCCGCGTCCAGGTCGAGACGCCGAGCGGCAGGCTGCTGATCGAGGCGCGCGAGCCGGTTGGCGAGCTTGCGGTCGGGCGGCGGCTGGGCGCGACCGGCGTGGTCCGCGACCCGGAAGAATGGGAGCGCAGCTATCTCGAGCGCCAGGGCATCGCGGTCGTGCTAGCCGCGCGCGACGTCGATCTCGAGAACGGCGGGCGCGGCGGCCTCGCGGGGGCGCTCGACGAGGTCCGCACCCGCGCGGAGACCGCACTCGGGCGGGGCACCACTCCCGAGGCTGCGAGCCTGCTGCGCGGGTTCGTGCTCGGTCAGGACGACCGCATCGACGCGGCCACCCGCGAGGAGTTCAAGCGCTCCGGGCTCGCACATCTACTCGCGGTCAGCGGACAAAACGTGATCCTGCTCGCGCTGCTCGCCGGGGCAGCGTTCGCCGTGATCGGCCTGCCGCGTCGCTCGCGGCTCTTCTGGATCCTCGCCTTGATCGCCGTCTACGTCCCGGTCGCCGGCGCCGGTCCTTCGATCCAGCGCGCGGGCGTGATGGGAGCGGCCGGGCTCGTCGCCGCGCTCGCGTCGCGCCCCGCGTCGCGGGTCTACGCGCTGCTGCTCGCCGCGGTGGCAACGCTCGCCCTCAACCCTCGCGCGAGCGCCGATGTCGGCTGGCAGCTCAGTTTCGCGGCCGTGCTCGGGATCCTCGTCCTGGTGGGGCCGATCCGCTCGCTGCTCATTGGCGACTCGAGAGGCGCCTGGCGCTCGGCGCTCGCAGAAGGCGCAGCAGTGACCGTGGCGGCGACCTTCGCGACCGCGCCGTTGATGGCGCTTCACTTCGGCGTCGTCTCGCTTGCATCGCTGCCCGCGAACCTGCTCGCGCTGCCGGCTGTCGCTCCCGTGATGTGGCTGGGCATGCTCGCGGCGGCGGCCGGTCAGCTCGGCTGGATGCCGGTCGAGCCCTTGACCGAGCTCGCGGGCGTGCTCGCCGGCTTCATCGCGCAGGTCGCGGAGTGGTTCAGCGCACCCGGATGGGCCCAGCGGGATGTGGAGCTGGGCGGCCCGTGGACGCTCGCGCTCGCCTACGCCGCCCTCGGCCTGGTGCTGGTGGTGGGCCTGCGAGTCGTTGCGCGCCGGCGCGCCCTGCGACCCACGGCGGCGCTGGTGGGACGCCGGGCGAGCGGCGTGTCGGGAGGCTCGCGAGCCTGGCGAATCGCCGCGGCGGCGGTCCTCGTGCTGATCGCAGCGCTCGCAGGGCTCTCCCGCCGCTCCGAAACGACCCGCCCGTCGCCGGAGCCCGGGCTGACGGTGAGCGTGCTCGACGTCGGCCAGGGCGACTCGATCCTCCTCGAACCAGCGGATGGGCAGCCGGTGCTGGTCGACGCGGGCCCGTCCGAGGCGGATGTGGCGGGGATGCTCGGCGATCGCGGGATCGAGCGACTCGCCGCGCTCGTGGTCACCCACCCGCAGGCGGACCACGCAGGCGGCGCGGCGGCAGTCCTGCGCGAGCTCGAGGTCGGACAGCTCATCTTTGCCGCCGAGGACCGCCTCGCGACGCGCGCCGCAGCGATCGCCGGCACGCGTACCCACGAGCTCGCCCGCGGCGCCGCACTGCGCTCGGGCGCGCTCCGGGTCGAGGTCCTCTGGCCGCCCGCCGAGGCAAGCGAGCGCGGCTCGGCGCCGATTGAGGACCCGAATGCCCTCTCGCTCGTCCTGCTCGCGCGCTGGCGCTACTTCGAAATCCTGCTCACCGGCGACGCGGAGGCCGAGGCGGTCCCGATCGACCCCGGGCCCGTCGACGTGCTCAAGGTGGCTCATCACGGCAGCGTCGACACCGGACTGCCCGAGCTGCTCGCCCGCACCTCGCCCGAGCTCGCCGTGATCTCTGCCGGCGCCGGCAACCCCTACGGTCACCCGGCGGCGGCGACCCTCGAGATGCTCGGCGCCGCGGGAGTCCCCACGCTTCGCACCGACCTCCAAGGGGAGCTCGCGCTCGAGGCCACGCGAGGCGGCTGGGCTGTCCGTTAGGGTCGCCGGCGTGAACATGTCCCCCGCTTCTCCGGCCGAGCGGGAGAGCGACCGCAGCACGCGCCTGCTCGCCGCTGTGCTCGCCATCTCTCTCCTCTTTGCCGCGGCCGTCCTGACCCTCAATTCGCTGGACATCGCGGACGCGCCGCTGTGCACCGATGAGCAGGCTCTCGCAGCGGAGGCTGGGGGCAAGGACCCCGTGGAGTGCTATGAGGAATCGTCGGAGCGCCGGGTGGTCACGGTCGCGTGCGGGATCGCCGGCGCGGTGGTGGCGCTGCTGGCGGCCGGAGTCGGCTTCTGGATTGCGGGAACGGGGCGCTCCAGCCGCTACCTGATGCCGCTCACAGGTGCCGCCCTCGTGCTCGGCGGGGCGAGCATCCTGATCGACAACCTCTGATCGGTCCCGCCCGCGACCGGCAATACACTCGCCGGGTGAGCGCGCAGATCGAGCCCGCCTACCTGATTACGGGGACCGACGAGGGCAAGATCTCAGCCGCGCTCGCACGGCTGCGAGCGCGGGCCGAGCAGGAGGGCGGGGCCGGCGCCCTCGAGGTTTTCGCCGCCGTGGCGGGCGCGAGCACAGGGCCCGACCCGGACACCCTGCTGGCCTCGATCCCGGCTCTCTCGCTGACCGCGTCGAGGCGCTATCTGCTCGCCGATGGCGTTGAGCGCTGGAATGCGAAGCGCGCCGCGGCGGTCTGCGAAGCGCTCGCCGTGCTCCCGCCCGACGTAACGATTGTCTTCGTCGCCCGCGAGCAGCCGCCAAAGCTTCGCGTCCCAAAGGCGCTGGCCGACGCGGTCGAGGAGGCAGGCGGCAAGATCCTCACCTACGAGGCCCCGCGAGCCCGCGAGCTGCCGGCCTGGCTGGTCGGGGAGGCTGCCCGCAAGGGCTTCGAGCTCGAGCCGGAGGCCGCAAGGCTGCTCGTCGCCCGCATGGGCGAGAGCACCGTGCGACTCGGAACCGAGCTGGACCGGCTCGCTGTCTGGGCTTGCGAGGGGGGGAACGTCGGCCTCGGCGATCTCGAGGCGATGATCGCCGACACCTCCGAGGAGGCCACCTGGACGCTTTCCGACGCGATCGTCGATCGCGACGGCGCCACGGCGCTCGCCGCAGCCGAGCGCCTGATCGCTCAGGGCGAGTCGGTCACAGGGCTGATCTACGGGGTTGCGAAGCGTCTTCGCGAGGCTCATCTCGCCCTCGGCGCGCTCGAGGGCGGGCGCTCGGCGCGCGACGTCGAGCGCGAGCTGCCGATGCACCCCTACGCAGCGAAGATGCTGCTGCGTCGCGTCCGGGGTTGCAGCCTCGAAGAGATCCGTGCAGCGAGCTGCGCGATCGCCGATCTCGAATGGTGGACCCGCGGGGGCTCGGATTACCCCGAGGAGGTCGCGGTCACGCTCGCAGTCGCTCGCGCCGCGGGCGCGCGTGTGGGCTGAGGCTCAGGAAGCGCGGGCGCGAAGCCGCGCCGCTCGCGCCTTCTTGCGCGCGCCGTTGTTAGGGTGGAGCGCACCCCTTTGGACCGCCTTGTCGATCCGCGAGGTGAGCTGGCGATGCTCCTCTTCGGCACCCTTGCCGTCGCCTGACTCGACCACCTGCTCGAGGCGGCTGAAGTGCGTCTTGACGGCGCTGGTGAGACGCCGGTTCTCGTTGCGCTCGCGCTCCGAGCGCGCGTTTCGCTTCTCCTGGGAGGCAATGTTGGCCATCGGCGACGGCGGAGTCTAGCGTGGTGAGCGAAGCCGAAAGCGCCGAGCGGACGCCCACGGGCGACCCCGAGCGCTCCCCAGCGCGCCGCCTCGCGCGCTCGACCGCCTTCTTCTCGATCGCCACCGCTCTCTCGCGCCTGGCCGGGCTCGTGCGCGAGATCGTCGCGGCGGCCTACTTCGGGGTGAGCGCGGCGATGACGGCCTTCACGATCGCCTTTCAGGTCCCGAACCTGGTCCGCAGCCTGTTCGCCGACGCGGCGATCCAGGCCGCCTTCGTGCCGGTGTTCACCGAGCAGCTCGAGCAGGGGCGCCGACGGGAGGCGTTTCGGCTCGCCTCGACCCTGATCTACGTCGTCGCGCTCCTGCTCGGCCTGCTCAGTGCGCTGTTCATCCTCCTGGCCCCGGCCGTGATGCCGGTCTTCGCGCCCGGCCTCGGCGACGCGACACAGGAGTTGACTGCGCGCCTGGCGCAGGTGCTCTTCCCGATCCTGGTCCTGCTCGGGGTCACCGGGATGGTCGTCGGCGTGCTCAACTCCTACGACCGCTTCGGGGCGCTGGCGATCTCGCCCTTCTTCTGGAACGTCGCGATCATCGCGGTGCTCGCGGGCTTCGCCCCGGTCGTGCCCGACGACGACGAGATCTACGTCTACGCGATCGGGGTCCTGGTGGGGACGGTGGTCCAGCTCGCGATCAACGCCCAGGACATCCGCAACACGCCCTTCCGCCTCCTGCGAGCGTTCGACTGGCGGATGCCCGAGGTGCGCAAGGTACTGTTTCTGATGCTGCCGGTGACGATCAGCCTCGGGTTGATCAACGTCAACCTCGTCGTCAACTCGGTCTTCGGCACCTTGGTCTCCGAGAACGCGCCGGCCGCGATCGACAAGGCGTTTCGGATCTACATGCTGCCTCAGGGGGTCTTCTCGGTGGCGGTCACCACGGTGCTCTTCCCGACCCTGGCGCGCTTCGCGGCGCGCGAGGACTTCGCGGAGCTGCGGGCGACGATGGCGAACGGGATGCGCCAGATCGTGCTCCTGCTGATGCCCGCGACGGCAGCGATCCTCGCCCTATCCGAGCCGATGGTCCGCCTCGTCTACGAGCGCGGCGCGTTCGGCGCCGGCGCCACCGACCTCGTCTCCACGGCGCTCTTCTGGTTTGCCTTCTCGCTGCCATTCAATGGCCTCTTCCTGCTGCTCACGCGGACCTTCTTCAGCCTCCAGCGGCCCTGGGTGCCGACCGCGATCTCCGCCGTCAACCTGGCGCTCACGGCGCTCTTCTGCGCGCTCTTCTACGAGCCGTTCGGGGTCGGCGGGATCGTCGCCGCAACGGCGATCGCGACCATCGTGAGCGTTTTTGCCCAGGCTGAGATCCTGCGCCGCGAGCTCGGCCGGCTCGAGCTCGGCAGCCTGCTCTCTACGAGCATGCGCGTCACCCTTGCGGCCGCCGCCCTCGCCGGGACCAGCCTCGGCGTATGGGCCCTGCTCGACGAGGTGCTCGGCCGCGGCCTCGTCGGCCAGATCGTCTCGCTGGGCGTGGCGCTGGCTGCGGGTGCGGCGGTCTACGCGGCCGCCGTGATTGCGCTTCGAGTGCCGGAGGTGCGGCAGATGCGCAACCTGCTGCGCCGCGGCTGAGCCTCCGGGCTGGGGACCCCGGAGGTCGCAGGTTCGAATCGGGCCAGCTATCGGATTTACCTGAGACGCACGAAGCTCAGGCACGCGAGAAGTGCCGCTTTGCATGGAAAACGAACGTCCGTCGTCACTCTCACAGATCGGCTCGCGGCCAGCAGAACACCTCGATCCGCATCCCGTCCGGGTCGAAGACGAAGAAGGCGTAGTAACTCTCTTCGTCGCGATCCTCCTGCGGTGGGAAATGAATCCGCGCGCCGCGAGCCAGGCATCGCTCGTGGGCGGCGTCCACCTCATCCCGGTTCTCGACCTCGAAGGCGAGGTGCTCGATACCGACGTCGTAGTAGCTGTGGGCGCCGCCGTCGGCCGGGCGCAGCCCAATCCCTCGGCGGTCGTGCGCGTCAACCAGGTAGACGACCTCCTCGGTGCCGCGGTAGGTGGGATAGCGGACCTCCTCGGCCAACCCGAGCGGCCCCAGAAGGTCGAGGTAGAACGCCAGCGACGCGTCGACGTCGGCAACGGCGAGGTCGACGTGATGGATGCCTCTCGCTGCCACTTGACGCTCCTTTCTGCGGCGATGCATCTGCCGTCCGACGTGCAGATGGTCTCACGAAAAGTTCCGCTTAGGACGAGAAGCGGTACTCGCGTCAGCGCTATAGGCGAGTTCGCTCCGCGATGCGTGCGTCGTAGCGAGAAACGAATCGGGCACCGGTCGGATCTAGGTACGACGCACGAAGAGCGGTTAGTGTCGGACCGACCGACTCAAGCCACCAGAAGGAGACCCGACATGGGTGCTCAAGAGAACAAGCAGTCCGCCCAGGCGGCCTACGCCGCGTTTAGCAGCGGCGACGCCGAGGGCGCGATGCCGCGACATCGACGACTCAATCGAATGGACGGTGCGTGGTGACAACGCGCTTACAGGGACCTACCACGGCAAGCAGGAGGTAGGCGAGATGTGGGGGCAGTTCCTGTCGAAGAATCCGCAGACAGAGGTCCACGAGTTCATCGCTGAGGCCAACAAGGTGGTCGTGCTGAACACCGTCCGAGTTGACGGCGAGGAGGTCGCAGGAGCCGATGTCCTCACCTACAACGAGAACGGCAAGCTGATCGCCTTCGACACGCTCGCCGACGAGACGGTCCTCAACCGCCTGTTCCCGAAGTAAGGCTGGATACGACCGGGGGTCCGGCCACCGGTCGGCCGCCGGGCGCCCGGAACTCGGCAAGAGTCGCCCGGCTGCGACGTCCCGGATGCGCGCGAGCTTTGTCGGGGTTCCGGGAGCGCCGTCGATCCAAGCGCAACCCACCGCCATCACGCCGATAAGTCCGTCCGCTCGACGATCCGGACGTCTAGCTAGAGACGAATCGGGCCCCCGCTATGCAGGAGGCCCTGGAGATTCGCGGGTTCGTTTCTCGGTAGCTGAGCGCGATCCAATTCCTCATCGGTTTGGCCCGATCTCGCCTTGCTCCGTTACCGGCGGGAGCGACAGAGTCGGTGCACCACAGATCGAGGCTTCACGGCGGCCGTCGACCGGAACTACCTCACGGACGGTTCGTCCTGGCCGCCGCGGCGCTTGCCTCCCCGTCGGTCAGGACGCTACGCAATTCACCTCGCGACCCCGTCTACGATCGGTGCCTCGTGAAGGCCGCTGCCGAGCATGGGCTGGCTGCGGCAATCCCGGGCGTGCGGACCTCCGGCTGATCGCAAGCACGCGCCGGCGCGCCCCGACCCTATCGCCATACTGAGCCGCTGCTCATGCAGCGCATTCGCAACTTCTCGATCATCGCCCACATCGACCACGGCAAGTCGACGCTCGCGGACCGGATCCTCGAGCTGACCGGCGCCGTCGACGCGAGAGAGCACGTGCCGCAGCTACTCGATTCGATGGAGCTCGAGCGCGAGCGCGGGATCACGATCAAGGCCCAGGCGGTGCGCGTCGAGTACGTCGCGGAGAGCGGCGAAACCTATCACTTGCACCTGATCGACACGCCTGGCCACGTTGATTTCTCCTACGAGGTCTCGCGCAGCCTCGCCGCCTGCGAGGGCGCGCTGCTCGTCGTCGACGCCGCCCAGGGGGTCGAGGCGCAGACCGTCGCCAACACCTACGCCGCCGTCGAGGCGGGACTCGAGCTGATCCCGGTGCTCAACAAGGTCGACCTGCCGAGCGCCGAGCCCGAGCGGGTCGCCGGGGAGATCGTTGACCTGATCGGCGGCTCGCCCGACGACGTGCTCCACATCTCCGCGAAGACCGGCGAGGGCGTGCGCGAGGTGCTCGAGGCAATCGTCGAGCGAATACCCGCACCTGGGGGCGAGCCGGACGCGGCGCCGAGGGCGCTGATCTTCGACTCCGAGTTCGACCAATACCGGGGAGTGATCGCCTACGTGCGGATGGTCGACGGGAGCTTCGTTAAGGGCGAGCCGATCGTCGCGATGCAGGCGGGCACGGTCGCCGACATCGACGAGATCGGCTTCTTCCGCCCGGCGATGATCGCCGTCGACGGGATGACTGCGGGAGAGGTCGGGTACGCGATCACCGGCCTCAAGGACGTCTCGAAGCTTCGTGTCGGCGACACCCTGACGACCCGCGCGCGCCCGGCCACCGTGGCGCTGCCGGGCTACCGGGAGGTGAAGCCGATGGTCTTCTGCGGCCTCTTCCCGATCGACACCGACCGCTACGAGGACCTGCGCGATGCGCTCGAGCGGCTCGCGCTCAACGATGCGGCGCTCTCCTACGAGCCGGAGACCTCGCAAGCCCTCGGCTTTGGCTTTCGCTGCGGTTTTCTCGGCCTGCTGCACATGGACATCGTCCGCGAGCGGCTCGAGCGCGAGTACGACCTCGAGCTGCTCGCGACGACGCCGAACGTGCGCTACGACGTGACCCTGACGAGCGGGGAGACCGTCGATGTCCACTCACCGGTCGACATGCCCGACCCCGGTGTGATCGACGAGATCGCCGAGCCCTTCATCCGCGCCTCGGTGATCTGTCCCTCGAGCTACGTCGGAGCGGTGATGGAGCTCTGCCAGGGGCGGCGCGGCACCCACGTAGCGATGCACTACCTCTCGCCGGAGCGGGTCCAGCTTCAATACGACCTGCCGCTTGGGGAGATCGTGCTCGATTTCTACGACCAGCTCAAGTCGCGGACCGCCGGCTACGCCTCGCTCGACTACGAGCCGATCGGCAACCAGGCTTCCGACCTCGTCAAGCTCGATGTGCTGCTCGCCGGCGACCGGGTCGATGCGCTCTCGATGGTCGTCCACCGTGACAACGCCTACGCGGCCGGCAAGACGCTGGTCGAGCGACTCCAGAGGACGATCCCGCGCCAGCTCTTCGACGTCCCGGTGCAGGCCGCCGTCGGCTCGCGGATCCTTGCCCGCGAAACGGTCAAGGCGCTTCGCAAGGACGTGACCGCGAAGCTCTACGGCGGCGACGTGACGCGGAAGCGCAAGCTGCTCGAGAAGCAGAAGAAGGGCAAGAAGCGGATGAAGCAGGTCGGCTCCGTGGAGGTGCCTCAGGAGGCGTTTCTCTCCGTCCTCGAGCTGGGTGAGTGACCCGCCGGAGCACCGCGGAATAGACTGCCGCGGCCCCATGCCCGTGGAGACCGCCGCAGTCGGCAAGACCTGGACCGGCGAGCCGTTCGCCGTCGACGCCGACCGGATCCGCAGTTACGCGAGCGCCGTCGGCGAGGGAAACCCGGTTCACCACGATGCCGATGCCGCCCGTGAGCAGGGCTTCCGCGACCTCGTCGCGCCGCCGATGTTCGCCGTCGTCTACAAGTTCCCGGCGATGGCGATCGCCGCGATCGACCCCGAGCTGAAGATGAACCTGATGGCACTCGTCCACGGGGGCCAGGAGTTCGAGTGGCGTGAGCCCGTCTGCGCCGGGGACCGGATCACGACCCACGTCGAGTGCAAGGAGATCTACGAGCGCGACGGCAAGGGCTTCTACGTCTTCGAGACGAACTCGCGGAATGACTCGGGCGAGCTCACGGCGCGCGGCCTGTGGACGAACATCGTCCGGGGGGTTTGAAGGTGGCGAGCTTCGAGCCGGGCCAGAACCTTCCCGAGCTCCGCATCACGCCCGATGCCGGACTCACGAAGCGCTATTCCGAGGCTTCGGGGGATCAGAACCCGATCCACATCGACGAGGGATTCGCGAAGCAGGTCGGACTGCCCGGGGTCATCCTCCACGGCCTCTGGTCGATGGCCCAGGTCGCCCGCGCCCACGTCGCGGCCGCCGGCGGCGACCCACGCTCGCTGAAGCGGCTCGCGGTCCAATTCCGCGGCATGGGCTTCCCGGAGCAGGAGATCGTGGTAACGGCGAAGGTCAAGGATGCATCGGAGGGCCGCGTCATAACCGAGACCGAGGCTGCCCAGGGGGAGAACCGGATCATCCGAAACGCCGAGGCCGAGCTCTCGGTGTAGGCCGGGCGGCGATCAGGGCCGAGAGGTGCCGATCGCCGGTCCCGGGCGCGGCCGCTCCTAGAATCGGACCATGCTCTCCGAGCGCCAGCAACGCGTGCTTCGGCTCGTCGTCGAGGCCTATCTCGAGTCCGGCAAGCCGGTCGGCTCCGCGGCGATCGCCGAGCGCGAGGATGTCGGCTGTGGGCCATCGACCGTGCGCGGTGAGCTCGCGGCGCTCGAGCTCGCGGGCTATCTCACCCATCCGCACACCTCTGCGGGCCGGGTTCCCACCGACTCGGGCTACCGCTTCTTCGCCGACGCTTTGGTCTCCGGGGGCGAGGCGGCGACGCCGGGCTCGGGCGAGGCGCTCGACCTCTCGCGGATGCGCCGCGAGGTCGAGGAGGCGCTTCGCGAAACGGCCTCGGCGCTCTCGCGGATGACCGATCTGCTCGCGGTCGCCACCGCGCCGCCCGCCTCGAGCGCGCGGATCCACCGCGTCGAGGCGCTGCTGCTTCAGCCGAACGTCGTCATGGTGGTCGTGATCGCCTCGAACGGGGCGGTCACCAAGCGCCTCTTCAACTTCGCGAAGCCGGTCGATCCCGGGCTCGTCGAGTGGGTCTCGAGCTTTCTCAACGAGCGCCTCTCGGGACTCGCGCTCGGGGCGCGGATGGCCGTCGACCGCCTCGACGACTCCGAGCTCGGCCCGGCGGAGCGCGAGTTCCTGGTGGAGGTCCGCGATGCGTTCTCGGGGCTCGAGGAGGAGGCGGCCTCGGATCTATACGTCGAGGGCGCCGCGCGGCTGCTCTCGGCCGAACATGCCCCCGACCTGCCGCGGGTCGACTCGCTGATGCGCGCCCTCGAGCGCCGCGCGAACCTGCTCCAGGTCCTGCGCTCGACCCTGGACGAGCGCTCGGTGTTCATGTGGATCGGAGGCGAGAACCCGGCTCCCGAGCTTCGCTCGGTGAGCGTGATCGGCGCCAACTACGGCCTCGGGTACCGCAATCTCGGCGCGGTCGGCGTGGTCGGTCCGCTGCGGATGGACTACGCGACGGCAATCGCGTCGGTGCGCGAGGCGGCCGGCGAGCTCTCGCGCTTCTTCGAGACGGTCTACGACTCGAGATGAGATGAGATGAGCCTCAAGGCTGATCCCTACGAGCTGCTCGGCGTCGGCCGCGACGCGGGCGAGGCGGAGCTGAAGAAGGCGTTTCGCAGGCTCGCCCGCGAGCTCCACCCGGACGTCAACAACCACGACCCCGACGCCGAGGAGAAGTTCAAGCAGGCCGCCGAGGCCTACGAGATCCTCTCCGACCCCGAGCGTCGCCGGACCTACGACGCATTCGGCCACGACGGCCTGCGCGGGGGCGGCTTCGAGCCACGCTCGGGCGGCTTCGGGAGCGTCGAGGACGTGCTTTCGAGCCTGTTCGGCGGCGGCGACTCGATCTTCGGCGACCTCTTCGGCTCCGGGCGGTCGGGCCCCACCGCGGGCGGCGATCTCGCTGTCGAGCTCGAGGTGACCCTCGCGGAGGTGGTCGAGGGGGTTCGCAGGGAGTTGTCCTTCGAGTCGGTCGCCGCCTGCGATCACTGCCGCGGCAACGGCGCCGAGCCCGGGACCCCGATCCGGACCTGCGAGACGTGTGGGGGAGCCGGGCGGGTGCAGCGGGTGACCCGCACCGCCTTCGGCCAGCTGATGCAGACGGCCGCCTGCCCGACCTGCGAAGGTGCCGGGAAGATCCCTGAGCAGCCGTGCGAGCGCTGCGGGGGAAGCGGCCGCGAGCTCCGCGAGCGGACCTGGGAGGTCGATGTGCCGCGCGGGATCGAGAGCGGGCAACGGATCAGGATCGCCGGCGCCGGACACGCGGGCGAGCCGGGAGCCCGGGCGGGCGATCTCTACGTCCTGATCACGGTCGCGGCGGATGAGCGCTTCGAGCGCCGGGGCCAGGAGCTGGTCAGCGTCCTTCCCGTTTCGGCGACGCGGGCGATGCTCGGCGGCAAGCTCGAGGTCGAGACGCTCGAGGGGCCCCGGGAGGTGAAGATCCCGCCGGGCGCGCAGCCCGGGCACACGATCACGCTCCGCGGCCTCGGCCTGCCCTCGCTTCGCGGTCGCCGGAGGGGCGACCAGCACGTCGTCGTCGAGGTAGTGATCCCGGCGAAGCTCGACCGCGAGCAGCGCAAGCTCGCCGAGCGCCTCGACGAGGCGCTGCGCCGAAAGGGCGAACCGCCGGGCGGATGATCCGGCTCGCGGTCCGCTGCCGGGCCGAGGATGCGGAGCGGGTGCTCGCCGAGCTGCTCGAGCTGGCGCCGGGCGGGGTCGAGGAGGAGCACGGAAGCGGCTGGGCGGAGTTCGCCATCTACGGCTACCCGGGCGAGCTCCCCGAGCTCCCGCAGCTCAGTGCGGTGGCCGGGGAGGGGCTGGTCGAGATCAGCTCGAGCGAGATCCCCGACGACTGGGCCGATCGCTGGCGCGACTTCCACGAGGCCGTGACGATCGGTGGGCGGCTCGTGGTTCGCCCGTCGTGGGAGGTCGCGGCGGCTCCGGCGGGGGCGGTGGATGTCGTGATCGAACCGGGGCAGGCGTTTGGCACCGGGGCCCACGCGACGACCCGGCTCTGCCTCGAGCTCCTGCTCGAGCTCGCCGGCGGCAGACGAGCCTCCGGTTCCCTGGCCGATCTCGGCACCGGCTCCGGGGTGCTCGCGATAGCGGCTGCCAAGCTCGGGTTCTCGCCGGTGCTCGCCTGCGACAGCGAGCCGGCGGCGCTCGAGGCGGCGGAGGCGAATGCCCGTGCCAACGGCGTCGAGCTCGAGCTGCGTCGGATCAACCTGCGCGAGCTGGCGCCGCCACGAGCGCAGACCGTCGCCGCGAACCTGACCGCGCCCCTGCTCGCAGGCGTGGCTGCCCGGCTCTCCGAGCCGCCGGCGACGGTGGTCTGCTCCGGCCTGCTCGCTCGCGAGCGCGACGACGTGGTCGGCGCATTCGCTGCAGCAGGGCTCACGGTGGAGGATGAGCGCGCGCACGGCGACTGGGCGGCCTTGCTCCTGCGCCCGCGTTGATCCGTCGCGCGTCGGGGTTAGTGTGAGCGCCATGACGACTGTCGCGGTCTCGTTCTACGACGTCGTCCTCTGGCTTCACATCAGTGCCGTCGTCGTCGGCTTCGGCTCGACCTTTGCCTATGCGATGCTGCTCACCGTCGCGCCACGCGACACCCCGAGGGCCGTGCCGGGGATGCTCGCCGCGATCCGGGCCAACGACCGCTCCGTGGTCACGATCGGCGCCGTGATCGTGCTTCTCAGCGGCCTCTACCTGGCCGCGGACAGCGAGCAGTTCGAGGAGTTCTTCGTCGCCTGGGGAATCGTCGCCGTGCTCCTCCTGATCGGGCTCACGCACGCGTTCTTCATCCCGAACGAGCGCCGCGCGGAGGAGCTCGCCAAGCGCGACGTCGAGGGCGCCGGTCCCGGGGATGTCGAGTGGAGCGCAGAGTTCACCGCGGCCAATGCCAAGCTCGGTAAGGTCGGCGCCCTCACCGGCCTGATCATCATCCTCACGGTCTACGTGATGACCGCGAAGCCCTTCCTCTAGGCGCGCGGAGCAGCGCGCCGGCCCGACCCTAGGCGCGCAGGGCGACGGCGATCGCGACGACCGCGAGCACTCCTGCCGCGAGTGCCCCGGCGTCGGGGTGCGGCTCACCCATCACGGCCCCCCGGGTAGTCGCCGACATCAGCGAGGAGCGGGCGGCGGCGGACATCGCCGAGCCCACGGAGGCCGCGGAGGCAACCGAGAACGCTGAGGCGGCTGAGCCGACCGAGCCGATCGAGAGCACCGACCCCACGGAGCCGATCGAGAGCGCTGAGCCTTTCGAGGCGATCGAGAGGATCGAGTCCTCCGACCACAGCGACCACTTCGCGCTCTCCGCCGAGCTGCCCACGCGTCCAGTCTCCCAGGCGCGATCATGCGCCGCGTGACGAGCGCACCCCGACCTGAGGCCGGACTCCCGATCGCCGTCTTCGACTCCGGCGTCGGGGGGCTCACCGTGCTTCACGAATGCCTCGTCTCGCTTCCCGAGGAGGACTTCGTCTACCTCGGCGACGACGCGCGCTTCCCCTACGGGGCGAAGAGCGACGAGGAGTTGCGGGCGTGCGTCGAGCGCAACACGCGCTTCCTGCTCGAGCGCGGGGCAAAGCTGCTCGTCGTGGCCTGCAACTCGGCGGCTACCGGCGGCCTCGAAGCCGCCCGCGAGCTCGCGGGCGAGCACGGTGTCGAGGTCGTCGCGGTGATCGAGCCCGAGGCCGAGATCGCCGCCGCGATCACCGAATCCGGGCGCGTCGGGGTGCTCGCCACCGCCGCCACCGTCGCCGGCGGCGCCTATCTGCGCGCGCTCGCGAACCAACACCGCGAGCTGACCGTGACGCAGGTTGCGGCGCCCGACCTCGCGGCGGTGATCCAGCGCGGCTTCCCCTTCTCCCCGGCAGTGGTCGAGAAGGCTCGCGCCTACTGCGAGCCGCTGAAGCAGGCAGACGTCGACACCGTGATCCTGGGCTGCACGCACTACCCGCTCGTCCGGCCCATGCTGCAGAGGATCCTCGGCCGCGACGTACGCCTGGTCACGGCCGGGCACGCGCTCGCCGCGACGGCGCAGCGAATCCTCGAGCGCGCCCACCTCGCGACCGCGAGTCGGCGAGAGGGGGAGTACCGCTTCCTCTGCACCGGCGACCCGGTCGCCTTCCGCGAGCTCGGCACGCGCTTCCTCCAGCTCCCGCTCGGCGAGGTCGAGCGGGTGGAGCTCTGAAGGCCACTACCCTTGGCCTCCTTGGGCATCCTCGAACAGGTCCAGGCGGACACCCGCGAGGCGATGAAGGCGGGCGAGCGCGCCCGCGTTGCCGCCCTGCGCCTGGTTGCGGATGCGCTCCAAAAGGACGCAAAGGCCGGTGGTGAGGACGAGGTCGCGGTGCTCCGCCGCGAGCGCAAGCGCCGGCTCGAGGCCGCCGAGGCCTACACGAAGGGGGGCAGCCCCGAGCGGGCCAAGGGCGAGCGGGCCGAGGCCGCCGAGATCGAGCGATACCTGCCCGCCGAGCTCGCCGATGCCGAGCTTCGGGAGCTCGTCGACGCGGCGATCGCACAGAGCGGGGCGGCCGGGCCGGGTGAGATGGGCAAGGCGATGGGCGCCGCGATGGCGAGCGTCGCCGGTCGCGCCGACGGCAAGCGGGTGAGCGCGATGGTCCGCGAGCGCCTCGCGAGCGCAAGCTAGTGGCCCGCCGCCAACTCACCCTCGACAACACGGTCGCGGCGGAGCTCGCGGGCTCCGAGGACACCGTCCTGCGAGAGCTCGAGGGCCGTCTCGGCTGCGAGCTCTACCTGCGCGGCAACGTGCTCACGCTCGACGGCGAGGACGCCGACGTGACCCGCGCGGCGACGATGGTGGACGAGCTCGTCGGGCTGGTCGAGCGCGGCCACGAGCTCGCGCCGGGAACGGTTGAGGCGGTCACCGGAGCGCTCGCCGAGAGCGAGCGCCCGGCGCAGATCCTCGAGGACGTGATCTGGCGACACCGCTCGATCAAGGTCGCGCTGAAGACCGTCAATCAGAAGCGCTACACCGATTCGATCCGCAGGCACACGGTCACCTTCGGGATCGGGCCGGCGGGGACGGGAAAGACTTTCCTCGCCGTGGCGATGGCGGTCGCCGCGCTCGAGTCGCGCGACGTGAGCCGGATCATCCTCACCCGACCCGCCGTCGAGGCGGGGGAGAGGCTCGGCTTTCTACCCGGCGACATCCAGGCGAAGGTCGACCCCTACCTGCGCCCGCTCTTCGACGCCCTCTACGACATGCTCGACCCCGAGCGGGTCTCGACCTACTTCGACCGCGGGGTGATCGAGGTCGCGCCATTGGCGTTCATGCGGGGTCGCACCCTGAATGACTCCTTCGTCATCCTCGACGAGGCCCAGAACACGAGCCCCGAGCAGATGAAGATGTTCCTCACCCGCCTCGGCTTCGGTTCGAGGATGGTGGTCACCGGGGACGTGACTCAGATCGACCTGCCGAGCGACCAGCGCTCGGGGCTCGTCGTCGTAGGCGAGATCCTCTCCGCGGTCGAGGACATCTCGTTCGTGCGCTTCGGGAGCGCCGACGTCGTCCGCCACCAGCTCGTGCAGCGGATCGTCGCCGCCTACGGCGAGTACTCCGAGCGCAACGCGCCGAAACCGGGCGCTTGACGCTCGACCTCTCCGACGTGCCGCCCGAGCTGCGCGAGGCGGTGCGCGCGACGCTCCAGACGGTGGCGGTCGGAGAGGGTCACGTCTCGGTTGAGCTCGTCGGCGAGCTGCGGATCCGCGAGTTGAACCGCGAGCACCGCGGCCGCGACGAGACGACGGACGTGCTCTCGTTTCCCGTGGACGGCGCCGGCCCGAGCGCCGGCCCGCGCGAGCTCGGAGACGTGCTCATCTGCCCGGCACACACGCGCGACGTCGTCGAGGCGACCGTGCATGGCGTGCTTCACCTCTGCGGCCACGACCACGAGACCGACGACGGCGAGATGCTCGCGCTGCAGGAGCGGATCGTGGCCGGGCTTTGAGCGAGGAGCTCGTGCGCTCGGGCTTCGTCGGCCTCGCCGGGCGTCCGAACGTAGGCAAGTCGACGCTCGTCAACGCGATCGTCGGCGCCAAGGTGGCGATCACATCCGATCGTCCGCAGACGACGCGGCGCGCGGCGCGCGGGGTCGCCACGGACCCCGTGGGTGGTTGGCAGATGGTCCTCGTCGACCTTCCCGGCGTCCAGCGTCCTCGAGACGTGCTCACCGAGCGCATGCAGCGACGCGTCGAGCTGGAGCTCGGGGAGTCCGACGCGGTGCTCCTGCTCGTCAACGGCGAGCAGGGTGTCGGCCCAGGGGACCGGTTCATCGCCGGGCGGCTGCTCGCGGCGGGCGCCACGCTTCCGGTGATCTGCGCGGTCAACAAGATCGACCGCCTCTCGAAGGCCGAGACCGCGAGGGCGCTAGCCCAGGCTGCCGAGCTCCAGGCGGTCGACGAGGTGTTCCCGATCTCCGCCAAGCGTGGCACCGGGGTCGAGCCGCTGATCGCACGGCTGAGCGAGCTGCTTCCGGAGGGCCCATTCATGTACCCACCCGAGGAGCGCTCCGATCAGCCGAGCGAGGTCCACCTGGCGGAGCTGATCCGTGAGCAGGTCCTGCGACGCACCCGCGAGGAGCTTCCCCATGCGGTTGAGGTGGCCATCCAGGAGATCACCGAGCGCGAGGACGGCCTGATCGAGGTCCGCGCTCAGATCTGGGCGGAAACCGAATCCCAGAAGGGGATCCTGATCGGCAAGGGGGGGCGCATGGTCCGCGACATCGGCGCCGCCGCCCGCAAGGAGCTCGAGCGCGAGCTGTCGGCAAAGGTCTTCCTCGACCTACAGGTGCGGGTGCGCGAGCGCTGGCGCCGCGACGAGGATCTGCTCGACCGGCTCGGGATCGAGTGAACCTAGACTGCCTCGGATGACCGCCGAGCCCGACGTGCGCTTCGACGACCGCGGCCTCGTGCCCTGCGTGACCCAGGATTGGCGCTCAGGCGAGGTGCTGACCCTCGCCTACATGAATGCCGAAGCTCTGCGGCTCACGCGCGAAACCGGGGAGGTCCACCTCTTCAGCCGCTCACGTGGCGAGCTGTGGCGAAAGGGAGCGACCTCGGGCAACACGCAGCGCGTCCGCCAGCTCCGCCTCGACTGCGACGGCGATGCGATCGTCGTCCTCGTCGAGCCTGCCGGGCCGGCCTGTCATACAGGCGAGCGCTCCTGCTTCCATCGCGAGCTCGGCGCAGACGGCGCACCGTCGCCCGCGGCGCACGAGAGCCTCGCGGCGCTCGAGCGCACGCTCGCCGAGCGTCGCAGCCAACGCCCCGAGGGCTCCTACACGGTCGAGCTCCTCGACGACCCGGAGCGGATCGGCGCGAAGCTGCGCGAGGAGGCCGACGAGCTCGCTCGCGCCGGCGCGTCGGAGTCCGACGAACGGGTTGCCGAGGAGGCTGCCGACGTCCTCTATCACCTCGAAGTGCTGATGCTCTCGCGCGAGGTCCCGATCGCGGCGGCGCTGGAGACGCTCGATGGCCGTCGCCGCTGAGCCCTCGGGACGGGGGGTCGCACCGACGATCGAGCCCGACCTGGACCGAGCGCGCGAGTTTGGGCGCGAGGCGAACGTGATCCCGGTGGTCCACCGCTTCATCGACGACTGCGAGACGCCGGTCTCGGCCTTCCTCAAGCTGCGCGAGGTCTTCGGACCCCCCGCCTTCCTGCTCGAATCGGCCGAGCAAGGGAGGCTCGGGCGCTACTCGTTTCTCGGCTTCCGCCCCCGCGCCACGGTGCGCTGGTCGCTTGGCGACCCAGGCGACCCCTACGCGGCTGCAGCCGCACTCGTCGACGGCTTCGACGTGGCCGAGGTCGAAGGGCTGCCGCCCTTCGCCGGCGGCGCCGTCGGCTTCTTCGGTTACGACCTCGTGCGCACGGTGGAGGCGCTCGGGCCGCCGAACCCGGACCCGCTCGGCCTTCCTGATATGGCGCTGATGGTCTGCGAGCTGATGCTCGCCTTCGACCACATGCGCCACGAGGTGAGCGTGATCGCCTTCGCCTTCTGCGAGGACGGCGGCGTCGACGAGGGCTACGCGAGCGCGACGGCAACGATCGACGAAGCCCGTGCGGCGCTCAGGGGCCCGATTCCGGTCGGCGAGAGCGCCGCCGCCTCCGCGTCGCCGGTGTTCGAATCGAACCTCACGCGCGAGCGCTTCGAGGCCAACGTCGCCCGGATCATCGACTACGTCCACGCCGGCGATGCCTTCCAGGTCGTCCCCTCGCAGCGCTTCTCGGCGCAGGCGCCGGCGGAGGCCTTCTCGATCTACCGCGGCCTGCGCACGATCAACCCCTCGCCCTACATGTACTTCCTCGACTTCGGCGACTTCCAGATCGCCGGGGCCTCGCCGGAGCCGCTGGTCAAGGTCACGGGGCGCCGGGTCGAGACCCGGCCGATCGCGGGCACCTACCCCCGCGGCGCCTCGGAGGAGGAGGATCGCCGCCAGGCCGAGGCGCTGCTCGCCGACCCGAAGGAGCGCGCCGAGCACGTGATGCTCGTCGACCTCGGGCGAAACGACCTCGGGCGGGTGAGCGAATACGGCTCAGTGGAGGTCGACGAGCTGATGGTCGTCGAGACCTACTCCCATGTGCTCCACATCGTCAGTCAGGTCTCCGGAACGCTGCGCGAAGGCGTCAGTGCGATGGACGCGCTTCGCGCGGTGCTCCCCGCCGGGACCCTCTCAGGCGCGCCCAAGGTCCGCGCGATGCAGATCATCGACGAGCTCGAGCCCCACAAGCGATGCTCCTACGGTGGCGCCATCGGCTACCTCTCCTTCACCGGTGACCTCGACACCGCGATCCACATCCGCACCGTCGTCGTTAAGGACGGGCAGATTCACGTTCAGGCGGGTGGGGGGACGGTCGCCGACGCGGTGCCCGAGCGCGAGTACCGCGAGTCGCTCGCCAAGGCGGAGGCGATGTTCGAGGCTGTGCGCCTCGCCGCCGACCAGCCGGAGTGGCCTTAGTGACGGCGATGCGCGTACTCGTGATCGACAACTACGACTCCTTCACCTACAACCTCGTCCAGGGCCTGGGCGAGCTCGGGGCCGAGCTCGAGGTGCTCCGAAACGACACGGCATCGCTCACCGAGCTGCTTGCGCGCGATCCCGATCGCCTCGTGATCTCGACGGGCCCGTGCACTCCCGCGGATGCCGGCGTTTCGATCGCGGCCTCGAGGGCCTTTCCCGAAGCCGGCGTGCCGACGCTCGGCGTCTGCCTCGGGCACCAGTCGATGGTCGAGGCGTTCGGCGGGCGGACGATCCGCGGTGAGCCGATCCACGGCAAGGAGGCCGCGATCGAGCATGACGGCCGGGGGATCTTCGCCGGCCTCGAGAGCCCGGTGCTCGCGGGGCGATATCACTCGCTCGTCGCCGACCCCGAGCTTCCAGACGAGCTCGAGCTGACCGCGAGGCTCGGCGACGTCGTGATGGCGGTCCGCCACCGCGAGCTGCCGGCGGAGGGGGTCCAGTTCCATCCAGAGTCGGTGCTCACCCCGCGGGGCAATGAGATGCTCGCCAACTTCCTCGGGGCCGGGTGAGGCAGGCTGTGGCGAATGAAATCCTGACCCGCGCGATCGACTTGGTCTGCGCCGGGACGCACCTGAGCGCCGATCACGCTTCCGCGGTGCTCGACGAGGTGATGGAGGGGCGCTCGAGCGAGGTGCAGACCGCCGCCTTCCTGATCGGCCTGCGCGCGAAGGGGGAGACGGTCGCCGAGCTGGTCGGCCTGGCGCGGACGATGCGCCGCCTGGCGGCCTCGGTCGAGTCCACCCAAGCCGACCTCGTCGATACGGCCGGCACCGGAGGCGGTCCCTCGACCTTCAACATCTCCACCGCGGCGGCCCTCGTCGCCGCGGGCGCGGGTTGCGCTGTGGCCAAGCACGGCAACCGCTCGGCGACCAGCCGGTCGGGCTCCGCCGACCTGCTCGAGGCACTCGGCGTCTGCATCGACTTGGGGCCCGACGCGGTCGAGCGCTGTCTCGAGGAGCTCGGCTTCGGGTTCATGTTCGCTCCGCGCCACCACGCCGCGATGAAGCACGTCGTCCCGGTCCGCAAGGAGCTTGGCGTGCGCACGATCTTCAACTTCCTCGGGCCGCTGACCAATCCGGCGGGAGCCAGGCGCCAGCTTCTCGGCGTCTCCGACGTCCGCTACCAGGAGACGATCGCCGAGGCGCTCGCCGGGCTCGGTTGCGAGCGGGCGCTCGTCGTTTCGGCCGAGGACGGCCTCGACGAGATCAGCATCGGCTCACGCACCCGGGTCGTCGAGGTGCGCGACCGGAACACAGAGGAGTGGTTCGTCGACCCCGAGGAGCTCGGCCTCGAGCCGGCGGGCCTCGATGCGGTCGGCGGCGGAAGCCCCGAGGAGAACGCCGAGCGGGTGCGTTCGGTGCTCGCCGGCGAGCCCGGGCCCGCGCAGGAGGTGGTCGTCGCGAACGCCGCCGCGGCGATCCTCGTCGCGGGCCGAGTCGAGGACCTACCCGGGGGTGTGTCCCGCGCCCGCGAGGCGATCGACACCGGGGCCGCGGCGAACGTGCTCGAGCGGCTGATCTCGCTCACGCGCGAGCTGGCCGCATGAGCACTACCCTCTGCCCTGGATGAGCAGGCTCGAGGAGCTCGTCGGGGTGGCGCGGGAATCCGTCGGGCGCAGGCGGCACGAGGTGCCGCTCTCCGAGTTGCGAAGGCGGGTCGGCACGCTGCACGGCTCGCGACCGTTCAACGAGGCGCTCGTCCGCCCCGGCCTCTCGCTGATCGCCGAGTTCAAGCGCCGCTCGCCGAGCGCCGGGGAGATCCGCCCCGGAGCCGGGGTCGGCGAGGTCGTCTCCGCCTATGAGCGGGGTGGGGCGGCGGCGCTCTCCGTGCTCACGGAGGAGCGAAGCTTCGGCGGTTCGCTCGACGACCTGCGCGCGGCGCGCGCGGCCTCGAGCCTGCCGATTCTGCGCAAGGACTTCATCGTCGACCCCTACCAGCTCTACGAGGCGGCCGTCCACGGCGCCGACGCGGTGCTGTTGATCGTCGCGGCCTTGGAGGAGGGGTTGCTCGCCTCGCTGGCCAGCGAGGCGCGGATGCTAGACCTCGACTGCCTGGTCGAGGTCCACGACGAGCGCGATCTCGAGCGCGCGCTTGTGATCGACGCCGACGTGATCGGGATCAACAACCGCAATCTGCACGACCTCTCGGTCGACCTCGAGACGACGGCGGAGCTGATCGTGGACGTGCCGGCGGGCAAGACGGTCGTCTCGGAATCGGGATACGACCACCCCGAGCAGCTCGCCGAGCTCGAGCGAATCGGCGTCGACGCCGTGCTGATCGGCGAGTCGCTGATGCGGGCCGCCGATCCCGAGAGCGCAGTCCGCGCCCTGACGATGGACGACGAGGCGACCCGCGAGCACCTCGCCGACCGGGCGACGGAGGGCTAGCGGGAGACGGTGGCGCGGTCTGCCACCCTAGGCGGGTGCGGATCAAGTTCTGCGGGATCACTCGACTGGAGGACGCCGAGCACGCGGCCGAGCTCGGCGCCTGGGCGATCGGGCTGATCCACTGGGGCGCCAGCGAGCGCTTCTGCGAGCCGGCGAACGCCACCGAGATCAGCGCCGCGGTCCGTCGCCGGCTCGAGGTCGTCGGCGTGTTCGTCAACCCGAGCCTCGGCGAGGTTGCGGCCGCGGCCGAGAACGCGCCCCTCTCCATCCTCCAGCTTCACGGCGAGGAGGGCCCCGCGTTCTGCCAGGAAGCGGCGCGGCGGACCGGGTGCAAGGTGATCAAGGCGGTGCGCGTGCGAAGCGCCGCCCAGGTGCAAGACGCGGAGGCCCACCGCACCGACTTCCACCTCTTCGACGCCCATCACGCGGGTCGGCGCGGCGGCACGGGCAAGAGCTTCGATTGGGAGCTCCTGCGTCGGCGCCACTCGGAGATCCCGGCGATCGTCGCCGGCGGGCTGGGCCCCGAAAACGTCGCCGAGGCGATCACCGTGACGCGCCCATTCGCGGTCGACGTCGCCGGGGGGGTTGAGTCGGCACCTGGGATCAAGGACCACGCCCTGATGACCGAGTTCGCCGAGCGCGCCCGCGCCGCGGCCCCGAGCCCGCGGGTGGGCGCCTGATGGCCTCGCCGGGCCCGAGCGGGCCCGCCGGCGCGGCGGGCGGCCCCGGAGCGGCGTTGGGGGTCGAGGAGCGCTTCGGTCCCTACGGCGGGCGCTTCGTGCCCGAGGTGCTGATCGCCGCGCTCGACGAGCTCACGACGGCGTGGGCGCAGGCGCGCGTCGATCCCGTCTTTCGCGACGAGCTCGACCGGTTGCTTCGCGACTACGTCGGTCGCCCGACGCCGCTCTACCTCGCGCAGCGCCTCTCCGAGCGCGTCGGCCACCGTGTCCACCTGAAGCGAGAGGATCTTGCGCACACCGGCGCGCACAAGATCAACAACGCGGTCGGCCAGGCGCTGCTCGCGCGGCGGATGGGCAAGCAGCGTGTGATCGCCGAGACCGGCGCCGGGCAGCACGGCGTCGCCTCGGCGACCGCGTGCGCGCTACTCGGGCTCGACTGCGTCGTCTACATGGGTACCGAGGACATGCGTCGCCAGGCACCCAACGTGGAGCGGATGCGACTGCTCGGAGCCGAGGTGGCGCCCGTCGAGGCCGGGGCACGCACGCTCAAGGAAGCGGTCAGCGCCGCGATTCGCGACTGGGTGACGAACGTCGCCGACACCCACTACGTGATCGGATCGGTGGTCGGCCCGGCTCCATACCCGGCGCTCGTACGCGACCTGCAGCGGGTGATCGGCGACGAGGCGCGCGCGCAGGCGCTGAGCGCGGAGGGCGCGCTGCCGGCGCGGGTGATCGCGTGCGTGGGCGGCGGGTCGAATGCGATCGGGACGTTTGCCGGATTCCTCGACGACGAGGCAGTGGAGCTGATCGGGGTGGAGGCGGCAGGCGAGGGACTCGACAGCGGCCGCCACGGCGCCTCGCTCGCGGCCGGGCGCACCGGGGTGCTCCACGGCGCGCTCTCGTCCGTGCTCGCCGACGAGGACGGCCAGATCCTCGAGGCGCACTCGATCTCGGCCGGCCTCGACTACCCGGGCGTCGGCCCCGAGCACGCGCACCTGCGTGACACGGGCCGGGCGCGCTACGTCGCGGTCACAGACGACGACGCGGTTCGCGCCTTCCGAGAGCTCGCCCGGCTCGAGGGCATCGTGCCGGCGCTCGAGCCCTCGCACGCGATCGCCTGGCTGCTCGCCGACTCGGGAGGCGGGGAGGGGTATGACCTGTTGACGCTCTCCGGCCGTGGCGACAAGGACCTCGCCGAGGTGCTCGCGCTCGACCTGCTCGATGACCCATAGCCTCGCGCGGGGCTTCGAATCGGCGCGGGCCGAGGGCCGAGCCGCGCTGATGCCCTACATGCTGGCCGGCTTCCCCGACCTCGAGACCTCGCGGGCCGTCGCCGAGGCATACGTCGAGGCGGGCGCCGACATCGTCGAGCTCGGCGCGCCGTTCTCGGATCCGCTCGCCGACGGGCCGGTGATCCACGCCGCCGCGACCCGAGCGCTGGCGCGGGGGACGAGGTTCGAGCACGTGATGGCGTTGTGCGCCGAGCTCGCCAAGGTTGTGAGCGTGGTGCCGATGGTCTACGTGAACACGGTGATCAGCGTCGGGCCGCAGCGCTTTGCGGAAGAGCTCGAGGCCCATGGCGCCGGCGGGGTGATCGTGCCGGACCTGCCGAAGGAGGAGGCCATGGAGATCCGCGAGGCGCTCTCCGCGACCGGGATTCCCCTCGTCCCGCTCGTCGCGCCGACGACACCCCCGCAGCGGCGGCGAGAGATATGCGTCGAGGCGCACGGCTTCGTCTACGTGGTCTCTGACACTCGCACGACCGGCGAGCGGGAGGAGCTCCCCGCGGCGCTCGGCGATCTGGTCGCGGCAGTCCGCGCCGAATCGTCCGTCCCCGCGGCCGTGGGATTCGGCATCGGCACCCCCGAGCAGGCAGCCGCTGTCGGGCGGATCGCCGACGGCGTGATCGTCGGCTCGAGGCTGGTCCGCGCCGTCGCCGAGGCGCCGGATCGCCACGCGGCTGCGGCAGCGGTGGGAAACTTCATCCGTGCGGCGCGATCGGCCATGAGCGGTTAGGCTGCGGCGCGAATGCGGCTGCTCGTCTTCACCGTGGTCGGCCTGATCGCGATGATCGTCGCCTACGCCTTCTCACTCGGCGGCACGATCGCGACGCTGATCTTCCTCTTCATCCTCATGAACGGCGTGCTCGACCGCTGGGCGCAGCCGCTGCTCGAGCGCCTCCGCGCTTAGCGTTCCGCGTGCGCGCCCAGGGGTCCCGCCCGGGCTTTAGCTGTGGTTCAGGGGCGGGCGGGAGCCTCGGGGGGCCACCGTGAGCACGCCCGAGACACGTACGTCCCCGCACCCGCTTCTCGTCGCGATCGCCGTTGCGGCGCTGATCGGCGTTCCGATGCTGATCCTTCAGCGCTACGTGGCGTCGACTCGCGGGGCCGCGATTGCGCTCGTGCTCGTCTGGTTCGCGCTCGTCGCGGTCGGCCTCCTGGTTCTCGTGCGCCGCAACCCGGGTCTGCGAGTGCCGGCCTTCGGCACCTTCGTCGCGGTGCTCGCCGGGACGATCGCGATCGGCTACTGGACCGGTTTTCGTGACCGCGAGGTCGACGAGGAAGTCATCACGGCTGCGCGCGCCGCCGCGCCCGAGGAGCGCAAGCGCGCGCTCGACCCGGCGACAGGCTCCGGCGACACCGAAGCGCGCGCGACGCCGTCGGGGCCCGTCGAGCTGGTCCGCGGCGGGTTCGCCGGCGCCGATGGGCACGCCGGGTCGGGGACAGCCACCGTGGTCGAGCAACCGGACGGCTCCCGCGTTCTCACCTTCACCGAGTTCGACGTCGACCCGGGCGCCGAGGTCGAGGTCTACCTCGTCCCGGGCGACGGCACCGACGTCTCCGACCGGGTCGAGCTCGGCGACCTGAAGGGCAACGTCGGCGACCAGCAGTACGAGATTCCCGGCGCCGCCGACCTCGGCCGCTACTCGACGGTCGTGCTCTGGTGCACCCCGTTCACGGTCCGGATCGCCGTCGCGGAGCTCGCTTAGGAAGGCAACGCTCGCGGTCTCGCGCGGCGATCGGTCCGCGAGGCGCCGCTATGTTGGGCGCGTGCGAGTCGGTGTGCTCACCGGTGGGGGGGACTGCCCGGGGCTGAACGCCGTGATCCGGGCGATCGTCCGCCAGGGCATCAGTCAGCACGGCTACGAGATCACAGGCTTCCGGGACGGCTGGCGCGGTCCGCTCGAGTACCTGCACGAGGAGCTGACCGTGGAGTCGACCCGGGGGATACTGCCGCGCGGCGGGACGGTCCTTCGCACATCTCGGACGAACCCGTTCAAGCGCGCGGACGGACCGAGTGAGATTCGCAAGAACATGGATCGCCTGCGCCTCGACGGCCTGATCGCGATCGGCGGCGAGGACACGCTGGGAGCCGCCAACCGGCTGCATGCCGAGCACGGGCTCAATGTGATCGGGGTGCCGAAGACGATTGACAACGACATCGGCGCCACTGACGTCACCTTCGGCTTCGACACCGCGCTGCAGGTGGCGACCGAGGCGATCGACCGGCTCCACACCACGGCCGAGTCGCACAACCGGGTGATGGTGGTCGAGGTGATGGGGCGCCACGCCGGCTGGATCGCGCTCTACGCCGGCATCGCCGGAGGCGCCGACGTCATCCTGATTCCGGAGCAGCCCTTCGACATCGACGACGTCTGCCGGCTGATCGAGCGCCGTCACTCGCGCGGGCGCTTCTTCTCGATCGTCGTCGTCGCCGAGGGGGCGATGCCGAAGCAGGGCACGATGGAGGTCTCGGGCGGTGCGACTGATGAGTTCGGCCACGTTCGCCTCGGCGGCATCGGCCACCGCCTCGAGCACGAGATCGAGACGCGGACAGGCTTCGAGACGCGGGCCGTCGTGCTCGGCCACATCCAGCGCGGAGGCACCCCAACCGCATACGACCGCGTGCTCGCGACTCGCTTCGGCGTCGCCGCGATCGATGGCGCCCACGAGGGGCGCTGGGGGATGATGCCGGCGCTACGGGGGACCCGGATCGAGCTCGTGCCCCTGGCCGAGGCCGTCGCCGAGCTCCGCACGGTCTCCCCCGAGGAATATGCCGTTGCCGAAGCGTTCCTGGGCTAGCGCTGCCTGCGGTGTCTGGGTCGCCGGCGCGCTGGCGGTCACCGGATGTGGGGAGACCGCGAGCGAACCGGCGCCGGGCGCGGAGCTGACCGTCTACGTCAGCCTCCCGCTTCGCGGGCCGCTCGCCGCCGACGGCCGGGACGCCGCGGACGGCGCACGCCTCGCGCTCGCCGAGGCGGACCGCGAGGCAGCCGGGTTCGCGGTCCGCGCTGAGCTGATCGATGACACGGAGGGATCCTCGCGGGACGCGCTCGCTTCGCCGGCCGAGGCGTCGGCCAACGCCCGCGCGGCCAGCGAGGACTCGACCGCGATCGCCTATATCGGTGAGCTCACCTCGGGCGCGACCCGGGCCTCGCTGCCGGTGACCAACGAGGCGCGCATGCTCCAGGTCTCCCCTGGCGCGGGGGCGGTCGACCTGGTAAGCGAGTTTCGCGGCACCGACGAGGTCCCGTCGGCCCAGCCGCGCGGCGAGCGCAGCTTCGGTCGGGTGATCCCCGCCGATGACCTGCAGGCGGGGGCGGCCGCCGCCTGGGCGAGGAAGCTGGACACGAGGCGGGTTCTGGCCCTGCACGACGGCTCGGCTTACGGTCGCGCGCTGACCGAGAGCTTCGAACAGGCGGCGCTGGAAATCGGGTTCGAGGTGGAACGGGGGGAGTTGCCCCACGCGCGCCAGCCGCTCTCCGGCCGCGGAGAGCTCGTCTTCTACGCCGGCTCACCCGAGCCGGGCGCCGGCGAGCTGGTTGCTGCGGCGGAGATGGCCGGGGCGAGGACTGTGATCGGGACCGACGCGATCCTCGACCCCCGGTTCAGCGCCGACCTCCCCGCCGCTTCGCCCTCCCGGCCGCTTGAAGTACCTGAGCTCCTCGCGACCTCGGGCGCCCTCGATCCCGCGCAGCTCCCCGGCGACTTCGTCACCCGCTTCCGCGCCGAGTACGGGCGGGCTCCTGGCCGCTTCGCCGCGTACGGCTACGAGGCGATGGCGCTCGTCCTCGACTCGATCGAGCGCGCCAGCGACCCAGCCGACCGCGAGGCGGTGAGCGCCGCATTCTTCGCAACCGAGGAGCGCGACTCGATCCTCGGCACCTACTCGATCACCGAGCTCGGCGAGCCGACCCTCGACCGCTTCACCGGCTACCGCCTGACGGGCGGCCACTGGCGTCCGGAGGCGGAGCTTTTCGCTCCCTGAGCCGGCCGCTCAGCTGGTGAGCAGATCGCGGAGCGCCGGCTCCAGCTCCTTGAAGCGAAACGAGTAGCCGAGGTCGAGGGCCCGCCGGGGCACGACCCGTAGGCTCGCCGCCACCTGCTCGGCGAGCTCCGAGCCGCGCAGCGCGGTGACCGCCAGCTTCGGCGCCGGGATCAGGGCCGGCCGCCGCAGCACCCGGCCGAGCGCCTTGGAAAAGTCGCGGTTGGTGACCGGGTTGGGTGCGCTCGCGTTGAGCTCGCCGCTCACCCGCTCGTTCTCGAGCGCCCACTGGATCATCCCGAGCTCGTCGTCGCGGTGGATCCACGGCATGTACTGGCTCCCGCCCGCGAGCGGCCCGCCGAGGCCCAGCCGAAACGGCAGCAGAAGCTGCTTCAGCAGCCCGCCCGCCGGGTCGAGGACGAGCCCGGTGCGCAGGATCACGACGCGGATCGCGTGCCCGCCGGCCTCGCTCGCGGCATCCTCCCAGTCGACCACCAGACGTGCGATCCAGTCCGAGGCCGGCGGGGTGGACTCGTCGATCACGGCCTCGCCGTGATCGCCGTAGATGCCGACCGCGCTCTGGCTGACCAGCACGGGCGGAGAGGGGCTGGCCGCGAGCATGCCGTCGACCAGGTTCTTCGTCGCCCGCACCCGGCTCACGCGGATGCGCTCCTTCGCGGCGTCGGTGAGCCGCTGGTTGATCGGCTCGCCGACCAGGTTGACGACCCCGTCGACCCCTGCGAATGCGTGCTCGGCGGGTCGTTCCCCGGCCGGATCCCAGGCGTACCAGTCGACGGCCGGCTGCGCACGCCGGGCTCGCTCCGGGTCGCGGCTCAGCCCGACGACCTCCTCGCCTCGATCAAGCAGCGCCTCGCAGAGCGCCGAGCCGATCAGCCCGCTGGCCCCCGTGATCAGAACCCGCATCGTCTCTACTCCAGCGTCGAGAAGGTGCCGGTCTCCTCCGAAACGCGGGCGATGCCGGCGCGGCGCGCCTCCTCGACCACGGCCTTTGCCACCGCCGGGGCGACGTCGCGGTCGAAGACGGAGGGGATGATGTAGTCCTCGGAGAGATCCTCGTCCGCGACCACCTCGGCGATCCCCTTGGCGGCGGCGAGCTTCATCTCTTCGGTGATCCGGGGAGCGCCGGCGTCGAGGGCACCGCGGAAGATTCCGGGGAAGCAAAGCACGTTGTTGATCTGGTTCGGGTAGTCGGAGCGCCCCGTCGCCATGATTCGGACGTACGGCTCGGCGTCCTCTGGCATCACCTCGGGGGTCGGATTCGCCATCGCGAAGACGATCGCATCGTCGGCCATGCGGCCCAACGCCTCGGGGGGGATCAGCCCCGGCCCGGAGACGCCGATGAACAGGTCGCAGCCCTCGATCACGTCCGCTGGCGACCCGAGCCGGTTCTCGGGGTTGGAGTTCTCCGAGTACCAGCGCTTGATCTCGGTCATCTCACCGGAGCGGTAGTCCTCGCGCTCGGTCGCGAGTGCGCCTGTGCGGTCGCAACCGATGACGTTCGCGACCCCTGAGGCGAGCATCATCTTCGTAACGGCCACGCCCGCCGCGCCGAGGCCGAGCACGAGCACGCTCAGGTCTTCGATCGGCTTGCCGACGATCTTCAGCGCGTTGAAGAGCGCGGCCATGGTGACGACGGCGGTTCCGTGCTGATCGTCGTGGAAGACGGGAATGTCGAGCTCGTCCTTGAGTCGCTCCTCGATCTCGAAGCAGCGCGGGGCGGAGATGTCCTCGAGGTTGATCCCGCCGAAGGTAGGCGCGATCAGACGCACGGCCTCGATGATCCGTTCCGGATCGTTGGTGTCGAGGCAGATCGGGAAGGCGTCGATCTGGGCAAATTCCTTGAACAGCATCGCCTTGCCCTCCATCACCGGCATCGCGGCCTCGGGGCCGATGTCGCCGAGGCCGAGCACGGCTGAGCCGTCGGAGACGACCGCGACCGTGTTGCGCTTGATCGTGAACTCGAACGCCTTCGTGCGATCGGCGGCGATCTCGAGGCAGACCCTCGCCACGCCTGGCGTGTAGGCCATCGAGAGGTCGTCGCGGGTCTTCAGCGGGTACTTGTTGTGCTGCTCGATCTTGCCGCCTCGATGCATCGCCAGCGTGCGGTCGACGTAGTCGAGGACCCGCGCCCCGCGAGTCGAGCCGATCGCCCGCAGGATCTCCTCCCAATGCGGTTGATCACGCGCGTCGATCGTGAACTCGCGCACCCGCTTCCCCTCGCTGCCGGCGCCCGGCACGAGGTCGACCCCCTGAAGCGCCCCACCCGCCTCCGCGATCGCCCCGGTGAGCTTGCCGAGCGGCTCGGAGCGCGCGTCGAGCTCGACGCGCACGGTGACTGAGAACTGGGCGGAGACGGAGGCCATCGGGGGGCGCGATTCTACGGACGGGGGGCGCGAGTCCCCGGCTGGCGGCTTAGTCAGGGTATGGCTGACAAACCCGCCAATCCCGACGCTCGGGTCGCGGCGCTTAGCGCCCGCCAGCACGGCGTCATCACGAGCGCACAGCTTGCGGACTGCGGAATCAATCGCCAGGCGACCTCATATCGCGTTCGAGTCGGGCGTCTGCACCGGGTGCATCGCGGGGTGTACGCGGTAGGACATCGCGGGCTGGGCAGTGAGGGGAGATGGCTGGCGGCGGTCTTGGCGTGTGGCGAGGGGGCGGTGTTGTCACACCTAAGCGCCGCCGGCCTCTGGGAGCTCTTGCCTCCTTTGCTCGCGCCTGTCCATGTGACAGTTCCCACCGACGGCGGGCGCTCGCGCAGGCCCGGGATCCGCCTGCACCGCTCCCCCCACCTGCCCGTGGACGCGACGACTCACCAGCACAGCATCGCGGTGACGACGCCCGCCCGCACACTCAAGGATCTGCGCGGTGTGCTCCCGGCCCGCAAGTACCGGCAAGCTGTTCGCGAAGCCGCCTACCGTAACTTGGACCTCGGGCACATCGTCCATGACCGCACCCGCAGCGATCCGGAGCGCGACTTCGTTCGCCTTTGCCGCCGCCATCATCTCCCGGGGCCTGAGGTGAACGTTCCCATCGGCCGCTTCACGGTCGACTTCCTGTGGCCGACGGAGCGCCTCGTCGTCGAGACCGACGCGTGGTCTTCGCACCGTGGCGATCAGGCCTTCGAAGACGATCACGAGCGCGACTTGGAGCTCGAGGCGCGTGGGTACCGGGTCCGCCGCTTCACCCGCCTTCAGCTTGAGAACCGGCCTGAAGACGTCGTGGCCTCGGTGCGCCGCGCGCTCCTGGCGGGTTTGTCAGGGCATCGCTGACAAACCCGCCAACCGCGCCCAATACGATCGGGGCGGTGGCGAAGAAGGGCGCGCAGCAGAAAGGCGAGGAGCTGTTCCTGATCGATGGGAACTCGCTCGCCTACCGGGCGTTCTTCGCGCTGCCGGAGTCGATCGCGACGGCGGACGGCCGGCCGACGAACGCGATTTACGGGTTCGCGTCGATGATGGCGAAACTCCTGATCGACCACACCCCGCGGGCGGTGATCGTCGCCTGGGACGCGGGCATGTCCGGGCGCGAGCAGACCTACCCGGAGTACAAGTCCCAGCGCAAGTCGCGCCCCGACCTGCTCGCCGAGCAGTTCCCGCACCTCGCCCCGCTCGCCGAGGCGTTCGGCTTTCGCAACGTCAAGGTGCCGGGCTACGAAGCCGACGATGTGATCGCGACGCTCGCGCGTCACGCCTCGGAGGCCGGGATCCCGGTGATGATCGTCTCGGGCGACCGCGACGTCTACCAGCTCGTCCGCGACGGCATTCGGGTGATGACCACGTCACGCGGGGTCACCGACACCAAGATCTACGACCACGACGGCGTTATCGAGCGCTATGGGGTCCCTCCGGGACTCGTCACTGATTTCATCGGCCTCAAGGGCGACACCTCCGACAACATCCCCGGCGTCCCAGGGATCGGCGACAAGACCGCCGCCCAGCTCCTGCAGGAGTTCGGCTCGCTCGAGGACGTGCTCGCCTCGGTCGATCAGGTCTCCGGCGCGAAGCGCAAACAGAACCTGACCGAGCACGCCGACGACGCCCGCGTCTCGAAGCAGCTCGCGACGATGGTCGAGGACGTCGAGGTCCCGATCGCCGTCACCGAGGAGCTGCGCTCGCCGCCCGACCGCTCGAAGCTTCGCGACGCTGCCGCCGAGTTCGAGCTGCGCGCCGTGATCCAGCGCCTCGACGAGGAGTGGGAGGAGGTCGTGCCCGGCCGCATGGTCGAGGAGACGATCGAGGTAGAGGCTGAGCGGGGGACGATCGCCGAGCTGCGCGCGGGTCCGATCGCGGTTGCGCTCGAAGGGGAGGTCTGGGCGGCGAGCGACGGCGAGCGAGTGATCTCCGGCGAGGCGCCCGATACCGAAGCGTTGGCCGCGGAGCTGGGGGGGCGGGCGATCGTCGCCCACGACGCGAAGTCCCTCGGCGGCGGTGGCAGGCATGGGCTGCTCGCGGTCGCCGGCCAAGGCGCGCTCGAGCTCGCCCACGACACGATGGTCGCCGCGTACCTGATCGACCCCGCCCGCCGTACCTATGACCTTCACGAGCTCGCGGCCGATGCCGGGCTCGCGGCGGCGCCGCCGGGCGCGGAGCCGGGCCAGCTCTCGCTCGAGGCGAGGGAGGGCGAGGCCGCCGGCGACCCCGCGGTTGACTCTCGCCTCACCTGGGAGCTTGCCGAGCGCCAGCGCGAGCGGCTCGACGGCTTCGGCGTCGAGCGCCTCCTGCACGAGGTCGAGATGCCGCTGATCGAGGTGCTCGCGGGAATGGAGCACGTTGGCCTGAAGCTCGACGTCGAGCGGCTCGCAGCGATCGGCGCGGGCATGGAGGAGCAGATCGCGACCCTCGAGCGCGACATCTTCGAGCTCGCCGGGCACGAGTTCACGATCGGCTCGCCCCAGCAGCTCGGCTCCGTGTTCTTCGAAAAGCTCGGGCTGACGAAGAAGCGGCGGGGTAAGACGGGTTTCTCCACCGACGCTCGGGTGCTCGCCCAGATCCGCGACGAGCACCCGATAGTCGAGAAGGTCGAGCGCTGGCGTGAGCTGACCAAGCTCAAGAACACCTACCTCGACTCGCTGCCCGAACTCGTCGACCCGCAGTCGGGTCGCATCCACACCACCTTCAACCAGGTCTCGACCACGACCGGCCGCCTGTCGAGCACCAACCCGAACCTGCAGAACATCCCGATCCGCTCCGAGGTCGGCCGGCCGGTGCGCTCCTGCTTCGTCGCCGAGCCTGGTCTCGAGCTTCTCTCCTGCGACTACAACCAGGTCGAGCTGCGGGTGCTCGCCCACGTCGCCGAGGAGGATGTGCTGCGCGAGATCTTCGCCTCGGGCGCCGACGTCCACGCCGAGACCGCGGCCGAGGTGCTGAGCATGGATGCCGCCGACGTCGGCCCGAGCGAGCGCTCGAAGGCGAAGATGGTCAACTACGGAATCGCCTACGGACTCTCGGCGTTCGGCCTCGCAGACCGCCTCCAGATCGAGCGCGAGGAGGCAGCCCTCTACATCCAGCGCTACTTCGAGCGGTTCCCCGCGGTCAAGCTGTTCATCGACGAGACGATCGCCCGTGCCGAGAACGACGGCTTCGTCAAGACCCTGATGGGGCGGCGGCGGAACATTCCCGAGCTGCGCTCGGGAAACCGCCAGCGGCGGGGGCTGGGCGAGCGGCTCGCGGTCAACACGGTGATCCAGGGGACCGCCGCCGACATCATCAAGCTCGCGATGGTGCGCTGCACCCGGGCGCTGACCGGCGCCGGGCTCGATACCCAGCTCGTCCTGCAGATCCACGACGAGCTGCTCTTCGAGGGCCCCGCCGCGGAGATGGACGCCGCCGCTGAGCTCGCGCGGCGCGAGATGGCAGCCGCCTTCGAGCTCGATCCCCCGCTCGAGGTGGACGTCGGCGTCGGGCCCGATTGGCTTGCGGCCAAGTAGGCCGCAGAACGTTCCCTAGTCGTCGACGGCCTCCAGCAGCTCGAGCTCCTCGCCCGAGCCGCTCGAACCCGACCTCGCTGGATCCGGATCCGGAGGAACCCGACCCGGAATTGTCGGCTCCAGCTCCTCGACCTCGGGCTCGCGACCGCTCTGCCCCGAGCCTGACCCTCCGCCGTCGCCATCGTCGCCATCGTCGCCCGAGTCGCCTCCGGCCGGCTCGTCGAAGTCGTCACCGGAACCGCTGCCGCTCGAGCCGCTCGGATCATCGGAGCCGCCATCGTGCGAGCCGGATCGCTCCGGCGAGCCGCCGTCGCCAGGCCCCGCGCTCTGATCGTCCCCTCCCTGCACGCCGGGCGAACCGTCGCCCGGTCCTGAGCCACCACCGATGGTGTTCCCGGAGCTCGAACCGTGCTTGCTCGCCTCGCCACCGCCGTGCGGGTCGGCGTCACCCGAAAGGGCGGAGCTCGGGCGCTGCTCTCGGTCATCCGGATCACTCGCCTGGTCGATCACAACTCCCGAGCCGCCGACGATGGCCGCGGTCGCCGCTACCGCCGCCGCCTTGCCGGCGACCGATCCACCCCCCGCCGCCCCGATCGAGGCTGCGGCGAGCGCGCCGCCGCCGGCTGCCGTGACACTCGCATCGGCCATGCCCGTCTCGGCCAGTGCCCGGACGAGGGCGAGTGGGAGCAGCGCCCCGACGCTCTCGCGCAAGCCGGCGCGCGCCCGGAAAATCAGCTGGCGCACGGCTCCCGTCGAGGTCTTCAGCTCGGCGGCGAGCTGCTCGTGGGTGCGCCCCTCGAGCGAGCTGCGGACGAGTGCCTTGCGCTGCGCCTTGGGCAGTGCGTTGACCGCGGCGACGACCCCGGCGAGCTCCTCCTTGGTGAGCACGATCTCGCTCGGCTGGCGGACGCCGTCGATCGTCTCGTCGAGCTGTTCATGGGTGCGGGTGTCGCGGCGCGCGTTGAGCGCGCGGTTGCGGACGATCGTGTAGAGCCAGGGTTTCAAGCGGATCTCCGATTCGGACGTGCGCAGCGCTTCCCAGGCGCGGACGAGGCTCTCTTGAACCACGTCCTCGGCTCGGTCGCTCGGCGCGAAAGCTGCGGCGAACGGGACCAGGCCCCCGCGGTAGCGGCGCACGATCTCCTCGAAGGCGGCCTCCCGCCCCTCGCGCGCGAGCGCGACCAGCCGGTCGTCGGGCTGAGCTCGCATCACCGCCTTGGCGAGCGGCCGTGGTCTCGTCTTTGCCTCCATCCTCTCCATCCCCTCGCCGAGAGGATGGACGCTCGGCGCAGGGCTGTCTACCCCTTGAACACACCGGCGGGCGCAAAATCACGCCCGACGAGGCCATCTAGCATCCCACCGATGGACAGGGGCGTCGCGGTTTTCGTGATGGCGGTGGTGGGCGGGCTGATCGCGCTGCAGCCGGCGGTCAATGCCGGGCTCGGCCGGGCGACGGGCAACCTCGCCGCGGCGCTCGTCTCGTTCGTGATCGGAACCCTGTTGCTGGCCGCGATCGTCGTGCTCAGCGGCCAGGCCTCCGGCCTCGGCTCGACCTTCGAGCTGCCCTGGTACTACCTGCTGGGCGGGGCGTTGGGCGCCGCCTACGTCTTCACCGCGCTCGTCGTCGTCAGCTCGATCGGCGCCGGCGGCGTCGCCGCAGCGACGATCACCGGCCAGCTCACCTTCTCCATCCTCCTCGATCGCCTCGGCGTCCTCGGCCTCGAGCAGCAGCCGATCACAGTCGGGCGCGTGGTCGGCGTCGTGCTGCTGCTCGCGGGCACGTACCTGATCGTCCGCTGAGCAGCCGGTCCGGCGCGCTCTGGCGGCGGCGGTGCTACGTTCGAGCTACAGGTCGAGTGTGCTCGGAGCGGGTGGTGTGAGCACGAGAGCGAGATCGGATGCACCGTCGTCGAAGCTGCGCCGGCTCGGCTGGTCGCTGCTCGCCTCGGCCGTCGTGGCGATGACGGGCGCGCTCGGGCCCTCGGCTGCCCCGGCCGAGCCCCCGATCTCGGACCCCGGCGCCGTGACGCCGCTCGACTCCGACGTCCAAACCTAGGCGGCGGCGCGAAGCGGCGCCGCAACCCCGCGCCGCGGAGGTGCCGCCGCGAAGGACGGGTGGGCCACCTGCAGGTAGTGCCCGAAGGCCCAATCCACGAACGAGCCCCGCTCCATCGCCCGCAGCGCCGCGGAGAGAACCCGGGGCTGGACCCGAGGCACGAGGCGCTGCGTGCGAAGCAGCCAGCGAAACTGCCAGGCGTGGCGCACGGAGAAGGCTCCGTAGCGCCGCATTGCGGTCTCCGGCGCGGCGCGCCCGTCGACCACGCGGCGCAGCTCGCGGCCGCAGGCGATGCCGAAGTAGAAGGCGGTGCGGATTCCCTCCGCGGTCAGCGGCAGGCAATGCCCGGCGGAGTCGCCGACGAAGAAAACTCCGTCCTCGACGGCGGGGCGAAGCTGATGCGGGATCCAGTTGCCCTGGTAGCGGACCGGCTCGCGGTCGAGGTTCTCGGCTAGGCGCACGGTCGACTCCTTGACATGAAAACGCGGATCGAAGGACCCGACGCCGACGCGCACTTCCTCGCCGGCGGGAAAGCTCCACGAGTAGCCGGCGGGCACGTAGTCGCGGTCGATCCAGATCTCGAGCTCCTCGTTCGCCCCCCACGGATGCACCTCGAGCCCGCGCGAGAGCGGCGCGTCTGGGGGCTGGAAGCCACCGCCCGCAGGTGCCAACACTCGCTTCCAACCGAGCGCGTCGACGAGCAGCGGCGCCGAGAGGTCCCCACGGTCGGTGTGCACGGTCGTGCCCGTTCGCCCCTCCGCCGTCGCCGTCTCGAACTCGGCGTCAGACTGCTCGAAGAGCGATTCGCAGAGCTCGCGGTAGTCGAAGGTGGAGAACGTCCACGGCAGGCGAAAGCGCGCGGTCGTGTGTGGGGTATGGACGACGAGCGTGCCGAAGGTCTGGCGAATCGCCGCGGCTACGCCCATCGCCTCGAGCCACCCGGTCGGCGCCGCGCAGGCCGAGGTCTGGCGCTCGCCGACCTCGTAGCGATCGATGACGAGGACCCGCGCGCCGGCGCCGGCGAGCTCGCGCGCGACCGTGAGGCCGGCGAAGCTAGCCCCACAGACGAGGACATCGGCGTCGCCGGCGAGCGGTGTTCGCTCCTCGCCGCGCTTGGTGCGCCGTCGGGGCATCTACTCGCGAGGGTAGCGGCCTTTTGCCATAGTTAGCCGCCGTGTCCGCCGCCGACACAACGACTCAAGCTGCGCCCGAGGCGCCCACTGCCACGCCCGAGCCGAGCGCCAACGGTGGCGCGAGCGGCTCGACCGACCTGCTGATCGAGGTCGACGGTCAGCTCGTTCCCAACTACGAGGCAACGATCAAGCCCTTCGAGGAGGGTGACGTGGTCACAGGCGCGGTGGTCCGGATCGACAGGGACGAGGTCCTGGTCGACATCGGCTACAAGTCCGAAGGGGTCATCCTCGCGAACGAGCTCTCGATCCGCCGCTCGGTCGATCCCTCCGAAGAGGTCTCGCTCGGCGAGCAGGTCGATGCCTTGGTGCTCACCAAGGAGGATCAGGAGGGCCGGCTGCTGCTCTCCAAGAAGCGCGCCCGCTTCGAGAAGGCCTGGCGCAAGATCGAGGCGGCCGCCGAGTCGGGCGAGCCCGTCGACGGCACGGTGATCGAGGTCGTCAAGGGCGGGCTGATCCTCGACCTCGGGGTGCGTGGGTTCCTGCCCGCCTCGTTGGTCGACATCCGCCGCGTCCACAACCTCGACGAGTTCAAGGGCGAGACGCTCGAGTGCAAGGTGATCGAGCTCAACCGCTCGCGCAACAACGTCGTCCTCTCGCGCCGCGCGGTGCTCGAGGAGGAGCGCAAGGAGGTCCGCGAGCAGATCCTCGGCCGTCTCGAGCCGGGGCAGGTCGTCGAGGGAAAGATCTCGAACATCGTCGACTTCGGGGCCTTCGTCGACCTCGAGGGCATCGACGGCCTGATCCACATCTCCGAGCTCTCCTGGAGCCACGTGAACCACCCATCGGAGGTGCTCTCGATTGGCGAGACGGTGCGCGTCAAGGTGCTCGACATCGATCGCGATCGGCAGCGGATCTCCCTCGGCCTCAAGCAGACCCAGGAGGACCCGTGGCAGACGGTCCTCAACGAGTACAAGTCGAACGACATCCTCGAGGGCAAGGTGACCAAGGTCGTCGCCTTTGGCGCCTTCATCGAGATCGTCCCCGGCGTGGAGGGCCTGGTTCACATCTCCGAGCTCGCCGAGCATCACGTGGAGACCCCGGGCGAGGTCGTGCAGCCCGGCCAGGAGGTTTGGGTGCGGATCCTTGAGATCGACGAGGAGCGCCGCCGCATCTCGCTCTCGGTGAAGCGTGCCCAGGCGAACGACAACCTCCCGCTTCGCGATCTGCTTCCACCCGAGCTTCAGCCTGGCAACCAGCAGGCCACCGAGCCCGCCGACGACGTGCCCGAGCTCGGCCTCTCCGAGGAGGTCTTCTCCGACGCCCCGCCCGCTGCGGAGGCGCCCGAGAACGTGGCCGAGCCCGCGCCAGAGCCGGAGATCGTGGCCGAGACGGCGCCGACGCCAGAGCCGGTGCCCGAGGCGACGCCAGAACCGGCGCCAGAGCCCGAGGCCGAACCCGAGGCCCAACCCGAGCCCGACCCGGCGCCAGAGGCCGATGCCCAACCCGAGGCCGAACCCGAGCGCGAACCCGAGAGCGCCTAGCTCGCCTCTAGCCTAGGCGCGGTGAACAGCGCGCCCGAGGACAGCTCAGCGCCTCCCTTCGTTGGCCTCACCGGGGCGATCGCCGCCGGCAAGTCCGAGGCGCTGGCCGCGCTCGCGCGGCTTGGGGCCGCCACGCTCTCGAGCGATGCCGTGGTTCACGAGCTGCTCGGCTCCGATCACATCCGCGAGCTGCTCGTCGAGCGCTGGGGCGAGGAGGTGGCACCTGGGGGAGCGATCGATCGCGCGCGGGTGGGCGCGATCGTCTTCGAGCGCCCGGGCGAGCTCGCCTGGCTCGAGTCGACGCTCCACCCGCTGGTCGGCGAGCGGATCGCCGCCTGGCGAGCCGAGGTTCCCGACGACGCACCCGCCGCCGCCGTCGAGGTCCCGCTGCTGTTCGAAACCGGTATGGAAGCCGCCTTCGACGCGACGATCTGCGTGGTCGCCGACGATTCGTTGCGCGCCAAGCGCGCCGGCGCTCGCGGCACGGACGCGCTCGCGGGCCGTGAGGAGCGCCAGCTCCCGCAGGACGAGAAGGCCCTGCGGGCGAGCCACGTGGTCCACAACGATGCCGGGATCGAGGAGCTCGAGGCCGAGCTCGCCCGGGTCATCGGGTTGATCACGGCGTCGGGCATTGAGGCCGGACCGTGAGCGGCCAGGTGCGGGCGCTCGCCGCGCTTGTCGTCGTCGGCCTTGCTGCCGCGGTCGTGATCAGCCGGATCGACTTCGGGGATGTGATCGAGGAGGTCACCCTGCCGCTCCGCCACGAGGACATCATCCGCCAGCAGGCCGAGCGGTTCGACCTCGACCCCGCGCTGATCGCGGCGGTCATCGACGAGGAGTCGGGCTTTCAGGACCAGACCTCCCAGGCCGGCGCCCGCGGGCTGATGCAGATCACCCCCGAGACGGCGGACACGATCGAGTCACTGAGCGGGGGGGAGACCTTCGTCTACGAGGACCTCGCCAATCCTGACCTCAACATCCGCTACGGCACCTTCTACCTGCACCACCTGCTCGACCGCTTCGCAGGCAATGAGGCCGCGGCCCTCGCCGGGTACAACGGGGGCCCCGAGAATGCGGCCGCCTGGGGCGGCGCCGAACTCGAGGTCGACGACATCGAGTTTCCCGAGACGCGCGCGTATGTCGAGGACGTGCTCGAGAAGCGCGAGCAGTATCGAGAGTCGAGGGCGGAGGAGCTCGGTCTCTAGGCGGTCGCCCGCCAGACCCAGAGCATCGCCAGCGGCTGAAGCGCCAGCCTCGCCCACAGCAGCCACCGGGGGATCCGGTTCGCGGCAACACCGCGCTTCGATACCTCCTCGGGGGCGAGCGCCATATACACGTTCGCGGGGAACACAGCCGCCAGCAGGCCGAGCAGCCACCAGCGGGCGACCGGCCGGGTGCGGGGGTGCAGGACGGCGATCCCGCCGGCGATCTCGGCGACGCCGCTGATCAGCACCGCCTCACGGTGCATCGGCAGCTGCGGCGGCATGATCGCCTCGTACTCGCGGGTGCGGACGAAGTGCAGGCTTCCGGCGAAGGTGAAGAAGCCCGCGAGAAGTCTTCTGGAGCTGCTCAAGAGAGCGGCAGTCTCGCACGCGCCTCAGCCGCCGGCCAGCCGGCGGGCGAGTGCCGCGGTAGGGCCCAGGCCCAGCCGGGCCACGCCCGCGTCGTCCACCCCTACGTGCCCCCACCCACCGTCCAGCTGCCACGACC
>Ga0136632_10000020_pt1 | contig 39921 bp, 34 predicted proteins | sample AntDrymUQ6112106_2_FD_104670 | JGI IMG/M metagenome (GOLD analysis project Ga0136632, IMG submission 104670) | Polar desert sand microbial communities from Dry Valleys, Antarctica - metaG UQ611 (21.06) | ecosystem: Environmental > Terrestrial > Soil > Desert | place: Antarctica: Dry Valley...
CCCCTACGGCGCCCCGGGGACCGCCGCCGGGGGGGCCGTCCAGACCGAGGTCGACGCGAACCGGCCGGTCGAGCCGGTCGGTTCGACACCGGTGCTGCGCAGCTATCCCGCCCGCAAGGGGCACGACCAGTTCTACGGCTACGGCCGCGTCAACATCAACCGCAGCGTCCGGGCTCTGCTCGACGACCCGGCCGACATGACCCCCGCGCCATCACGGATCCCGCCCGAGGCCGAGCTCGAATCGCCGACCTGGAACGAGCAGTTCGACCCGAGCCAGGCGACGGTCGACGTCACGGGTCAGGTCTGGGCCAGGGGCGCGCAGTACTCCTGTCGGGTGTACGTCGCCCCCGGTCACTACCCGAACCATGCGCTCAGCACCGCTGCGCCGCCGGGCGACTTCGCGCCGGTCCCGCCCGGTGGCGGCGCCTGCGACGGGACCAACCGCACCGCGGTGGGCAACGGCAAGCTCGCCGAGATCGACGTCGCCGCGCTCAAGGCGCGCTTCCCGGCCGGCACGAACTTCACCGGGCCCGAGCCGGTGCCCACGAATGCCAACGGGAACGGCCGCCCGAACTCCGACACCCGTGGCTTCGTGGTCAAGGTCGTGGTCACGAAGCCCGCCGGCGGCGGGGCGCCGGAGATGACCGGCGAGGACCAGCGCGCGGCTTACCTGCTGCGCGACCAGGACATGCTGGCCGACTTCCCGCGCGCGATCGGCCCGGGCGGCGCGACCGGCAAGTACGAGATCCCGACCGGCGACGCCGAGTCCTCACCGGCCTTCGCCGACCTCGACGGTGACAACCGCAACGAGCTGATCTTCGGGACCAGCGACGGCTTCGTCCACGCGCTGCGCTCCGACGGCAGCGAGCTCCCCGGCTGGCCAGTGCGCGGCGACGTGCCCGGCTTCGTCTCCAGCCACACCGGCACGCGGGCCTTCCAATCAGGTGAGGTCTCGGCGGACATGGGCGGCGCGATCCTCTCGTCGGTCGCGGTCGCGGACGCCAACCGCGACGGCATCCCCGAGGTCTACGTCGCCGACTTCGAGGGCAAGCTCTACGGCTGGAGCGCGGCGGGGGAGCGGATCTTCACCGAGGAGGCCAACATCGCCTTCTCCGGCAAGCCGCTGGCGCCGTTCGCGAACGTTCGCTACGAACCGGGCCAGTCGGAGTTCCGCCGCACGCAGCACGGGTTCTTCGCCTCCCCGGTGCTCGCCGACCTCGACCGCAACGACGGCGGCCGGCTCGAGATCGTCGCCCCGGCGATGGATCGCCACCTCTACGCCTGGGGGGCAAACGACTCCGCTCCCGGCACCCCGGGCGGCGCGCAGCAGCTCAGCGGCTATCCCGTGCTCGTCGTCGACCCGGAGAAGGTCGCCTCGGTGGTGCCGACCACCCACGCGATCACCTTCAAGCCGGACGCCGCCTCCGAGCAGCAGGGAGCGATCATCGACACGCCCGCGGTCGGCGACATCGACGACGACGACCTCGAGGGAGAGAACGAGCGACCCGAGATCGTGCTCGGGACGAACGAGGAGTACGCGGAGGACCTCAACGCCGGCAACGTCACCAACGCCACGCTCGGACCGCTGGGCGAGAGCGGCCTGCTCGGCCCCGGCAACTCCCGCCTCTACGCGCTCCAGGCAGGCGGCGACGACGATGGAGATCCGCTCCTCGACGATTCGACGCTCTACCCGGGCGACTGGCCGTTCCCGGTCGGGATCGTGATCACCGGCCTGCTGCCGGTGGTCGGCGAAGGGATCACCGGCAACCCGGTGATCGGGCCGGTCGAATGTCCGCCGCAGGGCGCGGCCGGCGACACGGGCCCGAACATCGGCACGCTCGCCAACAACGGGCCGGCCTACATCCTCAACCCAGATGCGAGCTCCTGCTACGGGGACGACCCGACGAACGGAAGGCCGAACGCGCTGTCAAGCGAACAGGGGCAGGGCCCGCTGCAGGTGGACCGGCCGGTCCTGCCCGCGGTTGGGCATCCGGCCTTCGGCGCCCTAGCCCCCGGCCCGCTCACCTTCTTCTCGCCGGCGGCGGGCATCGTCCGTGCGCTTGATCTCGCGCTGCCGGAGTATCAACCGACCGGCCAGGACTTCCTCGCCGCCTGGAACACCGGGAGCCCCTCGGGCAGCTTCCAGCCTGGATTCCCGGCCACCGTCAACGACCTCCAGTTCCTAACCGGGCCCTCGATCGCCGACATCGACGGAGCCCCCGGGGAGGAGGCCGTTGCGGGTACGGCGAGCAAGGATCTCGCCGCATTCAGCGCCGCCGGTGGACCCGCCGATCCGACGCGATGGCCGAAGGCGACCACGGACTGGACCGTCGCCAATCCGCTGATCGGCAGCTTCGGCACCCAGGACACCGAGGCGGGCGCGACCAAGGTCGTCATCAATGCGACCCGCTCGGGGTACCTCCACGCCTACAGGACCTCCGCCCCCGCCTGCTCCGCGTCCTCGTGGCCACGCTTCCACCACGACAACGCCAACTCCGGCGACTGGAGCCGCGATGCGGTGCTCCCCGGCCGGCCCTATGACGCGGTCGTCGCAACCGCCGGTATCAACTTCCGAGCCCCCGGGGACGACCTGCTCTGCGGCACGGCGACGCGCTACGAGATCGTCACCTCGAATTCGCCGATCGACGAGTCGAACTTCGCGCAGGCGACGCCCCTGGGCGGGGCTCCCGACCCGACCGCCCCCGGGTCGCTGCAGAGCTACGTGCCGCCCGCGTCGGCACTTCGCTACATCGCGATCCGCGCCGTGGACGAGCAGGGCAACGTCGGTCGCGTGCTCGCCGTCGACTTCCGCGGCGCGCCCCCCACGCCTCCTCCCCCGGGCGGAGGCGGAGGAGGCGGCGGCCAGGGCGGCGACGGGGCGTGCTCGAACCGCGTCATCGGCACCTCCGGCAAGGACCGCCTGCGCGGCACACCGGGCTCGGACCTGCTGCGCGGGCGGGCCGGCAGGGACAGGCTCTCCGGCCGCGGTGGGGACGACTGCCTCAAGGGCGGCCGGGCCAAGGACCGCCTCCGCGGTGGTGGCGGCGACGACGAGATCCGCGCCCGCCGCGGTGGGCGCGACCGGGTCCGCTGCGGCGCCGGCAAGGACGTCGCCTACGTCAACCCGAAGCGCGATCGGGTCGGAGAGGACTGCGAGAAGGTACGGGAGGGCGGCTAGCCGGCGAGCCAGCGGGCCGGGTTCTCGACCATCATCGTCCGCTCCTGCTCCTCGCTCATGCCGGCCTCGCGCAGGTCGGGGATCACGCGCTCGGGGACGATGCGGATGTTCCAGTCCTTGGCCATCCCCGCCGCGACCATCCCCTCGGTCGCCTCGGGGCTGAACCAGTCGAGCGTCGCGCAGGAGTCGGCGGAGAGCAGCATGCGCTCGGCATAGCCGCGCTCGAGCAGCGTGAGCACGGTCGCGTTTCGGCGCTCGTAGGGGAGGTAGAGCTCGAGCCCGTAGCGATCCATGCCGATCATCACGCCCGTCTCGAGCACGCGCTCGATGTAGTCGAGCTCGTCGGTGTCGCCGGTGTGGGCGATCTGCACGCGGGAGAGCTCGACGCCCTCGTCGCGGAAGATTTCGATCTGGCGCGGAGCGGTCTCGGAGGCGGGGCGGGAGTGAGCCATGATCGGAGTGCCGGTTCGGACGCTCGCCCGCGCCGCCGCGCGGTGGATCTTCTCGACGTTCTCGGTCACCCCGGGCTCGTCGGCGGCGCACTTGATGAACGCGGCCTTGATCTCGGTCCCCTGGATGCCCCGCTCGATGTCGTGGACGAAGAGCTCGGCGATCGCATCCGCGTCGCGCGAGAGGAGAAAGGTCGGCAGGTGGTCGTAGGTGTAGATCCCGGTGCAGGGGACCACCTGGAGGCCGCTCGCCTCGGCGACCCGCCGCATGAAGGCGACGTCGCGGCCGAGGAACATCGCGCTCGGATCGCAGATCGTCCGTACCCCGAGCTCGACCGCCGAGCGCGCCGCCGCTACCGCCTCCGTTTCCTCGCCGCCCGGCTCGACGCGGAAGGGCGGCTCCTCCTTCGTCGTCCCCGCGTGCGGCCATTGTGCGTGGACGGCCTCGTCGCGGGCGATCAGGTGCTCGTGGACGAGCGTCGTGGCGAGCTCACCCGCGTCGATCGCTCCGGTGACCGTCTCGACCTTCGCCATCCGCGCCGGAGTCTAAGCGCGCGCGACGCTCAGAACAGCCTGATCACCGCGATCACCATCGACGCCACGAGGCAGACGACGAGGACCCCGAGGGAGATCGTCCAGCTCCGCGGCATCTCGCGGATAGTATGGCCGACACTGATCGGCTCACCACAGGAGGACGACTTGTTCGAGCGCATCGTCGTAGGCACCGACGGGTCCGAGACGGCGGCCGAGGCGGTTCGCCAGGCGACCGAGATCGCGCGCTTGACCGGCGCCGCGCTCGAGATCGTGAGCGCCTTCGAGCCGGTCCCCCAGACGCGGCTCCGCGACGAGGCCCAGGCGGTCCCCGGAGACATCGCCCACGCGGTCGGCCCGCGTGAGGACGTGAACGTCGTGCTCGAAGCGGCAGCCGGCAGCGCCGAGCAGCAGAACGTCAAGGTCAACGCCCATCCCCGGGAGGGGGAAGCGGCCGACGCGATCCTCGACGTCGCCGAGGAGCTCGGAGCCGACCTGATCGTGGTCGGCAACAAGGGCATGACGGGGGCGCGACGCTTTCTGCTCGGAAGCGTTCCGAACAAGATCTCCCATCACGCCCCCTGCGGCGTGCTGATCGCCCGCACGAGCTGAGCTTCAGCGCCCTCGACGAGGAGTTGATGCGCCTCGCGCTCAGCGAGGCGAGAAAGGCGGCAGCCGGCGGCGACGTGCCGATCGGCGCCGCCATCGCCTGCGGCGAGGAGGTGCTCGCAACCGCCGGCAACGAGCGCGAGCAGCGCGGCGACCCGACAGCGCACGCAGAGGTGCTCGCCCTGCGCGCGGCGTCAGCCCGCCTCGGCGGCTGGCGGATCCCCGACTCGACCTTGTACGTGACCCTCGAGCCGTGCGCGATGTGCGCTGGCGCGATCGTCCTCGCCCGCATCTCCCGGGTCGTCTTCGCGACGCCCGATCCCAGGGCCGGGGCGGCGGGCAGCGTCCTCGACGTGCTCTCCGACCCGCGCCTCAACCACAACCCGGAGGTCGAGGCGGGCCTGCTCGCGGAGGACTCCGCGGCGCTGCTGAGCGAGTTCTTCCGAGCCCGACGCCCGAGGTGATGGCTGCCGCCGCGATCTCGGATCGCTGAGGCGCACTTGACCCGCGTTACCCCAGCGGGCAGGATCGCCTGGAGGCGACCAAGGAGGAATCGATGGCCACCGCACAACAAACGACCGAGGCGCTGCTGGAGCGCGAGTTCGTCGAGGATTTCGCCGAACGCTGGCTCGAGGCGTGGAACCGGCGCGACCACACGGCGCTCGCCGAGCTCTGCACCGAGGACGTCGAGTTCTTCGACCCCGCGATCGGAACCGTCCACGGCCGCCGTGCGGTCGCCGACTGGCTCGATGCCTGTGCGCGCGCCTTCCCCGACTACCGCTTCGAGGAGCCCGAGCCCGTCTACATCGCCGCCGACCGTCCCAAGGTGATCGCTCCCTGGCGGATGCTGGGGACCAACACGGGGCCGCTGGATCCGCCGGGCTTCGCGCCCACCGGCCGCAGCGTCGTGATCGAGGGCGTCGATCACTGGTGGTTTCGCGACGGCCTCGTCTGCCGCTACCGCGCCGACTACGACTCGATGGGCGTCTCGCGCCAGCTCGGCCTGATGCCCGAGCGCGGCTCGCGCGCCGAGCGGGCGATGGCGGCGATGCAGCGCGTCGGCGCCCGTCTGCGCCGCCGGTGAGAATGCGTCCGCGAGAGCGGCCCTGGCGAGACGGTATTTGAACCCGGACGTCCGAGCATCCATCTCTAGTTTGCATCGAAGGCTTCAGGGACGCAACTCAGGCTGAGAGGTAAGAGGTCGCATAGGTCGAGCCGGGTCTCCAGGTCGAACTCTCCAACGCTACGCCGTCGATAGGCTGAGGCTTCGATGAGAGCCGACGGACAAACGCTGCTCAACTTATGGATCGATCGGGTTCGCGTGGACCTCATGGGCTTCGCGGATCCGGCGACGGACGTCGAGTTGTCCCGCGACGGGAATGTTCTGGCGGCAACCTGGGAACAGCGCGGGCACCAGCATCAAGAGCGCTTTCGACTAAGTCAGGAAGGTGATTTTCGGTGGATCGGCCCTGAGGACGAGCCGCGTCCGTATCGGAGCTTTCTGACCAGTCCCGCCATGGCCGATTTTGAGCAGCTGGCGAACGCGATGGGCAAGGTGTTCAGCCCGCGTGACGACTTCGTCGCGACCGATGCGCGGACTGAGCAGGCGGACGGTGGCGAAGTCGAGATTGAAGCCTCCCCTACGGTTATCCGGGACCAGATCATCGAGGCGCGCACGACCGCCGAGGGACGGACCGGCTTGTTCTTCATCAAGGGAGACGCGGGCTCCGGCAAGACCACGCTCCTCCGGGAGTTGACGGCCGCGCAGGCTGATAAGTACTGCCGCGGCGACACCAGGTTCCTGTTCTTCTTCGTTTCGGCGCAGGGTCGCACGCTCTCGAACCTGCGGGATATTTTCTCGTCCGAGTTGCAGGCCCTGCGCGCCGGATTCACCCGGGACGCGATTCCGGCGCTCGTGCGGGCCAACCTCTTAGTTCCGGTAATCGACGGATTTGACGAGCTCCTCGGCGCGGCCGGCTATGGCGACGCGTTCAGCTCGCTTCGACAGTTGCTAATCGAGCTTCAGGGACTAGGAGCCGTAGTCGTTTCCGCGCGATCGGCCTTCTACAACGTGGAATTCGTCAGCCGCACCCCCGAGTTCGTGAGCCGGGCCCCTGAAGCAGCGGATGACGCTGCCAGCATCACGCTTCGCCCGGTCTCGCTCTTGCCGTGGAACGAAGAGAAGCTCGACCGCTATCTGCGCTTGAAGCGGCCCCAATCCGACCACGCGCGAGATCGCCAGGCCGTCTCGCGACTTGATGCGCGGGATCAGCGGCTTCTCATGAGGCCGTTCTTCGCGAGCGAGTTTCCGGGCTACGTGGATGCCCATGAGGGCGGTGGCGGATCGCCCGACAGCCTGCTCGATTACTTGATCAAGGCGTACATATCGCGTGAAACCCACAAGGTTCTTGGAGCGTCCGGCGATCCGCTCCTTTCGACGAGCGGCCATCGAAAGCTGCTAGAGGAAGCGGCGGAGCAGATGTGGCAGAACGAGAAACGGCAGCTTTCGGTCGGCGAGCTTCAGACACTGGTCGAAATGGTGGCCGAGGAAGAGGGTCTGGGCGGCTCCGAGTCAGGCCAGATCATCACCAAGGTCACGAGCTCGGCCGGCTTCCGAACCAGCACTCCGGAGGGCGCCGGACAGTTCACCTTTGATCACGAGGTCTACTTCGAATACTTCCTGGCTAAGACTCTCGAGCGCCAGATTGAGACGGCGAGTGGCCTGGGCCAGTTCTTTGATCGAGGAGTCCTTCCGGACGATGTCGTCGATGCGGCCGTGCAGGGAAACGCGGAGCGGGCGGTTGTCGAGGACGTCCTTTCCACCACCTCGACGGCGCTTCGTCATGAAAACCGTCGGCGTAACGCCGGCGCCGTGTTGGCGGCCTGGACCCGGCACCACGGCCCCTTGGAAGACGCCGGCCTCAGGAACTTGTCGTTTATCGATGTCAACTTCGGCGCAGCCACGTTCCGCCGCGTTGTATTCGAGAACTGCGACTTCACGGGGAGCCGCCTCGATCGGGCCACGTTCGAGGATTGCGACGCTGCTACCAGTCGATTCCAAGGGATCGTTGTGACGAACGAGTCGAACCTGGATATGGCGGGGATCGTTCCTGGCGCCAACTTCGGAAGTCTGATCCACCCGGATGTCGAGCGAGAGGTCTTTTCGCCGGAGGACGTCGCCACGATTCTTCGCAAACTTGGAGCTCCGCTGCCGGGGGCGCCCGAGCGGCGGGTGAAGTACTCTTCCCAGGCCACGGTCCTCCTCAAGCTCCTCGAGATCATGGCGAGGGCGTACCGCCGGTCGAATGTCCTTTTCGACACCGACGGGTACATGGCTCGTCTTTTCCGAAACGAGCACTGGCCAAGGCTAAGGAGCGAGCTAACGGAACACGGGATCGTGCGCGAGGAGACCCGATCCGCTTCCGGTCCTAAGGCGCGGGTCTATCGCCTCCTCGTTGGCATCGACGACTTGGTGAACGCCGAAAACGCCGTGGATCTCCCGGATGGTCCTGTCGGCGCGTTCTGGGCGTCAATGCGTGCCATCTAGCCAGGGATCCGCGTACTGGCTATAGATCCACTCAAGGTCGCACGTCGAGCTTGCGGCGTCTCATGGAGCCGGTTTTTCGGTCTCGTCGTTCCCAGGCCGCTCAAACCACTCCGGGTGTTCACGGCGGAGCTCCCGAAACGCCTCCAGGAGTTCCTCGGGATCGCCGAGGCCCATGTCCTTGCAATCGAGGCAGATGTCCTCGCCCATGAAGAAGTAGACCGTCTTTCCGCAGACGCGGCAGGGCGGGTACCCGACCCCAGGTGACTGGTCGGCTGAATCGTTCACAGCGCTCGGTCACCTATGCCATGTGCGCGTTCCTTGGCGCTTCGATCTCTTCCGTGGCCAGCTCCCACTCCAGCTCATCAACCTCTCGAATGACGAGCGAACCCCGAGATGTAGTCACCTCCAACTCACGGGCGCCGTTGCCTCCGAGCATTCCGACCAGGCGCTGGCTCAGCTCGCGGTCGACGGCGCGGTGCAGCTCGCGAGCGCCGAACTCCTCGCTGTAGCCGATGCGGGCCAGCTCGCGGACACCCGCTGGTGTCAGTCGCAGCAAGACGCCATGCTCGGCGTACCGGGCTTGGACCGGCGGAAGCACCAGCTCGCGCAGGATTCGCTCTACGTCCGTGGGTTCCAGGTGCCGGAACGGGCAGACGGCATCGACACGGTTCACGAACTCAGCTGGGAAGAACCGCGTCAGCTCTTTGCGCGCATCCGGAAACTCGGCGTCTTCCCTGCCAAACCCGATCCCGCGTGACGGTGCGAGGTCAAGATTGGCGGTCATCACGATAATGGCGTCCCCGAGGTGGATGCGGTGTCCGTCGCTCGCGGTGAGGTGACCGGCATCGAGCGCGGTGAGCAGGACTCGGTGGATCGACCGATGCGCCTTCTCGACCTCGTCGAGCAGCACCACCGTCTGGGGTCGCGCGGCGAGTGGCGCCAGCAGCGGTGCGCCGTCGTGGTACCCGGACAGGCCCGGGCTGGCGCCCAGGAGGCGAGCCACGGAGCCAGGGTCGACGAACTCGCTCATGTCCAGGCGGATCAGCTCTTTGGCTCCGAAGAGGAGTTCGGCCAGCGCGAGGGCGAACTCGGTCTTGCCGACTCCCGTCGGACCGCTCAGGAGCAGCGTGGCAGGCCGCTCGCCGCGTACGGAAAGCCCGCGCAAGCGCACCGAGAGCACACCGACCGCTTCCGCGATCGCGTCCTCCTGGCCGAGTACCCGCTCGCGGAGCCGTACGCCGAGTGAGTCGAGACGGGCGGTCAACGCATCACGGCGCGCACCGAGGGGGAGTCCCGCCATGTCCCCGACGACCTCGGCGACGAGGTCGGTGGTAACCGGCATGGAGCGACGCTTCGCCCGTGCCACCGCGCGATCCAACGCGTCGATCGCCTTGTCGGGCTGGTGGCGGCTCCGCAGATGAGCGTCCGTCAGCTCGACCGCGGCCTCGACCGCGGCGTCTACGATCTCGCCCCCCAAGGCCGGACGCAGACGCTTGAGCAGCTCGATCGTTTGATCCGCGCTGAGTTCACGGATCGCCAAACGCTCGAAGCGCCGGGTGATCGCCGGATCGCGCTCGACTACGCGTGCCCACTGCGCCTCGCTTGTCGCGGCCACAAGCGGTACCTCTCCTCGCGCCAGCGCCGGTCCGAGCTGTGCCGCGACTGTCGACTCGCCCAGGTAGCGGACCTCCACGGCCTCGTGGAACTCGTCGAGCGCGAGTAGCACGTTCGCCTCGCGCGCCTCGTCGAGAATGCCCTCGATGGCGCTCGTCAGCTCGGAGCTGTGGTGATTCGCCCCGCGAAGCGAGGCCGCCGAGATCTCCACGACACGCAGTCCCGCAAGCGATTCGGGCACGTCTCCCGCAACGATCCGCTGGGCCAACCCTTCGATGACCGCGGTCTTGCCGACGCCCGGCGGTCCGAGCAAAGCGGCCGCCCGCTTCCAGCGCCTGGCCACGACCTCGGCGAGAAACTCGATCTCGTCCTCGCGGCCGATCACTGGCGGCAGTGCATCTTCCCGTGCCGCTGCCGTGAGGTCACGGCCGAACCGATCGAGGTTCGGAGTACTCGGCTCCTCGTCCTCGTCCGGCGCGGCGTCGTCAAGGGCTTCCTCGAGCGCCCGCTGTCGACGAGGAGGCCGCCAGCCGCTCAGGTAGTGGTAGTTCGCGGTGGCGTGTGCGAGGACGGCTCGGGCAAGGTGCTCGACGCCGACCCGCTCGGCGCCGGCCCGTTCCGCGCTGGCGACGGCGCGCGGCACGAACTCAGAAAGGCTCGTAAGTCCGCGTGGGACGTCCCGGGCGAACATCCTGAGGTCGTCCTTCCCGCTCAGGCGGCGCATCAGGGCCGGGTGACGCTCCGATAGCGCGACGAACAAGTGTCGGGCGTCGACGAACCGGTGGCCGCTCGCCCGCCGCAGCTCGTCGGCGAGCGTGACGACTCGGCGACCCGGCGGGGTGAAGACTTCCAGGAAGCTGTCGATTATTGGATTCATCGTTCGTGGGCCGGGCCGTTCCCGGCCTCGGGACTCCCTACCGAGGTTCGGCCCTGCCAGTCAAGGTCGCCTTGATCGGGCAGATGCGAGGTGGCACCGATGACGCCGACCACGACGACGAGCGCGAGATTCACGAGGAACAGCGTGGTCATCGGCGGCTTCCTCGCGACGAGCGAAATGATGAGCGTCAGCGGGAGCGCCGTGACCGCCGGCACCCAGAGGGCGGCGGCGAGTGGCGGCCCGCCGGAGATGACGAGCGGAACCAGAAAAAACGGTAGGGCGATGAACTTTCGCATTACGCCGCACTCCGCTCCGCCTGGTCCTGCTGAGCGGCCTCGGCCTCGCGCTGTCGTTCCTCTTCCTCCTTGCGCCTGCGCCACAGCAGCAACAGCCAGCGGCCGAGCAAGAACAAGGCGAGCAAGACCCACCAGGGCAAGAAGACCAGGAAGACGAGGATGCTCCAGAGGAGCGAGAACGCGCCCCAAAGCCAGGAGAGGTCGATCGTGGGCGGGTCCGCGTCAACGTCGGGCGCGCCCACGTTGACCGACGGACGGTCCACCGACGGTCGCTCGACGTGCGGGAACCTCGGTCGCCGGGCATCGAGATGAGGAGTCCCCACGGACGGGAGCTTCACTCGGGGCGTGTCCGGTGCGCCGATGTGCGGGATGGCGGGCCTGGCGAGGTTGGGCGCGGGTGGGTCTGGCTCATCGAGGAGCAGGATGGCCGCGGCGAGCAGCACCAGGGCAAGCACGAGCGGCAGGAGCCAGCGGCTAAATCGCGCGGTCCCGGTGACCGCCCGGAGCGGGAGCAATCCCTCTGGCGCCCGGGAGCCCTCGTAGCTCCCGGGACGCCGCAGGGCGGGCGAGTCAGCCGTGAACTTCACGACCCGACCTCGCGTTCCGGATCAAGCTCCGGGGTCGGCTGGCCGTTCACGGGCGCGTCCGCGATATCGAGCGGTCCGAGCCGGCCCCCGTCGGTCTTCTGACCCTTTTCTTCGCTGGGATCGGCGGCCGGTGTGTCGGTGAGATCGCCGAACTGCTCCCGGACGGCATCTGCCGTGCTATCGGTGATCCCTCCACCAGCCTCGCCCGCGTCACCGAACGCTTCGGCCGCCGCCGGGTAACCCGGAGGATTCTGCTCTCCGTAGACGCCGAAGAAGCCGGGCTCCGCCTCGACCTGTATCTCGTGCCGGTACAGGACCTCGAGGGTGGCGAGGTGCTGGTCGATCACCTTCTCGGCTTGGACCTGGTCGGCCGCATCTTTGACGGTCGCGATCTCGGCGTCGAGCACGTCAATCTCGGCGGATAGCGTGGTCAAGCCTTTCTCCGCGTTCGCCACGCCATGGCGGAGCTTCCTGAGCGTGCTCCGCATGGGTCCGTCGATCCATCCACTCAGGAACGCCGCCGCCATCAGGGGAAGCAGCGAGATGAGTGCCAGCATCGTCGCGTTCGGCTTCGGCGGCTCTGCGCCGCCGTCACCGAGCAGGCCACCCTCGGAACCGCTGGCGAGTGCCCCGGTGAGTTCGAGCGCCCCGACGCGCTGGCTGACGATGGCAATGATGGAGCCAACTACGAAGGCAGCGAGCACGCCGCCGAGGGCAGCGTGCTGCCGGCGCGTCCACTCACTAACCACCGTCGGCCCCGACCGTGAGCCTTCCTTCGCAGGCGAGCCCACGCAGACCACCAGCGAACTCATGGCCCAGGAACAATGCTTCCCTGCCAGTTTGGCGGCGACTCCCTGAGCCGCCGTGAACGTCAGCGCGGCCAACAGGTCGAGGTGCTCCGCGAAGAAGCCGCTCGCGCCGGTCGCAGGAGCCAGGAACTCAAAAGCCGGCACGTTGAGCGCGTAGTCGGGGACGAGCAACGCGACGATGAACGCCAACGTCGCGAGGGGGGTCCACTTGGCGGTACTGGCCATGAGCTCGGGGCTGCGGGGAAACCGCTCCTCGAAACGGGCGACGTATCCCCGCAGCGTGAAGCAGGTGACTTCCGCCGCCCGGAGAGCCCGTCCACAGGCGCGGCGCTTGGCCAGGAGGTGCTCGAACTTCTGCCTCAGCGCTGCGATGCCGCGGCCGGCGTCGACTTCGAGGCCCTTTCGGGTTGCCTCGGCTTCCTGGGCGTTCTGTGCGTCTAGCGTCGTGAAGCGGTCGGCATGCTTGGCGTCGGGTGCGCGCGGAGCCTTCCCGCGCTTGACGAGCCGTCCGATCCGGCTGGCGAGGGCTGAGCGAAAGCGCCGCTCCTCCACGCCTCTGCGAGTCCTGACTCGGTTCTTGGTCTTACTCCTCATGGTGGTTCCTCCTCTTCGCTCTAGTTGCTGAGCGAGTTGATCTCGACGTCTGCGCTGACAGCGCAATCCGCCCCTGTTTGCTTGCACGCTTGGGCCCAGACGTCGAGCAGCAGCGCCGTGTCCTCGGCGGTCGCGCCCCCGTTTCGGGTGCCACCGACGCCGAGGATCGACACGGTGATGCCCTCGGCATCGGTCGGTAGCAGCGGTCGGATCGCCGCGAGCATTTCCTGCGCTGACGCATTGCGCGGAAAGCGACTGTCGCGACCGTCGGTGAGAAGAACGACCTGGCCGTTCGCCGCTCCCCGCACAGACTCGACAGCCCCCGCCAAGTTGCCGGCAACGTCGGTCCCCGGGGCAAGGCTCTTGACGGCCTCAGCAATCTCGGGACGCGCACGTGCGACTCCGAGCGCCTCCTCGAGCCCTTGCTGGAGGTCGGCGCGGAGCGGGACGACCTCACGCGCGCGCTGGACGTCGCTCAGTCCGGGCGACAGCTCGCGGTCGGTGAGCAGCGGGACGCCGTGCGGGGAACCCGCGAACACCTCGAGTTCAGCCAGCGTGCCGCCCGTGTCGAAGAACTCGCCAGCACGGGACATCGCGGCGTTCACATAGCTGCCGCGGACCTGCGGATCAAGGCTGGACGAGCTCGCATCGATCCGAACCGCTAGCGACACCGAGGAAGGGTCCGCCGTTCCGCAGGCGCCCAAACTGAGGGCGAGGAGCAGGGTCGCTGCGATGGCCGCCATGACTCGCCCGCGCCTCGTACTGCGCCGTACCCGCTTCATCGGAGCGGTGGGCCGGATGGCCTCGATCCGCACCTCGTGCTGGAAGCGCCCGGCGCGGAACTTCCGCGTGTCACCGACGGTGGCGCCGAGCACGGCGCGCCCGAGCGGCGCATCAACACCGACCAAGGCGTCGACCCCGTACTGAACGCCGGGTCGCGACGTGCCGGGCTTGCAGAGCAGGATGGTGACCCGCTTGCCGGTCTCATACTGCACCGCGACCTCGGCTCCCACGATCGCAAGACTGCTGCTGGTTCGACTTGAGTTCTGCATCTGATGCCTCCTTCGATTTCGAGTACAACGCCGAGGATTCACAGCGGGGCGAAGGCGGCCGATAGCAGGCGTCAAAGCGGCGTCAACTGGCGTCAAGCCGCGCTAGGCTTTGGCGGGACGCACGTTGGGTAGACAGGCGACTCTGAAGATTTGGTTGGTTGGTGGCCTGTGCGTGGGCTCACAGGGGAGCGCCCGAGCGCCGGTGGCCGGACGTCCAGGCGCGCTCTTAGCGTGGCTGGCGCTTCACCCGGGGCTTCACGCTCGCACAACGATCGCCGAGGAGATCTGGGCAGATCGCGTTATGGAGTCCTCAAGGGCGCGCCACAATCTCCGCCAGGCTCTCCAAGCGCTTTCGAGCCAACTCGGCAACGCCTTGGAAGAGCATCTGATCCGGTCTTCCGCGGCTCTCGGCTTTGCGCCGGGCGCATTGCCTTGGATCGACTACTTCGAGATTGACCGACTCATTCAGACGGGGCGTCTTGACGAGGCCCACGATTTAGCGGTAGGGGAGGTTCTCCCGGAGCTCGATGCGGAGTGGGTTCGCGACTTTCGGTTGGCGCACCGGGAGCGCCGAGAGAGACTCCTGGAGCGGCTCGCTCAACGGCACGAACTCGCGGGCGACATTCCGTCAGCACTTGCTCTTACTCAGGACTGGCTACAGCTCGACCCATTTGCCGAACCGCCGCGTCGCGAGCTGATACGCCGTTTTACGGCGCGAGGAGACAACGTGGCTGCCGCGGTAGCAATCAAGGATCTCCTGGATCTGTTGGGCGACCGGGGGATGACGCCTTCGATAGAAACCCGGCGCGTTATTGACGAAGCGGTTGGCGCGGGATCAGACTCGGAAACGTCACCTCACGGCTTGACTCGCGAAGCTGCACTCATCGCGTTGGGGCAGGCGAACGAACGTCGGGCATTGGAGGCTGCCACCTACCTCGCGTTGGCGGAGCTCACGGACCCCGGTGTTGATCGCCCGGTTCTGGTGGTTGATGTAGCCGAGGGTGTTGTTAGGGATGACGTCGCCCTGCACATCTCCTTTCCGAAGAACGACACGCTGATCACCCTTGAGGAAACACGGGCGCTACTGATCCAACAAAGCTTCTCGGAGACCGTGCTTCAGCGAGCTTTCGACCTGGAGGAAAGCGATGACCCAGCTGCTCCTCGAGGCCCCGCTGCCCGACCACCCAACAACCCCGACCCCGATGCGGTTCCGACGACGCGTGCTCGCGAGGTTGTGCAGGGCCTGCGGGATGGTCAGCATGTCGCGCTGATCGGGCAAAGCGCCTCCGGCAAGACGGTTACAGCCACGCAGGCCGCAACCGCTCTCACTCGCGACGGCTGGAGCGCCTGCTGGCTCGACCTCAGCGATCCCTCTGCGCGGAGCACCGATCTGCTGCGCGCCCTTCTTCGCATCCCCGAACCGAACGCCGGGTGCCATTTGATTGTCCTGGATGACATCCAGGCCAACCCAGGACTCGCCAAACGACTTGCTTCCTTACTCCCAACGGTCGCGCAGAGCACAGACTGCCACGTACAGGTGCTGGCTCTGGCCTGGGACTCGGCGCACAGCCTTATACATGAGCACTTCCCAAGCATGACCGTGGTGCAGTGCTCCGGAGAGGAAGTCCTCTCCACGATTGCCGACGAGTTCACGGAACGCCGTCTTGAAGAACCTGAGCTTGGCGCATTGCACGAACTTTGTAAGGGCGACCTGCTGATCGCCCGCCTTGCACTCCAGCACTTCAGGAGCACAGGTTCGTTGCCCGCCGTGACGGATCTCGCTCGTGCTGCTTTTGACCGCGCCATTGGCTCCAGGGACCTGTCGCCGGATGCTCTCCGAGTGCTGTACGCCCTCGCATCGCTTGGCCGATTCGAGGTGGACGCCTCCCGGTCATACGCACGCGGGATCTCAGTTCCCGGCCTGAACGAGCTCACCGAGCGTCACATCATTCGACAGTCTGGCGACTACGTATCGCTCGGCCATCGGACTCTCGCATCTCTCATCGCCCTTCACCTAGCTCGGGTGGCACCGGGGTCAACTGAGCCCGAGTCCCCGATACGCCTAACGGTCGACTATCTCAGAACCGCGAGAGACCGCCAGGTGATGGCGATGCTGGAGCGGCTCGACTTGGCCGGCAAATCAGGACGGGATGCGGATCAGCACGGCGTCGCCTTCCTCGGTCGAGCGTGGGACTCCCTGCGGGTTCTTACGAGGCGGCTTGGCCACCAGGCTCAGGCCGATCCGACATGGGGGGATAACGTTGCGTCGGCTGTCCACGCCTGTGAATCGCTCGCCCGCTTCGAGGACGTAGCGTGGCGCCAGTCCGCTGGCTACGTCAGATCGCGCTGGCAAACGCGTCAGGATGGCCAACTCCCGGAGCCCGTCGGCGACAAGACCCCGGCGGAGCGTGACGACTTTGACCAGATCGTTACCAGGATGCAGGAACAAGACGACCTCTTCCGCGGCCGCTACGACCAGCTTGCATGTGACATCGATGCAGATCGCTTTCATAGGACGTGGGTCCTGGGGCAGCTCCTGGGTTTCGAAGGCACGGCTCGCGAACGCGACGATGGCCGTCTCAACAGCCTGTTGGCGGCCGCTCAGTCGAGTCAGGAACCAGATGGTGCTTTCTATCCGCGGAGGGTTCCCTGGGTTACGGCTCGGGTCGTCCTGGGGCTGGCCATTGCCGGGGAGTCAATCCGGTCGAGCGAGGTCCAGTCTGCCGCTTGTGAATGGCTCCGGCGTCCACACCCGACCGGCCCACTCCAGTTGGGCAGCTGGGAGAGCGGCACAGGAACATGGAACTCGACGCTGCAGACAACCGCGATGTGCCTGTCGGCACTCGCGCGCGCGGGTGTCTCCACGACAGATTCAGCGATCAAAGCTGGACGGTCATATCTTCTTTCGAACCGCGGGGATTGGGTCCGCCCTGGCAACGAAATGGACGCGGCGGACTCCCTCCAGGCGTATCTCTTGACTGGCGGGCGGTGGCGCGAAGTAAGTGAGGAACTCGCATTCCTGCTCGGTTGGTCACGCAATCCAGAGTCCTGGTCTCAGGTGAACCGGTTGGCATCCGAGTCTCAGGACGAGAGCAGCAAGATCCCGAACATTACGAGCGCCCTGATAGGCATCATCTGGGAAACGGTTCGAGCCGAACTGCCACTCTTGCTCGAAGGGCTGGCTATCGAGCGCGATGCGCTAGGAGCAGCCACACCACATGCCTGAGAAGACCCTCGCGTCCGCCGCTCACCCCCTACTTTCCGAGGCACGCCGAGCGGTGGAAGAGCATCGTGCCCGCCACGACGGCAGGGACGCCGCTCTCGTCCATTGCCCTTCTGATGCACTCACCGAACTGCACCGTCGGGCAGCCCTTACGGCAGACACAACGGTCCTTCAGCTGTTGCCGTTCTCGCCCGAGGGTTGGGACCCCACTGGATACCACCACGTTCTCTGGCGAGAGGCATCCCGAGGCGGCATACGCGTCCGGCGGCTGTATCTGCTGCCCCATCGTGCCATCGGCCGCGATCTCATCGTGCGGCAACGTGAACTTGATCGTGACGCCGGGATCGACTCGCGTGTTCTGCACGTCAACGCGCTGCCCGACACGGAACAGACCGTTATCCCAGAGGGCCTGTGGGTCATCGACGACGCGGTTGCGGTCATCGGACCGTCGAGCTCGCACCGAGGAAGCGAATCGAGTTGGGTTGTCAGCCAACGCCCGGAGCATGTGAGCGGTGCTCTCACCACGTGGAACTCCTTCTGGTCCCGGTCAGAAGACACACTCGAGTCGGCGAGGGCAGTCGATCTCGAGGAGCCATTAGTTTTGAGCGCGGATCTCATTCGGGGAGTCGCCGACGTGCTTTGCACACACGATCACGTCGACCGCGACTCGTGCAGCTGGTACCACGGGTCGTGGCAGTACCTCCGCTTGCTAAACATGGTGTCGACACCCACTTGGCACTCGTCTTTCTACCTAGATCACATCAGGAAGGGAATTGAGGGCCGATCTTCTCCGAAGGTCCTCATCACGGGTACGGCGGATTATTCGATGTTTGCTTACGTCGATGCTGCGGCGCGCTTAGGCGGGTGCGCGCCGACCATCCAGGTCGTTGACCTCTGCCCCACACCTCTCTTTGCGTGCAGCTGGTATGCCAAACGAGTTCAGAGGCCTGTCACCACAGTTGAGAGGGACATCCTCCAGCTCGGGGAGGCACCCTTGGATGAGCCCTGTGACGTGATCTGCACCGACGCCTTCCTTACGCGTTTCTCCACTGAGGATGTCACATTGATTGCTCAGGTGTGGGCCAGCAATTTGCGACCCGGTGGAAAGCTCGTGACGACCGTGCGCGTGCATCCTCGCTCCCTGCCAGGCCGGAGTTCCGAAGAAGCCGTACGAGACTTCCGCGAGAGGGCCCAGCAACGCTCGCAGCGGTGGGAGACGTTCCTCGACATAGCGTCCCCGGACATCGGCGAGCTCGCCGACGCCTACGCTCGGCGCATGCAAAGCACCAACCTTGGCGATGAGGAGCGGATACTCGAATCCCTTCGAGACGCTGGGTTCGAAATCACTAGTTCCGCCCTAGCCGAGGTGGACGGGGAACTGTACCCCACAACCTACTTGAGAGTAACCTGTCAAACAGAGGAGAAAAGCTAGGTGACGACACGTCGAAACAGTAGCCACGTATGCGTGCGGTAATTGTCCATGGTACTTACGGTGATCCGGGGGAGAACTGGTTCCCGTGGCTCGCTGATGAGGTTCGTGCGAAGGGCCACGATGCGGTGATTCCGCGGATGCCAACTCCTGACGGCCAGACCTTGGATGGCTGGCTGCGTGCGTTTGAGGAGCAGGTCGGTCCAGTTCGTGAGGACGACTGGCTGGTGGGACACAGCCTCGGAGTCGGATTCGTCTTGAGAGTCCTGGAGAAGAATGGACCCGTTGGCGCAGCTGCATTAGTGAGCGGTTTCATCGGCGAACTCGGGCTTGCTGACTTTGACCCGCTGAATGCCCCGTTCTTTGAGACACCCTTCGACTGGCAGACAATCAAGGAGAACGTAACTGGTCCGCTGAGGGTCTACAACGGCGACGACGACCCCTACGTGCCGAGTCAGAAGGGGCGCGAGCTCGCGCAGGAGCTAGGCGTCGACGTGACGGTCGTTCCGAGCGGGGGTCACATCAATGCGGAGGCCGGGTATACGCGATTCCAGCAGCTACTTGATGACTTTCAGACTGAACTCCACAGCGAGGCCTAGGCGCTAGACGTGATGTCGTCCGGTCGCGAAAGGGGTGCGCTGAGATGACACGAGAGGTAAGACGAGCCGAACGGTCTGCCATCTGCACTCGTCGCCACACGGAGCTGCCCGAGGCAGGTGACGACTCAGCGATTCGGAGGCGATGACAGTCGGCCTGGCCTCGCGCGACGAGGCGGGCGGGCCTGGATCGACGCGCGTCCAGAAGTGAAGGATGTAACGATTCCGGAGCGCCTCCGCCGTTTCCCACTCATGATGGGTGAGAAAGAAGCGGAACGTCTCGGTCGCCGGGAGCGTTGTGCTCTTTACCTCGATGGCAACCGGCATGGCCGCGGGCAGCGTCTCGAGCCCGTCGCCCGCGAAACTGAGCACATCGAATCCGTACGCGTCACTCTGTTGAGCGACCCAGGTGACCTCGGCGGCAAGCTCCGGATACCCCTGATCGGTGAGACGCCGACGCTCAAACGCGACGGTAAGTTCTTCGCCGGCATTCCCGATGACCTTGCGGTCCGCCGCGGTCTGCTCCGGGAGCGGTACACGTTCGAGTGCCCTCCACCATCCCCACCCGCCGGCATCGTCCACGTCGGGGATCGGAAGCAGCCCGGACTCTTCCATGAGCTTGCGCTGTTCAGCCGGGACAACGCTCTCAAGATCAGTCGGATCGCCCTGCCACCAAGCCACCCACGTTGGCGGATCTCGGAGCAGGAGGACGGATAGGAAGAGTCGCACCACGGCCGGAGAGGGCTCGTCTTGGTCAACGAGCCCCAGGGCTTGAATTCCAAGCGGCCCGGTAGTCACGACCCCTTCCTCCTCCGTGACGAATCCGCCCTGGCGAGCAAGGCGGAATCCGTCGGCGAGCGGAAGTCCGCCGCCTCGTAGCGAGCTCCTTCGAGCGTAGGTGAGCAGCTCAGCAGTCTCCGAGCTGCCCCCGAGCTTCTGGACGGTTCGCAGCACTAACCAGAGCGCCGTGAGGCGGCCTCGTGTGACGGGTGCGCTCGGCACCTCAGTCGTCCCCCGGATCGTCCATCAGGTGGTCGAGAATCTCCTCGATGTCCTCGGGCTCGATGCCGCCGTCGAAGTCTTCTTGTACGTCGTCGGGGTCGTACGCGAGCGCGGCCAGTCCCGGATCGTTCAGGATCTTTGACATCGCCTCGATCTTGCGCGCGAGTCGCTGCGCGACGCGCTGATCGATCGTTCCGTTCGCCTCAAGAATTTCGACCCGCGTGACAGTTCCTGCGGACAGGCCAAGTCGGTGGATACGGTCGACCGATTGGAGGTAATGCGCGGCGTTGAAGCTCCGATCAACGTAGATCGCGTGGTGACACGCAAGGTGGAGGCTGATCCCCTCGCCCGCGGCGGCAGGATTGGCAATCATCACGCGGCAGTCCGCGTCGTCGTGGAAGCGGTGGATCCTCCCCTCCCGGGTCTCGGGATCGTCGGCGGAGCCAGTCGGCACGGCCCCGTAGAGCACCACGGGGCCGTGCGGTTCAAGCAAGCGTTCCAGTTCCAACACATTCATGATGAATCCCGACCAGATCAGGACCTTGCCGTCGTTGCCGATGACCTGTTCGGCTCGCTCGATGGCCTTCTCGATCTTCGCCGGCTGCTCGTAGCGGGCCATCTCGCGCAGCAACTCCCAGGCCCGCGTTCCTTCTGGGACCGGCTCGATGTCAGGCCGGGCGACGAGCTCGCCTTGCGTGAGGAGCATCGGGTTGGCCGCCGCTTGAAGCAATCGGACCACCTGACGACCGAGCAGCCGGAAGAACTGCCGATCATGCTGTCGCATCCCCGATGCCGCCCGCGCCGCCTCGCTGCGCAAGACGTCGTAGAGCTCGCGCTGCAACGGGCCCAGCTCCACGCCCACCGGGACGACGTCGAGCTTGGGCAGGTCGAGCTCGTCTTTCGTCGTCCGGACGTACAGTGGGCGCACCGCCTGTTCAACCTCTTCGAGCTGGTGCTCCGGAGCGTCGGCGACCAACCGGAGATCGGGGAGGATGCGCTGGCCAGGCCAGAGGAAATCGAGCTGGGGGCGTAGATCCTCGGGCGCATGGGGAAGCGGGGTGCCGCTGAGGATGTCGCGGCGGACTGCTACCTGCGCGAGGTCCAGTGCGGCGGATGCGGTCACGCCCGCGTAGCCCGCCTTGACCCGGTGCGACTCGTCGAGCACCACGTGTACGCGGTGCTGATCCGCCCACGCCATAACCCGCGCCAGGACGTTCGGAAGCAACTGGTAGGTGATGAGGGCCAACTCCGGATCGGCCAGCAGATCGCGGTCCACTCCAGCGCTCCCGCCGCTCAGGCGCTGCACGGTCGGACGCGCGCCCTCCCGAAAGCACTCCTCGACCTCCTCCTCCCAAGAGATAAAGGCGTTTTTCGGGCCCACCACGAGCAGGCGATCGACATCGCCGCGCTCCCGGCTTGCCTCGTACACCGCGAGCAGAGTGGCGGTCTTGCCGGCCCCCGGGACCGAGAAGTTCGCTCCGTGCCGCAAGGTGAGCAGTCGCCCCAGGTTGCTCAGTTGCTCCTCGGTCAACGGGCGGGTGAAGCGGCCGCTCGCCGCCACGGCATCGCCGACCTCCGCCGTGCTGAGTGAAGCGGGCTCTCGCTCGGCCTCTCGGCGGGCTGCGATCTCGGTCAGCTGCGTTTGCAGAACTCGCTCGATGCCCGGGTCGAGTCGCACCCCGGCGTCGAGCCGTCGAAGGAGGCGCGCGATCTCAACCGCGCCGCGCCTGAAGGCGAACACCGGGATCGAGAACCCGCCAGCCGCGGGTAGCGCGCCGCTGAGCATCAGCGCGTGCTCTAGCTCGCGCCGGGCCGCACCGCCGACCTCGTCGAATCTGAGTTCTACTCGCTTGCCGTCGCTCGCAAGCGCCAGCACGACCTCGGCCATGGCGCTACTCCTCTGACCGGACCTCGTCGAGCTCCTCGCCGAGTCGGTCAGCCTCACGGATGATGTGGTCGAGGGCCTCGGCGACCTCATCGAGGCGGCGGGTTTCGTCCGTCAGGTGGACATCTTGGAGGAGCTTGAGTGCCCGTTCGACCTTCTTCACCGGCTCAAGATGCTGCTGAGCCTCGCGCTGCTCTTCATCGATCTCCTCGGCGACGCGCATAATCGCTGGCGCCACTTCCTCGGCGTCGTCGGGTGCCTCTACAACGTTTAGAAGCCCGACGCCATCTGGCGTGCCCCCCTCATCCTCCGCCGCAGCGAGTTCGTCGAGCACGCCGCCAGCGCCTTCACTCTCGCCGTCGGGTTCAGGCAGCGGCTGGTCGATTCGTTCCCCAAGCTCATCGGGAAGCTCGTCCTTGAGGCGGGTGGCGACCTCCGCAGGACGGGTACGGATCGCGTCGGCCACGCGGCGGATGTCCATGTAGCCGCCTTCCTGATGGATCACCGTGAAGCAGGCGTGGCGAATGGCACGGCGCTGAAGCTCAGGAAGGGTGCGGAACTGCTGTCGAGTCTGCCGCTCATAGAGTTCCACGAACGCCTGCCGGGATTCGCCGCCACCGTCTGCAGCGATGCGGTGATACTTACCCGGCTGCCCGAGCCAGTCGAGGTACAGATCGACCATCGTCAGGCGCCCAAGGATCTCCTCGATGTCCTTGTCGTCGCGATTCATACGCTGAGCAATGGCGTGGATCGCCTCCGGGCCGGAGCGGTGTCCGTACAGCTCGGTGACTCCGTAGTTGACGTGAAGCGCCTCGTCGATCCAGTTGTAATCCGCCTTCGTCTGGCGGGCCATCTGCAACTCGAGCTCCGTCTCGTAGACCTCGGAGGCAGTGGCGTCGGGCGGCAGGACCACCGCGCTGGCGTTCTCGATGTCACCCTGGTCCCGAAGGGCGCAGGTGCGCCGGTTGCCATCGACGATGAACCCGTCGTAGGTGAGTACCACCGGGTTCCGCTGCTGTTTCTCAAGCAGATCCTGGGCCAGGTTCTGCTGGTTAATCAGATCGAGCAGGATCTCGTGCTGCGCGGCTTGGGCGGCGTCGCTTTCTGGATCGTCGAAGAAGTTGGCCGGCAAGCCGTTGCGCTCGATGTGGAGAGATTGAGCTCGGTGTGTTCGACCGCTTTCGAGCCGGTACAGCGGAAAGCCGATCGGCACCTCGATCTTGACCGCGTCAATCTGGTGCTGCCGAAACGGGACCGGGAACGTAGTCGGGTTCCGGGCGCTCGCGGCCTCCACGCGCTCTTCAAGGAAGGCGACTCTCGACTTAGCCGACTCTGGCACTTGCCTCGTCCCGGTCGGCCCTGGGTGAGATGAGCTCGACCGAGAGGCGATCTCCGCGGAGGGCGCCGAACCGGCGCTTGAACTCGTCGAGGTCTCCGGTGGCTGCCGCTACCGCCCGGCCAGCGGCGATCAGCTCGCGCGACTGGTCGTCCTCACCACGCCACGCGATCACCGGCGCTCCCTCAACGCGCCCGCGCTTGCACTCGATGACGAGATCCTTCGTGAACGTCCGGCGCCCTCGCTTCGAGTGGTCCGCGTCGTTCTCGGCCTGCGCGACGGCAAGGGCAGCGACGCCGAAGTCGGCTGCCTTCAGCGCATCCGACAGGGCCCACCAGGCCCGGATGTCGCGATTGTGGAAGGTGATGATCACGCGCCCGGTCGCCTTCAGCGCCCTTGCGGTCTCCTTGAGGATCGCCGTGAGCAGCGTCCGATAGTCGTCGATGCCAGTACCGCGCACCGGATTCGGCACGACCTCAGCCGCGAGATCCAGCTCGACTGAGGCAGGGATCAACTGCATCGCCCGCGCCCAAGTAAGGAACAGGGCCGCCAGCTCGCCGTACTGGACGTCGTCGAAGTAGGGCGGATCGGTCAGCACGAGGTCGAGGGACTCATCGGAGGCCAGCTGGTGGCTGCTCGATCCGGTCGCGAGCAACACGCCCGAGATCTTCGTTCGGCGACCGGTCGCTGGTCGCCACCGCGCCCGCATTCCGGAAGGCATTTCCTGAGTCGCCCACTCGGCCGCCTTGCAGGAGGCGGCGAGTCGTCGCGGGATGGTGCCGCGCCCGCGGGAAGCGAGCAGGTTCACTTCACACGACAGTCCGGTGACGGCATAGCGGTGATTCGCGGTCGCTTCGAACGCCTTCGGGTAGAAGCGATCCCACCGGCAGACGTGACCAGCCATCTCGGCGGCACCGGAAACAGCGAGCCGTAGCCGTGTTTTGAGTTGCTCCGGCGCCCCCAGCTCGTTGATGGCATCCACCGCACCGAGCATGACCCTGAGCTGCCGGGGCGTGTAGAGGTCTGCCCACCGTCGGTGGCCCGCGGCCTCGAGGACACGCGTCTCCAGTCCGGCAGGGATCCTTGCGCGCACGGCCGCCGGAACCGTGGTCGGGCCGACGGCGGCCGTCGCGCGGTCCATTTCGGTCGGCCGATCGAAGTGGACATGCGTCTTGCCACCCTCGCGACAGAGCCGCTGGACCAGGGCGAGGTGGAAGCGCGGCGACCCCTCCTGGAAGGCATCGAACTCGCGGCGGCAGCCTTTCGTCCGACAACGGGCCAGCCGTCCCTTCACGAGAGACTGTTCTGTCGGCGCGAACGGTCGACCGCAATTGCCGCAGGTTCGGCGCCGCGTGTCATCCCACGAACACGTCACGGCACCGCAGCCGGAGCACCCCCACCAGGCGTGCGCCTCGTCCCGGGCTCGGCTGGCCCGGGTGATCATCGGATACGGGTACAGGTACACCGGGTTCTCACACGACGGGCAGGTGACCTCGCGCGCCCAGAACGCCGTCAACACCTCCGAGTCCTCCCCGTGCCGGGGGCACGGGGCGCCGTAGGCCTGTTTCCGAATCGGCTCGAGGAGTTCCAGCAGCTTGTCGCTCGCGGCCCGGAGCCGATCAGCGCCGAGGCCGTCGAGGGCAGCATGAAGCCCGCTCACCGCCCAAGGGTGGAGATCCTGTGCATAGGTTGGCATCCCCCGCCGGGCGGCCTCGATGGCGACCGTGCCGCCGCCGCTGAACGGGTCTCCGACCGTCGGGGGGTCTGAGGCCGTGCCGTTGGCAACGGCCGAGTCGAGTAGCGCGCCGATCAGCGCATGAGGTCGGCGGGCCCACCAGCGGAACAAGGAGATCGGCGGGGTGTGTAGCTCGCGATTCCGCTGCTGATGCCTGACTTCGCCATCGACCGTCGCCCAATCGACTCCGCTCAACAGTGGTGGCTTGTGATCTTGCGCAGGCATAACTGAACGTTCCGCGGAGAGCCTAGCTCCCGAGGCGGAACGTAACTCATGACAGACCGTGCTCCTCGCGGAACTCGTAGGGCGCGCACCCGTGGTAGCGCCTGAACGCTTTTGCGAAACGCAGCTCCGCCGCGGTAGCCGACGTGCTCGGCGACTCGCCGGCTCGGGTATTCGCCCCTGGCCAACAGTTCGCGCGCGCGCCGCATCCGGACGTCCTCGAGGAAGTCGCGGAAGGTCGTTTCGCCTACCTCCGCGAAGACGCGCTGAAGCTGCCTCACGGAAACGCCGAGTTCGACGGCTACGTCGCCCAGCGTGAACGCCGAGTCGCCGTAGGCCTGCCGGATCAACGCCGCAGCCCGGGCGAACAACTCAGGGCCGTCTGAACGCTGCTTGTCGCCGTCCTCGTTCATCAAGCAAGCGAGCATAAGCGCGCCGCAAGCCTGACGCGGAATCGTGCTCTTTGCAGGGGCTTTCCCGAGGGCGCCGGCCCTGGGGTTTGCCGGATCTTGCAACCGGCCGGACGCTCCTTCGCGATCCACGAACCGCTCGGAGGAGGCCATGTCCACGATCACTCGCACCCTCGTACTCGCCGTCGCTGTCTGCGTCGCGCTGCCCATCCTCGCTCGGGTGGCGGCGCAGCTGCTCCCGCTCATCGCGACAGCACTCATCTGTGCGGTGCTCTTCACCGTCCTGACCGGCGGGCGGAAGCGGTGAGCCGGGCGTCAAGAGCGCCAATCCGCTGCTTGATCGCTTGCGTTCCTTGCGTTGACGCAAGGACACTGGAAACAGCAATGCGCAAACGCAAGTCGCCATGAAGCACACGATCCACATCACCCCTGTCCCGAAGGACTCGCCCGACGTCGAGCGGTTCGTTGCCGCGCTACTCGCATTCGTGCTGGCACGGCGCGCGGCTGAGGCCAAGGAACGCGAGCAGGCACGGAAGGACCCCGATGACTGAGGCCCCGGCACTGCTTCTCGGACTGACGCTCATCGTCGTGGGAGGACTCTTGGGGCTTCGCGCCGCCGCTGCCGCCAGGGAGGCGGTAGCCCGCCGAACAGTTCGCGTGATCTTTCCGCGGGGTGCGGAGCCCGCCCAGGTGCTCGCCTTCATGCGAAGCCTCGCCGGGCTCCTACCCCCGCGCTGGGCGCGCCTGGTCAAGCGGCCCGCGGTCGTGCTAGAGACGGTCGCCGACCACCGCGGTATCAGCCACTACCTGCGGCTCCCGGCCGGGAGCGCCGAATACGTGCTCGGGCAGCTTCGGGCCGCGTTGCCGGGCGTGCGGATTGAGCCGGCTGACGACGTCGCGATCGAGCGGCCGAGCTTGGCGCTTGAGCTTCGCGCGGCGAGCGCGACCCACTCGCTCCGCACTCACGATCCGGCCGAGAGCGCCGCGGCGATCCTCGCTTCGCTGCAACCGCTCCGACCAGGTGAGTCGGCGGTCGTGCAGTGGATCGTGAGCCCCGCGCCGCCGGCTTCGGTCCCGGAGGTCGTAACGCTCGCCGACTCGAAGCGCGGCTGGCTCTCGCTGCTCACGGGCGCTGCTCCCTCGCCGATCCGGGTGCCCGCCGAGCTCGTCAGGAGCGAGCGCGACAAGCGCGCCGAGCCGCAAAGCGGCGCCGCGCTCCGGATGGGTGTCCAAACCGCGGAGCCCGAGCGGGATCGGCACCTCCTTCGCCGGCTGCTCGGTGCGTTTCACCTGGGGACGACGCCGGCCGCCGCGTTTCGGCGCCGGTTCCTGCCGAGCGAGATCGTCGCCCATCGAATCGTGCGGGCGAGCGTCCCGCTTACGGCCTGGCCGTGCCAGGTGAATGCCGCCGAGCTCGCCGCCTTCGCCGCCATCCCGATCGGCGAGCCAAGGCTTCCGGGCCTGACGCTTGGCGCCTCACCCCAGCTGCCACCGGCGGCCGACATCCCGCAGACGGGGCGCGTCCTCGGCGAGGCGACGTTTCCGGGGGCCGAGCGCCCGGTCGCGATCTCGGCGAAGGACTCGCTTCGTCACCTGCACGTCATCGGCCCCACGGGGGTCGGTAAGTCGACGCTGCTCCTCAACCTGATCGCGGGCGACCTTGAGTCGGGTGCCGGTCTCATCGTGGTCGATCCAAAGGGCGATCTCGTTGCCGACGTGCTCGAACGCGTGCCGCCGCGTCGCGCCTCCGACGTCGTCCTGCTCGATCCGACCGACGCGGCGCGTCCGGTCGGCTTCAACCTGCTTGCAGGTAGCGACGGCGCGTCGGAGCTGGTCGCAGACCAGGTTGTTTCGCTGTTCCGCCACCTCTACTCCGCCTTCTGGGGCCCGCGAACCGACGACATTCTCCGGGCGGCGCTGCTGACGCTGACCCGTGAGCCCGGCATGACCCTCGCCGAAGTTCCGCTGCTCCTCACCGATGATGGATTCCGGCGTCGGCTCATTGGTGGCCTCGACGATTACGTGCTCGAAGGATTCTGGGGCTGGTACGACGCGCTCAGCGCCGGCGAGCGGGCGCAGGCGATCGGGCCGGTCCTGAACAAGCTCCGGACGTTCCTGCTCCGCAAGCGCCTGCGGAACGTGATCGGCCAGAGCGAGTCGACGTTCACGCTCGACGACGTGCTCGACCGGCGCCGGGTGCTCCTGGTCAGCCTGGCCAAGGGCACGCTTGGCGAGGAGGCGGCCCGGCTGCTCGGCTCGGCGGTCCTGGCCCAACTCTGGCAGGCGGTCCAAGGGCGGGCCGTGCTCCCCGCGAGCAAGCGCCGGCCGGTCTTCTGCTTCGTCGACGAGTTCCAGGACTACGTCGGGATTCCGACGTCGTTCGCGGATCTCCTCGCGCAGGCCCGCGGCTACGGCTTCTCGCTGACGCTCGCGCACCAGCACCTGGGGCAGCTCCCGCGCGAGCTTCGTGACGCGGTCCTCGCCAACGCCCGCTCGCGGGCGGTCTTCCAGACGGCCCACGCCGACGCAACGATGCTCGCCAAGGAGTTCGGCCCGGACATCTCCGCCGACGACCTGGGCGCGCTCGGTGCCTACGAGGCGGTGGCGCAGATCGCAGCGGGCTCTCGCGTCTCGCCGCCGGTGACCATCCGGACCACGCCGGCTCCGCCTGCGAGCGGGGGCGCTGGCCGAGTCCGCGAGCTGTCGCGGCGGCGCTACGGACGGCCGGCGAAGGATGTGGAGCGAGAGCTACGTGCTCGCGCTGAGCGCCGGCCCGCGCTGGCTTCGGTAAAGCGACGGAGGCGGCCGTGAGTGTTCGCCTCGCTCGTCGCCTCGCGTGGCCCCGGCCGGGGCAAACCCCCCGCAGTGGCTGGCTTTCCGTCGTTGCTTGGCCAACGACCCTCTGTCTCTCTGGGAGGACGAGATGAACCGTGCCCGTGTCACGGCGGGACGAGTGGTCGCGCTCGAACGCTCACTCAGTCACCGTGACCTTGCCATCGTCGCCACGTTGGATCGGGTCCGCCTTGCCACCGGTGCGCAGCTCCTCCGGCTCCACGGCGGGGACGGTCCCCGGCGCTCGGTCATCCGCGGCATGCAGCGCACGCTCACCCGGCTGATCGCACTCCGCGTCCTCGCCCGGCTCAACCGCACCGTCGGCGGCGTCCGCGCAGGCTCCTCCGGCCACGTCTACGCGCTCGACACCGCCGGCCAGCGGATCGCCTCGGGCTGCGGACCGGCTGGTGGCCGACGGCTTCGCCGGCCCTGGACCCCCGGTGCTGCCTTCGTCGCCCACCAGCTCGCGGTAACTGAGCTGTACGTCGAACTCCGGGAAGCGGAGCCGACGACCAGGCTCGACCTCCTCGACTTCTGGGCCGAGCCGCTCTGCTGGCGGACCTTCATTGGGCTCGGCGGCGCCCGCACGGTGCTGAAGCCCGACGCGTTCGTCCGCGTGGGCCTCGGCGGGGTGGAAGACCTTTACTTCGTTGAGGTGGACCGCGCCACCCAATCGCTCCCCGCGATCGGGCGTAAGGCAACGGTCTACCGCCGCTACTTCCAGACCGGCCGGGAGCAGGAGCGTTGGGGCGTCTTCCCGAAGGTGCTCTTCCTCGTCCCGAGCGAAGCCAGGAGGGAAGCGCTGGTGGACCTGCTCGGCCGCCAACCCGCGGCCGACTGGGACCTCTTCCAGGTTGCATGCCAAAGCGACGCGCTCGAGCTGATCTCGCACGAGGAGGGGTAGTGAAGAGGCTGCCGCGAAACCAAATCCTCACGGGCGACGCGGCCGTGCTTCTCGCAGGCCTCCTCGCCGAGAGCGTCGACGCGGTGATCACCAGTCCGCCGTACTTCCACCTCCGCGACTACGACGTCAGCGGGCAGCTTGGGCTTGAGGCAAGCGTCGACGCCTGGGCTGCCGACCTGCAACAGGTGTTCCGCGCGGTCGCTCGCGTCCTGAAACCCCACGGCTCGGTCTGGCTCAACCTCGGCGACACCTACTCGCGTTCGGCACGATCCGGCGCTCCGCCGAAGAGCTTGCTCCTGGCTCCGGAGCGGCTACTTCTCGCCCTCAGCTCCGATGGCTGGCTGGTTCGCAACAAGGTTGTCTGGGCGAAGCGAAACCCGATGCCCGAGTCGGTGACGGATCGTCTCAGCACGACCTGGGAGCCGATGTATCTGCTGACGCGCTCACCGCGCTACCAGTTCGATCTCGACGCGATCCGCGAGCCCCATCGCGGTGCGACGACTGCGAAGCCTTCCGAACGCGACCGCCGCTACCAAGGGGGCAACGGCGGTCTCGGCAAGCTCAAAGCCGAGGGCCGGGTAGGGCACCTGCTCGGCAAGAACCCCGGCGACGTCTGGCCCCTGCCGAAGGCGACGTACTGGGGTGCGCACTTCGCGACCTTCCCCGAGCAGCTCATCGAGCGGCCGATACTCGCCACGGTCCCGGAGCGGATCTGCGTGCAGTGCGACCGGCCCTGGCGCCGCCCCGTCCGGGCGCACCGGATCATGCGCTCTCGCCGACCGGCCGATGCTCCCTCGAAACTCGTCCGCCGCTACGCCTCCTCATACGACGTGATCCGCGAGCGGGGCCCGCTCATTCGCTGCCACTGCTTCGCGCCGACGCGAGCCGGCGTCGTCCTCGATCCGTTCTTCGGGACCGGCACCGTGGGCGTAGTCGCGAAGCGCCTCGGGCGCGACTGGCTCGGGATCGAGCTCAATCCGACCTATGTCCGTATGGCCGAAGCACGGCTCGGGTCCGGCGCCGCAGGGATGCGGCGCGGCCGAGCTCGTGGAGGGCCGGGCGGTGGGCGGAAGGGCACGGCAGCCCTTCTGCCTACCGCATCAGCCATCCACGACCACCCGAAAGGAGGTGAGAGTCGTGACTAAGGCCGAGCAGACCTACGAGCGCGTCGAAGCGCTTGTGGCCGAAGGCGTATCCAAGGCGGATGCCTTCAAGCGGATCGCCGAGGAGACGGAAAGTCCCGTCAACTCGATCCGCGGTGCCTATTACCAGCACACCAAGAAGCTGGGAGGGACGGGCAAGCCGCGCCGGCGCGAGACGACACCACAAGATGCTGTCGCCAGCGCCAAGCGCACCCTCGAGCAGGCGATCGATTCGATCGACGTCGAGATCGAGGCCGCCAAGGAGCGCGCCGAGGAGGCGAAGTCGGAGTACGAGGCCCTGCGAAAGAGCGCCAACGAGCGCAAGCAGGCCATCGCTACGAAGATCAAAGCCCTCGACGCGTAGTCACCATGGGGCGATCCGGACATCCACTGTTCGGGTCGCCCCTCGCTTCTTGCTCGCCGACCCTGCCACATGCTTGCTTACTTGCGTTTACGCAAGGAGCAGCGGTACCCTGGAGACATGTCCACCCGAAACGCCAAGAAGCTCGGCCGATTCATCGCCAAGCGCCGCCAGGAGCGCGGGCTCTCGCAGGAAAAGCTCGGCGCGATCGTCGGCCTTCCGGGCTCGACGATCTTCCGATTGGAGCGGGGCGAGTTCAAGGCACCCAGCCCCGAGAAGCTCCAGCGCCTGGCTCGGGCGCTTGAGGTCGACTTCGAGGACCTCTTCACCCTCGCCGGCTACGCCACGCCCGAACTGCCGGGCCTGCCGGTCTTCCTCCGCCGGAAGTTCGACGACCTCTCCGACGAGGAGGTCGTGCGGGTCGAGCGCTACGTCGAGAAGCTCAGGAAGCAGGAAACGAATGGCGGGGGCCGTGCGAAGCCTCGTCGCTGAGCTGCGGGCGGTCTGCCCGAGTCGGGGACTGACGATCGGCGAGGGGCTCCGGGTCGGCGAACTTCAGGCCAACCGGTTGCTCGCGGCCCGCGAGATCACCGAGCCCGCGGTGCCCGACTCGATCGTGACCGAGTTCCCGCGCGTCGACCTCGTGCGGCTCTCCCGGATTCCGGTCTCCGGCTCGGTCCACTGGTCGAAGGGCCGCTGGGTGATCGTCGTCAATCGCACCGAGCCGTACTTCCGCCAGCGCTTCTCGGCGGCGCACGAACTGAAGCACGTGCTCGACTGGCCGTTCGGCGAGCAGCTCTATCCCGACTGGCGTGGCCTCTCGGCCGCCGAGCGGGCCGAACAGACGGCCGATCACTTCGCGGCCTGCCTCTTGATGCCGAAGGCCTGGGTCAAGCGCACCTACTACGACGAAGGCGTCGCCGACCTCCGCCGCCTGTCCGCTCGCTTCGCCGTCTCCCAGGCCGCGATGCGGGTCCGGCTCACGACGCTCGGGATGAGCGAGCCGATCGCCCGCTGCGCGGGACGGGCCGCCGCATGAGCCGCGCCGCCCTTTACCTCCGGGTCTCGACGGCCGAGCAAACCACCCGCGCCTTCAGCGAGGAGGGCTACTCGATCGAGGCCCAGCGCGAGGCCTGCCGGCGGAAGGCAGCTCAGCTCGAGGCCGAGATCGCGGGCGAGTACGTCGACCGCGGCGAGAGTGCCCGCTCGGCGAACCGGCCCCAGCTGCAGGCGCTCCTTGCGAGGCTCGGTGGGGAGGGCGATCTCGACTACGTGATCGTCCACAAGATCGACCGGCTGGCCCGGAATCTCGCCGATCACGTCGAGATCACACTCGCGATCAAGGCCGCGGGCGCCGAGCTCGTCTCGGTGGTCGAGCAGATCGACGACACGCCGCTCGGCGAGTACATGCAGACGATCTTCGCCGCCAACGCCCAGCTCTACTCCGCCAACCTCTCGGCCGAGGCCAAGAAGGGCCTGCATCAGAAGGCAAAGAAGGGCGGCACACCTGGGCCGGCCCCGCTCGGCTACCTCAACATCCGCACGGTCGTCGAGGGCATCGAGCTCAAGACGGTCGAGCCCGATCCCGAGCGGGCCCCGCACATCACCTGGGCGTTCGCCGCCTACGCCTCCGGCCTCTACACGCTCGATCGCCTCCACGCCCAGCTCGCGGAGCGCGGACTCGTCACGCGCAAGACGAGGAAGTACGCGGCGACGCCGGTCAGCCGCGCCCACCTCGCCCGCATCCTCAGAAACCCCTACTACGTCGGCACCGTCCGCTACGGCGGCGTCGAGTACGAGGGGCGGCATGCTGCGCTCATCGACAAGGACACCTTCTCGCGTGTCGAAGCCGTGCTCGCCGCCCACGGCGCTGCTCACGAGCGGGATCGCAAGCACCGTCACTACCTGAAGGGAAGCCTGATCTGCGCCCGCTGCGGCTCCCGGCTCACGTTCGCCAAGGCGAAGGGCAACGGCGGTACCTACACCTACTTCGCCTGCATCGGGCGAATCCAGCGAGCGTGCACGCTGCCCTATGCGCCCGTCGAGGCGACCGAGGACCGGGTCGCCGCCGAGTACGCGAAGGTCAAGTTCGAGCAGGCCGGCGCCGACACGCACGCGCGATGGGTCGCCCACCTCGATGACGTGCGCGACGCGCTCAAGCAGTCGATCGCGGGTCTCCGCGCCCACAACGTGAGCGAGATCCGAACGCAAAAACGGCGCATCGGCCGAATCAAGGAGCAGCAGCGAAAGCTACTCGACGCGTTCCTCGATGACGCGGTGTCAGGCCGCGTCCTCGCGGAGAAGCAGGCGGCCCTCGACCGGGAGCTCGCCGGGGCCGAGCGGCTCCTGAGCCTCGCCGAGCAGGACGGCGTCGAGCTTGGTGAAGTCCTGGGCGAAGCGCTCGATCTCTCCCGCGATTGCGAGCAGGCCTACGCAGAGGTCGACCCGAGCACCCGGCGCCAGCTGAACCAGGCGTTCTTCGACGGCTTCATGGTCGATGCCGAGCGGATCGAGGACGCCCCGCTCCGCGAGGAGGTACGACTGCTCACCGATCACGAGACGCCCCGCCGCCTGCGCGCCGAGGCGCGGACGGTCGCGTCTTCGGGTCTCGGTTCCAATAAGACCCTTCTAGCGGAGAGGGTGGGATTCGAACCCACGAGGCAGCTTTCACCGCCCACGCGATTTCCAGTCGCGCACCTTAAGCCACTCGGTCACCTCTCCCGAGCGGGCTGACGATAGCTAGCTGAGTACCGGGGCCTCGGGGAGGCCCTCGAGCGCCGAGTGCATCGCGTCCTCGGAGAACTCGAGGTCGGTGAGCTCGCCGCGGTGGTAGGCGTCGTAGGCGGCCATGTCGAAGTGCCCGTGGCCGGAGAGGCCGATCAGGATCACCCGCTCCTCGCCCGCCTGCTTTGCCGCCTCGGCTTCGTCGAAGGCGGCGCGGAGCGCGTGCGCGGGCTCGGGTCCGGGGATGATCCCCTCGATCCCGGCGAAGCGAACCGCGGCCTCGAACGCCGCCGTCTGCTGAATCGCCTTGGCTTCGACGATCCCCTCCTTGACGAGGGCGCAGAGGCTCGGTGCGTCCCCGTGGTAGCGGAGCCCACCGGCGTGGACCGGCGGTGGGACGAAGTCGTGGCCGAGCGTGTACATCGGCATCAGCGGCGTCAGGCCGACGGTGTCGCCGAAGTCGTAGCGGTAGACGCCCTGGGTCAGGGTCGGACAGGCCGCGGGCTCGGCCGCGACGAAGCGCGTTTCGCGGCCCTCGCGCAGATTTGCGCGGATGAACGGATACGCGGTCCCGGCGAAGTTCGAGCCGCCGCCGACGCAGCCGACGACCACGTCGGGGTACTCGCCCGCCATCTCGAGTTGCTCGATCGCCTCCTGGCCGATCACCGTCTGATGCAGGCAGACGTGGTTGAGGACCGAGCCGAGGGAGTAGTTGGTGTCCTCGTTGCCAGCCGCAACCTCGACCGCCTCGGAGATCGCGATCCCGAGGCTGCCGGTTGCGTGCTCCGCCTGCGAGCGGCCGGCCTCGGTCAGCTCGGACGGGCTGCGGTGGACGGTCGCCCCCCAGGTCTCGATCATCGAACGCCGAAACGGCTTCTGGTCGTAGGAGACCCCGACCATGAACACCTCGCATTCGAGGTCGAACAGCCGGCAGGCGAGCGCGAGCGCTGAGCCCCACTGGCCCGCGCCGGTCTCGGTCGCGAGCTTTCGCACCCCCTCGCGCTTGTTGTAGTACGCCTGCGCGACGGCAGTGTTCGGCTTGTGGGATCCGGCCGGCGAAACGCCTTCGTACTTGTAGTAGATGTGCGCCGGCGTGTCGAGAGCCAGCTCGAGCCGGCGGGCGCGAAGCAGCGGCGTCGGGCGCCAGAGCTTGAGCATCTCGCGAACCTCGTCGGGGATCGCGATTTCCGGTTCGCGGGAGACCTCCTGTTCGATCAGCCCCATCGGAAAGATCGGAGCCAGGTCCTCGGGGCCGAGAGGCTGCTTCGTGCCCGGGTGAAGCGGGGGTGGGCCGTCGCCGGGCAGGTGGGCGCTCAGGTTCACCCAGTGGGTGGGGATCGAGGATTCCGGAAGGGGAAACTGAACGGCTTCGCTCACGCGCGCGGACACTAGACCCTCGCCCGATCCAAGGTCGAGGTCCGCCGGTATTCACGGCAGGGGGTCACGCGGCCGAAAAAGAAAAGGAGAGGGCGCTTGTGGGCGGTGAGGAGAGAATCAACTTGATCGACCCGTCGAGGGAGAGCGACGAATCGCTCGAGAGCCCTCGGTTCATGTGGGCCATGGCCGGCGCGCTGTTCGCCGCCGGCGGGACGATCGGAGCGCTCTCGCTGCTCGTCCCGCACCCGGTGATGTTCGACGACGCGGCCCTGTGGTCGAACATCGCTCTCGCCTACGCGGGCGCTCTGCTCTGCTACCTCGCTGCCTCGCGAACCCGGGCGACCTGGCCGATCCAGGTGGTGCTGGTGCTGGGCACGGGGCTCGTCACCCGAGCGGCGTACTACAGCAACGATCCTAACGGCTTCTACACCCTGTTCTACGTTTGGATCGGGCTCTACGCGTTCTTCTTCTTCGCTCGCGCCAACGCGGTTGCGCAGATGGCGTTCGTCGCGCTCGCCTACGCGTGGGTCTTGGCGGAGCTGGACGCGACGGCCGCCTTCGCGCGTTGGATCACGACGATCGGCACGATCGTCCTGGGCGCCGCCATGATCGACTCCCTCGTTCGCCGGGTGCGCAGCATGGCGCGACGCTCCGCGGCGATCGCCACGGAGCGGGAGGAGCTGCTCGGCCTGCTCGAGGTGGTCGCGCGGACCGATGAGCTCACCGGGCTGCCCAACCGCCGCGCGTGGGAGGAGGCGCTGACCCGCGAGCTCGCGCGCGCCGAGCGCGACGGGACCCCGCTCAGCGTCGGCTTCATCGATCTCGACCGCTTCAAGGCGTTCAACGACCAGCGCGGTCACCAGGCCGGGGACCGCCTGCTCAAGGAGATCGCCGCCGCATGGCGCGAGGAGCTGCGGACCAGCGACGTCGTCGCCCGTTACGGCGGCGAGGAGTTCTCGGTCGCGCTTCCGGGCTGCGACCTCGACGACGCGACCGCGCTGATCGAGCGGCTGAGGAGTGTCGTCCCCGAGGGAGAGACCTGTTCGGCCGGGATCGCACTCTGGGACCGCGACGAGGCAGGCGAGGTGCTCCTCGGCCGCGCAGACAAGGCGCTCTACGCGGCGAAGGCCGCGGGGCGGAACCGAGCGATCGTCGCCTGAGCGGGCGGTCACCCGGGCGCCTAAGATCGTCACGTGGGCGTGGTCGACGGGACCTGGTCGGTCTATCTCTCCGGGGAGATCCACTCCGGCTGGCGCGAGCGGATCGCCGAGGGCGTTCGCTCCGCCGGCCTGCCGGTCGAATTGCTGGCGCCGGTCACCGACCACGGCGCGTCCGACGAGGTTGGCGTCGACATCCTGGGCGCCGAGGAGAAGAGCTTCTGGAAGGACCGCAAGGGCGCCGGGGTGAACGCCATCCGCACGCAGACCCTGCTCCGCCGCGCCGACGTCGTCGTGGTCCGCTTCGGGGAGGAGTACCGCCAGTGGAACGCCGCCTTCGAGGCGGGCTACGCGGCGGCGCTCGGCAAGCCGCTCGTCACCCTCCACGACACCGAGCTGACCCACGCACTGAAGGAGGTCGACCGCGCCGCGATGGCGACCGCCGAGAGCCCCGAGCAGGTCGTCGAGATCCTTCGCTACGCGATCGCGGGCCCGGGCTAGCCGCGGGGCAGCGGTTCCCTGACCGCTCAGGAGCCCGGCTGCGCGGAGCCCGGCGGCGAGCTTTGCGAGCAGAGCGTGCAGTTGTGCGCGCTCGTCCTTCGTCGTTCGAGACCTTCCTCAGCAGAAAGCCGGTCTGCGCATTGAGCGCGGCATGGAAGCGGAGGGGGAGGGATTCGAACCCTCGATGGACGAGAAAACGCCCATAACGGTTTTCGAGACCCTAGTCCCCGGCAAGAACTTCCTGCAAACTGGCACCTTTAGTCGGCCCTGGGTACGGCTGTAGGTACGGGGAGCTGTGGAGAGCACCTTCCCGTGATTTTCCGGCCCCCTACCGGATACCGTCAGCCCATGGACCTCTTCTCCCGCTCCCTCCCGACCATCGAAGGCAAGTGCCGGGTCAAGGTGGTCGGTGAGTCGAACTACCAGCCGGCGCTCTTGTCCGTCGTTGGTATCGAGAGGGTCGATGGCCGGGTGCTCCTCGAGTGCTCTGCCGATCTGAAGCCTGAGCCGTCCAACCCTTACGACTCCAACGCAATCAGGGTTGAGATCGAAAGGGAGCGGGTCGGGTACCTGAGCCGAGACGATGCGGTGGCCTACGCCTCCGTGGTTGGCAGGGGTGTCCGCTGCCCTGCCGTGATCGCTGGTGGTGGGGATGACCTCAGCCATCAGATGCTCGGTGTCTCGCTCTGGTTGCCTGCGGCTGAGTGACACGGGTTCCACGTCCTAACGGTCTCCCTTCGCCAGGTTGCACGGACCTCACTATCAAATCGTCTGATCTCTCCGCCGGTCTCAGTCAGCCGGCAGAGTAGGAGCGGTGCCAGGCGCGGGCTGGAACTTTGCCACCCGGCTCTGGTGGCGCCATCGCGATCGACTCCTTGCGCTATTGGACGAGCAGGTGACCGCAACCAAGGCAGATCCGCGCCTCGCAGAACGGGGGGACATTCTCGCGATGCTGGTTCAGGCCCGCGACGAGGACGGAAAACGCGCTGGGCCCCCGAGGCCCTGCGTGACGACCTACTGGCTCTCATCGGCGCCGGCCATGAGACCACGGCAGCCGCAATTGCGTGGGGCGCGACGTTGCTCGCTCACAGTGCAGAGGTACGCGAGCGTGCGACGGAGGCCGCCCGTGGTGAGGATGATCGGTACCTCGACGCGCTCGTCATGGAGGTCCTGCGCCTCCGCCCACCGATACCCGTGGCAGCTGGCAGGGTCCTCAACGAATCATTCCCGATCGGGGATCACGTCGTCCCCGCCGGGGACGCTGATCATGGTCGACGCGTGGGGTGTTCACCACGACCCGGACATATATCCCAACCCGGAACGATTTGAGCCGCAGCGCTTCTTGGCCGAAGGGAGAGAGCCTTATACATGGCTGCCTTTCGGTGGCGGCGCACACCGCTGCATCGGCGCGGCGCTCGCTGAGCTCGAGATCAAGGTGGCCCTCAGCACAATTCTCAGGAAGTTCGCTATCGAGCCGGTCGACCGCGAGACAGCCCCTCCAGCACGTCGAGCCGTCACCCTCGTTCCTCACGCTGGCGGACGTAAACCAGAAGTAAAATTCGTGAATTTGAGTGATCCACCGGGACCGACCGGTCGAACATGTTGGGCAGATTCCAAGTTTCGGAATTAGTCGTACCAACTTGCGGACCCGGATCCCGCAGAAGGAGCACCCATGCCAGAGACAGTCCTCAACAGCGAGTACCTCGCATCACCCCCACGTACCCGCCTTCTGCGTTCCAGCTTCAAATGGTTTGCCCTAGGTATTTCACTTCTTCTCGTGGCTGGCGTCCCGCTCCTCTTCGCCTTGGGTGGACTCAAGCCACTGGTAGCCAGCGGAAGCACAGTCGAGCCCGACCCGACCTCCGAGCAAAGCACGGAGCCTGCAGCCGAGCCGGTGGTCCCGGTCGAGGAGCCTGCTGCGGAGCAGCCCGCGGTTGCCGACGAGCCGGCGCCAGTCGCCGACGAGCAGCCCGTAGTTGCCGACGAACCGGCGCCAGTCGCCGACGAGCAGCCCGTAGTTGCCGACGAACCGGCGCCAGTCGCCGAGGAAAGCGTGGATACGTCCGCGGACGCTCCCGGAACGACGAATTCCTCAGTGGATGGGGAACCCACCGAAGTAGTCGCCGGTGGCGCCGCCTCAGATGCCGGGCCGGCATCAGGCGACCCAACGACAGACGAGGCCACGAGCTCCGAACCGGTCTCGGCTCCGGCTCGGGTGCTGTCGGCCGCAGCGCTCGCAGCCGCTGACAGCGTCAACCAGTGCAACGGGATCTCCAACGTCGGTGGCGAGACCGTGACCTGCAACGTCACGCTCACGAACAACTTCACCGGTGACCCGGCGACCTCGACGCAAATCGTCTGCACCGACACCGGCGTAGGTACGACGCAGACCTGCACGACCTTCACCGGGACGTCGATCACGTCGATCACGCAATGCGACGGCTCCGGAAACGGCGGCGGCTCGACTGTGATCTGCAACGTGACGATCATCAACAATGTCGCAGCCGGCGTCACCTTGGTGGACACCACGGTGGTGCAGTGCGTCGATTCGGGCCAAGGCGGCGGCACCGAGCCGACGGTCGTCTGCGAGGTTCCCCCGGGCACCCCCGGCTCCACCACCCCGACGGTCAATCAATGCAACGGTTCGGGCAACGGCGGCGGCGGCACCCTCAGGGTGCTCTGCACCGTTACGGGAGACGCGATGACCGTGCCGATCTTCGTCGATCAGTGCAACGGCTCGGGCAACGGCGGCGGCTCGACTGTGATCTGCACGGTCTCGATCACCACCAACATCATTCCCGGCGACGGTGGCGGCACACCCCCCGGCGACGGTGGCGGCACAGCCCCCGGCGACGGTGGCGGCACAGCCCCCGGCGACGGTGGCGGCACAGCCCCCGGCGACGGTGGCGGCACAGCCCCCGGCGACGGTGGCGGCACAGCCC
>Ga0136632_10000022_pt1 | contig 39248 bp, 33 predicted proteins | sample AntDrymUQ6112106_2_FD_104670 | JGI IMG/M metagenome (GOLD analysis project Ga0136632, IMG submission 104670) | Polar desert sand microbial communities from Dry Valleys, Antarctica - metaG UQ611 (21.06) | ecosystem: Environmental > Terrestrial > Soil > Desert | place: Antarctica: Dry Valley...
CACCGCCTCCGGCGGCCCGGTCGGGGTGGGCACGGCGACCGCGAAGTCGATGGTCTTGAACATCGTCCTCGTTCACATCATCGGGATGATGGGGACGCTCGTCTTCTGGGGAGCGAACCCGCGAGCCCCGATCGGGGGTTGAGATCGAAGCGAGGACCGAGAGCTTGAGCGTGTCCGGGCCTAATCACCTGGCGTGGCGCCAGCGCCTGGCGGCCGCCTTCGTGGTCATCGTGCTCGGGCTCGCCTGTCTCGTCTTCTGGCTCGGGATCCCGATCGGCGGCCTCTGGGCCCTGTCGAAGGCGACCGACTCCTTCGTCACCCATTTCGTCGTCGGGCTGCTCGGGGTGCCGATGGCGATGGCGCTCTTCTCCCCGGTGCTGTTCTGGCTCAACTTCCTCTATTTGCGGGTCAGCGGCGTGCTCGCCCGCCTCGAGCAGGACGAGCTCGAGTCCGGCTGGCACCGGCGGCTACGCGGCCCGCTGGAGCCGATGCTGCTCGCATCCTTCGTGGTCGCGCTGGTCGCGCTCTTCGTCTGGTTCTTCTTCCTCGCCGAGAACCCGCCGCCGCAGGTCATCTGAGCGGCCGCTCCGGCTCCAGCAACTCGTATCCGCCGACGCGGAACACTGGGCGAAAACGGGACTCGATCCAGGCCAGCAATGGCCGGCGCGGCAGGGGACGCCCGCTTGCCCAGAACTCGACCAGGGCCCGGTTGCGGACGACGCACAGGTCGGCAACGTCCGCCAGCTCGCGACGGACCTCGAGCTGGTCGTCGGTCTCGAGCTGGAACATCCAGTTGCCGACGTTCATGCCCGTGGGCGGCTCGAGACCGGTGAAAACGTAGAGGCTGTTCATGCCCGGGAGTGAGAAGAACGTCCCGCAGCGGCTCTCGAGCTCGACGGCGATGCCGCGAAGCGCCTCGGCGTCGGCCGCCGTGGTTCGCACGCGCTCGGCCCCGGGCAGCCCGAGCGCGGTCGCGGCGCCGTAGGCCTGGGGGCGCAGGGCGTCGCGCGCGGGGTTCAGCAGCAGCCATGCCGCGAAGAGGGCGATCGCCGCGTTCAGCGCCACTGCCCGCGATCCCAGCCGTCGCTCGAGCTGTCCCAGTCCGTCGGCGATCGGGACGCCCGCCGGCGACCACCAGTAGCAGCGGGCTGAGCAGGAACTGATTACCGCCCACGGGGTAGGCCTGAAGCAGGTTGAGCACCGCGATCAGCGCCACCAGCGCCCGAGCTCGGAGGCCATGACCGCGAAGGGCACGACAACGCAGAGGGCGCCCGCGGCGAGGCTGAGGCCACGGAGCCGTCGCAGCGCTGGAATCGAAACGGCGCACGCGACCGCGATCGCGATCAGGGCAAAGCCTCCGACGTTGATCTTGACCAGGGTCGCGAGCGCCGCAGCGCGCCGATCGAGAACATCCCGAGCGCGGGCCGGGTGGGGAGCAGGAACGCCGCCGCGGCCGGAATCGCGATCAGCACCAGGGCGAGCCAGGCTCCCGGGTACATCGGATCCTGGTGCATGATGACGAGGACGACGAAGGCGAGGAGTTGACCGGCGAGCGCGATCAGCGGGTTGCCGGTCAGGCGCAGCAGCGAGAGGCCGGCGAGGACGCTGACGGCGAGCCAGATCCCGAGCGTGATCAGGCGGGCGGTGTCGTGGTCGACGTCGCCGCCGAGCGCGCCGAAGAGCCCGCCGACGAGCGTGAAGTAACCGGGGCCGTACTCGCTGTAGACGCCGTCGTAGAGCTGGCCGCGGTCGAGCCACTCCTGGATCGAGACGAGGAAGTAGCCCTCGTCGTCGTAGGTGGCGAAGGAGCTGAAGACGATCCGGTAGCCGACGTAGCCGCAGGCGATCGCGCCGAGCGCGGAGCCAATGCCGAAGGTGATCGTCGCAGGCTTGGAAAGAGGCCGGACGAGCGCGCTCACGGCTCGCGCAGTTTAGGCCGAGGCCGACGCTGTGGTGCTCAGTACCAGGCGGATCCGGGGTCGCGCTGCGGCTCGCGAACGTCACGTGCGACGCCGAGCAGGTCGGGGTCCTCGCGCCCCAGCTCCCAGAGCAGGTCGTCGAGGATGGGCGGCTCTACCCCCGCTGACTCGGCTAGCCGCCCGAACGCCTCACGCGTCGCGGCGCGGACCTGCTCGCGCTCGCCGGGCTCGACCAGGCCCGAGCGCAGCGCGAGGCGCATCAGCACGCTGTCGGGCGAGACCTGCCAGCGCTCAGGGTCAGCGACCTCGAGCCAGCCGCGCCGGGCGCAGATCTTCGCGAACAGCTGGGACTTCTTCTCGAGCGGATCCGAGTACGCCTCGAAGCGGGCGAGGCGCGCCAGCAGGCCTCCGCCGCCGCCGAGGCGCCCCTGGCTCGCCGCCAGGAGCGCTGCGGCCGAGCCCCGATAATCGCGTTCGAGCGCGGCGGCCAGCTCGCGCCAAAGCGCCGCGCGTCGATCGGGGTCGGCCACCGTCTCCTCCTCGACGAGGAAGAGCTCGGCAACACGCGCCCCGCTCACCTCCCGAAGCGACGCCGCGCGAAGCAGCCCAGTTGAGCGCCGGGCGCGGTCCAGCGCGATCGCCCACATCAGCTCGCTGCCCTCGTAGGGGCCCGCGCCCGCAACCCGGTGGGGGGCTCGGTAGCCCGTGCGGTGATCGACCGCGCATAGGAACAGCGCCGCGTCTCGATCCGGGACGTGGGCGAAATCGGGCGGCGTGTACTCGGCGAGCAGCTCGCGAACGCGGTCGCCGACCCGCCGCAGGCGGTCGAGCTCGCGGGCATCAGCCATCGTCCGCGCAGACCGACACCCGCCCGACGCCGCTGAGCTCGAGCTCCCACGGCTGTGTGGAGCGATCGGCCGGGATCGCGAGCGTCGCGACGCCACCCGCTCGCAGCTTCCCCAAGGTGAGCGAGGGGAGGTCCGCATAGCGGCGCAGCCTGAGCTCCGCGCGACCCTCCCCGGCGGGCGCGATCAAGGTCTCACCGACCGGCAGGGTGACGCTCGCAGGTGCCGCCGTGCTCGGCTCGACGAGGGTGCAACCTTCCATGGAAAGCGGGGGCCGCGCCAGCCGCTCCAAGGCGAGGCCATGCGCCGCCGCGAGCACCCCGTCGGCGACGCTTCGGGCCGACTCCGAGGCCTCGGCGAGCTCGGCCGGCGTGTAGGCGGGAGAACCGAACTCGGAGACCGCGGACAGGTAGGAGGCGGCGTCGATGTCGCCGTAGAGCGCGCGGGCGTTTTCATCCGTCAGGGTGAAGGCGGGGTCCACCGTCTCGGACGCGATCTCGAGTGCCGCGAGGGCGCCGCGCTCGCGGTCGATCGTCCCGGTGAGGCCCTCCCAGCCCCGATGTATGACGAAGATTCCGTTGACCACGGCGACGGCGGCGAGCGTGTAGACGACGAGCAGCGCGCGGCGGCCGGGCCGGGCCCCGCGAAGCATCTCAGCGGCGATCAAGAGGACGATCACCGCGCCCATGTACTGATAGCGCCCGTTGTCGGCCTCGCGGAAGATCCCGGCGTTGGTCGCCGCCAGATACCAGAACCCGAGGCCGAGCAACCCGACCGCGACGAGCTCGCGTGAGACGGTGCGGGCCGTCGAGATCCGCCACACCGCGAACAACAGGGCGAGGAGGAGCAGCGGCCGACCCCAGGCGAGCGAGGGCGCGAGGCCGTCCTCGGCGGTGAGGCCGAGCAGCGAGGCCATGCTCGCCGCCAGCCCGTCCAGGACGTAGCCCGGAGCGGTGGCGATGTTGTGCAGCGTGATCGCGGACTGGGCTTCCTGGCCCCAACCGAGCCACCAGAGCGCGTAGACACCGGCCGGGATCGCCGCGACGAAAGCGCGACGCCAGCGCGCGGAGTCCCAGCCGACGTGAACGGCGGCCGCGATCAGGAAGGCGAGGCCGAGGCTCGAGGTGGTGATCGAGATCAAGAGCAGCGCGCAGGCGAGGAGGTCGCCGCGCCGTCCCGGGCGCTCGAGGGCGAGCAGCATCCCGATGCCGGACGCCATCGAGCCGAAGAACGCCATCTGAAAGGCGGTCAGCAGGTTGTCCCAGGCGGTGCCGATGAACAGGATCGGCATGACGCCCGCCAGCGCGAGCCACGGACCCACCCGTCGGCGCAGATAGACGAACAGGACCGCGACACTGGTGAGGAAGAGGATCAGCGAGGCGACGTGGAAGGGGCGTTGGGAGTCCATCCCGAAGACGGCGAGGACGCCCTTGTAGATGGCGACGTGGAGGATCGCGATGTGATCGTTGTGCGGCTCGAGGAACACGTCTGCCGAGAGCCCTCGGCGGTGCAGGAGAAAGTCCCACTCGTCGAGCCAGAAGGAGATCTGCCCGCCCAGCACCAGCAGGTAGGCGACCGACGCGGCCGCCGCCGCGCAAAGCAACGCGAGCGGCAGGTGCCCGCTGCGTGCCGCGCGCGCCACCGGCTCCGCGCCCCTCACCTCGGCTCCACTCGGCAGAGCTCCGCACCGCGGAGAGCTTCGAGCTCGAGCTCCCAGGGCTCGTCGGAGAGGTCGGACGGGATCGCCAGGCTCGCGCTCTCGCCGGGCTCGAGCTCCCCCAGCTCGACCGGATAGGCCTCCGACGCGTAGCGGCGCAGGCGAAGCGACGCGCCGCGATCGCTCGCGGCGATGATCCTCACCTCCGCTCGTCGCAGCTCCAAGGTGGTGGGCTCCGCCGCGCCGCTGCCGGCCAGCGGCTGGAGCTCGACGCAGCCTTCCTCGGAGCGGGCGGAGGAGGTGCCCGTGCGGGCGCCGCCACGCCTGCCCTCGAGCTCGAGCTCGAGCGCGGCGGCAAACACCTTGTCGGCGGCAGCCCTGGCGGGCTCGGACGCGGCGAGGAGCTCGGGTGGCGTGTACGCGGGCGAGCCGAACTCGTCGGCCGCCGCGAGATAGGAGCCCGCGTCGAGCCAGCCGAGGTAGTCGACATCGGAGTTCTCCGTGGTGAGCAGGAAATCAGGGGCGACGCGGTCGCGCGTCAACTCGATCGCCGCCAGCCCGGCGGGCTGGTTCTCGCCGAACTGGGTCAGCGACTGGGCGACGCGGTTCAAGTAGTTCAGGTTGCTGAGCGCCGCCGCCCCGAATACGACCAAAACGACCGCGAGCGCCGGTCGCCCGAGGCGAACCCCCCGCAGCAGCTCCGCCGCGATCAGGAGGCAGAAGATGGCGCCCATGTACTGGTAGCGGCCCGAGGTGGGCTCGCGGAAGATCGAGGCGTTGAGAGCCGCGAGCGCCCAGAAGCCGACGGCGATCACGAGCACCACGGTCAGCCAGCGCGACGGCCAGCCAAGAGCGCGCAGGCGAAGCGCCCCGAGCATCACGGCGGCGGCGAACAGCGGCCTCCCCCAGTCGAGCGCGGAGACGGTCGTCTCGTCTCGGGGCGAGGCGAGCCCGAGCAGCGAGGAGAGGCTCGAGGCGAAGCCGTCGAACACATAGCTCGGCGCCGTGACGAGGTTGTGGAGGCTGACCGAGGACTCCGCATCGCGGCCGAAGCCCAGATACCAGAGCCCGAACAACCCGAGCGGCACCGCGACGAGGAAGGCGCGGCGGCGGCGATCGGGGCCGAGCAGGACGTGGGCGCCGACGCCGAGCGCGAACGGGATGCCAACGCTCGACGTGAACATCGACCCGGTCAGCAGCGCGCAGGCGAGCCGGTCGCCGCGGCGATGCTCGCGCTCGAGGGCGAGCAGCGCGCCCAGCCCGAAGCACATCGAGCCGAAGAAGGCGACCTGGAACGGCCACAGCAGGTCGTCCCACGCCGGGCCGAGCACCAGGATCGGAAGCGCGCCCGCGAGCGCAAGCCAGTCGCCCACCCGCCTGCGCAGATAGACGAACAGGAGCACCACGCTGAGCAGGAACCCCGCGATCGCGACGAGCTGGAACGGGCGCGGGGAATCCATCCCGAAGAGGTGCAGGAGCGCGCTGTAGAGAGACGTGTGCAGAACGGCGACGTGCTCAATGTGCGGGGAGAGGATCGCGTCGGCGCTCCAGTCGTTGCGATGGAGCAGGAAATCCCACTCGTCGCGCCAGAACGTGAGTCGCGAGTGGTAGCGGACGAGCAGCCCCCCGGCAACGGCGAGAGCGGCGGCGAAGAGCGCGACCGCGGGCGCGGTGGGGGGCCTGGGCCGCATCACGCGGGAGCCTAGATGTCGACCTGCCTGCTCGGTGTCGGCCGAATAGGATCGTCGCGATGGCCGGGGCCGGAGTGACGCTGCGCTCCTCGCCGTCCAGGGTCATTGCGCGACTCGAGAGCGCGGCGGCGTGCTGGGCGGTGCTCGCCGCCGCGATGGCGCTCTACGGGGCGCTCGTGCTCTGGGTGGGACGCGAGACGACGCTGTTCGTCGACGAGGCGCTCCTCTTCGAAGGGTCCCGGGGGCTCGATGCCGAGGCGCTGCTCACCCCGTTGAACGGCCATCTCGTTCTCGCCGTGCGCGGGATCTACGCGACCGTGTTCGAGCTCGCGGGGGCGAGCTTCGTCGTCCTCCAGTTGATCCAGGCCCTGGCGGGCATGGTGGTCGCGGGCCTGCTGTTCGAGCTCCTGCGCCGCCGGGTCGGGCCGCCGGCCGCGCTCGCGCCGACCCTCCTTCTGCTCTTCCTCGGCTCGGCCTGGGAAGCGAACTTCATCGTCTCGGGTCTCACCAACACGCTCTCGATCGCATTCGGCCTTGGCGCCCTGCTCGCCCTCGAACCGGGGGATGAAAAGCCCGGCCAGGGCGCGCGCGACCTCTGGGCGTGCGCGCTGCTCGTCGCCTCGGTTTCGACCTGGTCGTTCGGAATCGCGGTGACGGCTGGCGTCGCGGCCCTGGTCTTCCTCCAACCACAGCGTGCACGGCGCCTGTGGATCGTCGCGGTCCCGCTTGCCCTCTACGGCGCCTGGCGGATCTGGCTTCACGCGGGGTACGCGCCCGAGCATGGCGTCGACACGCAGATCGAGCCGCTCAACGCGCTGCTAGTGCCGAATTTCCTCGCCAACGAGGCGGCGGCGGTCGCTGGCGCGGTGAGCGGGCTCAACTTCGACTTCAATCCGGGTGACGTCCTCGCCCCGTTCAGCACCGAGTCCGCCTATGGGGCGCCGCTCGCGATCCTCGCCATCCTCCTACTCGCGCTCAGACTTCGCCGCGGGGGGGCACGCCCTCAACTATGGGCTCTGCTCGTGGCGCTGCTGGCGTTCTGGATCGCACTGGCGCTCACCTTCGGCCCCGGGCGCAGCCCGACTACCGTCCGCTACGTCTATCCGGGCGCCGTGCTCGTCTTCTTGCTCGCCGGGGAGGCAGCGACAGGAATGCGACCGTCCCGGACGGCGCTGCTCGCGCTGTTCGCGGCTTTGACACTCGCGCTCGGCGCGAACCTCTACCGGCTCGACCAGGGGGCGGGGTTCTTCCGCGAGTACGCCACCTCGCTGCGGGCTGAGCTCACCGCGCTCGAGCTCGCGGTTGAGCGGGTCGACCCAGGCTTCACCATCGAGCCCGGCCTGAGGAGCGTCCGGGCCGGCCCGTATCTCGACGCCGTCGATCGCAACGGATCGCCCGCCTTCACACCGGACGAGCTGCTCGCGCAGGCCGACGAAATTCGAACGCAGGCCGACGCGGTACTCGCCTCCGCGCTGGGCGTCGGCCTCGATCCCACTGGCCAGCCTCGGGGCCCGTGCGACATGCTCTCGGGTCGGGCGGGCTCCCTCTCCTTCGAAGTCGCCTCCCCCGTGTCCGTGGTGCGCGCGCAGAGGGACGGGACACTGGCCCTTCGCCGCTTCGCGGACACTGCGACGGTGCCGCTCGGAGAGCTGGAGGCAGACGAGCCGATGTCGCTCGACATTCCTTCGGATCGCTCCACGCAACCGTGGCAGGCGATCGTCACATCCCCCGGCCGGGTGGAGGTATGTCGGTGAAGCGGGTCCTGCTGACCGGCGGCGCCGGTTTCGTCGGGGCGAACGTCGCCGTCGCGCTCGCCGCGGAGCACCCCGACTGGGAGCTGGTCGCCTTCGACAACCTCCACCGGCGTGGCTCCGAGCTCAACCTCGCGCGCCTCGAGGCCGCTGGGGTCTCGTTTGTCCGCGGTGACGTCCGCGACCGGGCGGCGCTCGGCGCACTCGACCCGATCGACGCCCTGGTCGAGTGCTCCGCGGAACCGTCGGCGCTCGTCGGGATGAGCGGCGAGACCGACTATCCCTTCGAGACCAACCTGGTCGGCGCCTACAACTGCCTCGAGCTCGCCCGCCGCGACGGAGCACAGCTCGTCTTCCTCTCGACCAGCCGCGTCTATCCCTATCCCGCCCTCGGGGGGTTGCGCTTCGACGAGACACCGACCCGCTTCGAGCTTGCCGCAGAGCAGGGGCTCGAGGGTGTGTCGGGCGCCGGGATCTCCGAGCGCTTTCCGCTCGCCGGCCCCCGCACGCTCTACGGGGCGACGAAGCTCGCCGCCGAGCTGCTGATCACGGAGTACGCGGCGAACTTCGCCCTGCGCTGCGTCGTCGATCGCTGCGGGGTGATCGCCGGCCCCTGGCAGATGGGGCGGGTCGATCAGGGCGTGTTCGCGTTCTGGCTCTTCCACCACCAATTCGGGCGCCCGCTGAGCTACATCGGCTACGGCGGCGCCGGTAAGCAGGTGCGCGACCTGCTCCACGTCGCCGACCTCGTCGAGCTGATCGACGCGCAGCTCGGCGACCCCGACGGCTGGGCCGGGTTCGTGGGCAACGTGGGTGGCGGGCGCCAGTGCAGCCTCTCGCTGCTCGAGACGACCGCTATCTGCCGCGAGCTGACCGGCCGCGAGGTGCCGATCGAGCCGATCGATCAGGGGCGCCCGGGCGACGTTCCGCTATACATCTCCGACTGTTCGCTGCTCTTCGAACGCAGCGCCTGGCGCCCGCGACGCGGCGCCAGAGAGGTCCTGGCCGACACCCACGCCTGGCTCGAGGAGCACGAGGACACCGTCGCCCTCTCGCTCGGATTTTGAAGCTCTCAGTCGTCATCCCCGCCCACAACGAGGCGGGCTCGATCGCCGAGACCCTCCGCCGCGCCGCAAAGACGCTCGAGGCAGCCGGGATCGACCACGAGCTCCTGATCGTCGACGACGCGAGCTCGGACGGCACGCTGGCGGTCGTCGAGTCGGTCGCCGCCGAGCACGCGGGAATCCGCTGGCTCCAGTCCCACAACCCGCGCGGCTTCGGCTACACCGTGCGCGCCGGGCTCGAGCGCTTCCACGGCGACGCCGTAGCGGTGATGATGGCCGACGGATCCGACGACCCCGAGGACCTGCTCCGCTACCACGCGATCCTCGACGCAGGCTACGACTGCGCCTTTGGCTCGCGCTTCCTGGCACAGTCGGATGTCCACGACTACCCGTGGCTGAAGCTGGCGCTCAACCGGATGGCGAACTGGTTCGTGCGCGCACTCTTTCGCCACGGCTACAACGACACGACCAACGCCTTCAAGGCCTACCGCCGCGAGGCGATCGCAACGATGCAGCCACTGTTCTCGAACCACTTCAACCTCACGGTCGAGATGCCGCTCAAGGCGATCGTCCGCGGCCACAGCTTCAAGGTGATCCCGATCTCGTGGCGAAACCGAACCTCAGGGCAGAGCAAGCTCGGGATCCGCGAGATGGGCAGCCGCTACCTGTTCATCGTTCTCTACGTGTTCCTCGAGCATCATCTGAGCCACGGCGACTACCGCCACACGGCGCATCCCTCAGCCCACGGCTAGCGGGGCGGGCAGAGCTCCAACGGGCCGTCGGCGAGGCCGCGCCACGGAGTCTCCGCGCCGTCGGGCGGGATCTCGAGCAAACGCCACTCCCGGCTCGGCAAGGCGCCGCCCGAAACGGACGGAGATTCCGGGGCGAAGCGAGCCAGCCGCAGCGTGAGCTGCCGCTCCACGCGCGAGCGAAGCAGGGCGCCAGCGGGCGGGATCTCGAACGAGGTCCCGCTCGCGACGGGAACCGGCCGGCAGCGAGGAAGCGGGGGGGCTGGCGCCCGGAGGCGGAGCTCGAGCGCGTTCACGAGGACCACGTCGGCGACCATGCGCACCGGCGCGACCTGGCGCTCGACTTCCTCGAGCGGATACGCGAGCGAGCCGATCCGCTCCATCGCCGCGAAGTAGGTGCCCGCCTCGAGCCCGAAGAAAGGCACCGGGTCGACGCCGGTCGCCTGCTCGTCGGTGGAGGGGGCATAGGACGGGTCCACCCCCTCGCCGGCGAGCTCGAGCATCGCGTAGCCGGTCCGGCTCGCCCATGCATCGGCGAGCAGCGCGTTCCTTCCGTCGCGCAGCTTGCCGACGTTCGCGGGGACGGCGACGGCGATCAGCACGAACAACGTCGCGATCACGAGACGGGAGAGCCTGCGACCGCGAGCGAGGTCCGCCGCGACGAGAAGCACGAGCAGGGCTCCCGCGAACAGGTAGCGCGAGGAGTCCGGCGGCCGGCCGCCGAGAGCGATCGAGCTCCAGTAGCCGAGCAGGACCGCGAGCAGCACCCCGGTCGAGCGCCCCGCCCCGCCGCGGATCAGCCGCCAGCCGAGAGCGGCCAGCGCGATGATCGCAAGGGCCGCTCCCCAGAAATGCAGACCGACGGCGTATGGGTAGACGCCGGCGCCGTAGGGGTTGAGGCCGAAGAGCGAGGCGAGGACGGCGCTCAGCGACCCGGCGAGCGACTCCGGGAGCCCGGAGAGGCCGAGGAAGGTGCTCGGCTGCTCGAAGGAGCTCGCCCATGCCCGCCAACTCGCATAGAGCGCGACCGGCACGGCCACCACCCATAGGCGACGCCACCGGTCATGGCGCGCGAGGATCGAGGCGCCCAGCCCGAGCGCGAAGGAGAGGCCGAGCTCGATCGTCAGCACCGAGGCGCATAGCAACGCGCAGGCGACGGGGTCGGCGTGGCGGCCTTCCCGCTCGAGCACCAAGAGGGCGCCGAGCCCGGCCGCGAGCGCGTACACGGTGTGCATGTCGAAGGGCCACAGCATCACCTCCCAGGCCGAGCCGAACAGCAGCAGCCAGACGCTCCCCGCGAGCGCGCCCAGGCCACCGACCCTGCGCTTGGCGAGGAGGAAGAAGGCCACGACGCAGAGCAGGACGCCGAGCACCTCGATCGCCCTGAGCACCGTGTAATCGGCGCCGGCGACGCCGAAGACCAGCTCGTAGACCAGCTTGCCGGTGAGCTGGAGGTGACCGTTGTGAGGGGCGAGCAGGTACTCGAGCCCCGCGCCCTCGTACGGTGCGATCACGCCTTCGCGGTCAGCGAGGCGGGCGAAGTAGAAAAGCTCGTCGCCCGAGAAGCTGAGCCCTGTGCCCGCCACGAGCATCAGCGCCGCGCCCAGCGCCAGCGCGGCGGCGAGCAGCGCCCGCGTGGCCACAGGGCTCGGTTCCGGCGCCGCGGCGGTGAGCCAGGCGAGCAGCCGCGCTCGCGCGCTCAGCGAAGCGCGCATACCGCGACCGAGCCCGCGCCGTGCAGCTCGAGCACCCACGGCGCGTCGGCCCGGTCGGGCGGCAGCCTGAGCGCCGCGACGCCGTCGCGCGAGCCCTCGAGCCGCAGCGGCAACGGCTCGGCCCCGAATCGACGCAGGCCCGGCTCGGCGAGGAGGCGTGGCGGTGCCCTCAGCATCGCCCCGCCGATTGGCAGCTGGACGGCCGCGGCACTGACGCGCGAGGACTCGAGGCGGCGGCAGCTCGCCGGAGCCGGAGCCGGCGCCGGCGCCGGGGGGCTCGCGGAGTCCGTGGCCGGCGCAGGCCGTGTCTCGGCCGCGGGCTCGCGGACGGGAAGCTCGAGCGCAGCCGCAAGCACCCGGTCGGCAGCGGCGCGAACGGGGTCGGGAGCCGCCGCGATCTCGCCCGGCGTGTACCCGGCTGACCCGTGGCGGTCGACCGCGTCGAGGTATGGCCCCGCCTCGATCGAGACGTACGCGGTTCCAACCACGTCCTCGCTGAGCAGGAAACCGAACTCGACGTGATCTCGCGCGATCTCGACGGCGCCGAGCCCGGCCCGCTCGAGGTCGCTGGTGCCCTTGTAGCTCGTGTAGGCGCCGTGCAGGTAGGAGAGGTTGGCGATCACTGCGAACGCGGTCAGCGCGCACAGCCCGACGATTGCGAGGCGCGAGGGGCGCCACCCGCGCAGCAGCTCCGCCGCCAGCAGGAGCACGAAGATCCCGCCCAGGTACACGTAGCGGCTCGCCGTGGCAGGGCGCCCCTCCTTCTCGCTCGCTCCGGCGAGCAGCCAGAAGGTCGCCGTGATCGCGGCGAAGACGACGAGCCATCGCGGGACGCCCTCGAGCGCCCTCAGCCGCCAGGCGGCACCCAGCAGGCCGAGCACGAGCAACGGGCGCCCCCAATAAAGGGGGCTGATCGCGGACTCGTCGCGAGGGGCGGCGAGCCCGAGCAGCGAGGAGACCGAGGACGCGATTCCGTCGAAGAGGTAGAGCGGCGCGGTTGCGACATTCCCCGCCGTGATCGAGGACTCGGCCCCACGGCCCCAGCCGAGATACCAGAGCGCGAACAGGCCAAGCGGGACGGCGACGACGTAGGCACGGCGGAGCCGGTTCGGGTGCTGAAGCAGGTGGACCGCCGCTCCCACCGCGAATGGCAGCCCGACGCTCGAGAAGAGGAGCGAGACGATCAGCAGACCGCAGGCGAGCAGATCGCCGCGCCGGCCGCCCCGCTCGAACGCGAGCAGCATCCCCAGCCCGGCCGCCATCGAGGCGAAGTAGCCGAGCTGAAAGGGCCACAGCAGGTCCTCCCAGGCGGCCCCGAGGAAGAGCACCAGCGTCGCGCCCAGCAGCGCCGGCCACTCCCCGACCCGGCGGCGCACGAGGAGGAAGAGCAGCACCGTGCTGAGCAGGAAGACGCTCGTCGAGACGACCCGGAAGGGGAGCGTGGAGTCCATCCCGAAGCCCGCCAGGATCGCCTTGTACACGAGCACGAGGCCGACCGCGATGTGCTCGTTGTGGGGATCGAGGATGGCCTCGGCATCGAACCCGGTCCGGTAGACGAGGAACGTCCAGTCGTCGAGGAAGAAGCTCAGCCTCGAGCCAAGGCCGAGCAGCAGCGCCCCGGATGCGAGCACCGCCCCCGCGAGCAGCAGCGTCACCGCGTTGCGGCGCGCGTAGGCGAGCCCCGGGATTGCGCGCGGGGGTTCGTACCGGCGCTCGGCGAGCGCCCCGCCCTCGATCCCGGACGCCACGCGGGTAATCTAGCCAGACTCCCGGGCGGGGCCAGGCCGTCTCGCGATGACCATAAGCACGTCCTCAGAAAGGCAGCGTGATGACAGTTGCGATCGTCACCGGCTCCGGTGGCCTGATCGGCTCGGAATCGGTCCGCCACCTGGTCGAGCAGGGGCTCGATGTGGTCGGGATCGAGAACGACATGCGAAGCCGCTTCTTCGGACCGGAGGCCTCGACGGCCGCGGTCACCGAGGAGCTCGTCCGCGAGCTCCCGGAGTTCCGCTCCGAAGAGCTCGACATCCGGGACGCCGAGGGTGTCGACCGGCTCTTCGCCCGGCACGCGGGCCAGGTCGCGGTCGTCATCCACACCGCCGCTCAGCCCTCCCACGACTGGGCCGCCAGCGACCCGCAGACCGACTTCACCGTCAACGCCAACGGCACCCTCAACCTGCTCGAGGCCGCACGCGCCCAGTGCCCCGACGCTCCCTTCGTCTTCTGCTCGACGAACAAGGTCTACGGGGACACGCCGAACCGGCTCCCGCTCGAGGAGATGGAGATGCGGCTCGAGCTTCCGCAGGCGCACCGCTACCACCGGGGGATCGACACGACGATGTCGATCGACTCCTCGACGCACTCGCTGTTCGGCGCCTCGAAGGCGGCAGCCGACCTGCTCGTGCAGGAGTACGGGCGCTACTTCGGGATGCCGACCGTCTGCTTTCGCGGCGGCTGTTTGACCGGTCCCCAACACGCCGGGGCGAAGCTCCACGGCTTCCTCGCCTACCTGATGAAGTGCGTCGTCACCTCGACGCCGTACACGGTGTTCGGCTACGGCGGCAAGCAGGTTCGCGACAACATCCACTCGGCCGACCTCGTCGCGGCCTTCGACGCCTATCGTCACGCACCCAGGCCCGCGGCGGTCTACAACATCGGCGGCGGGCGGTTCTCGAACTGCTCGATGCTCGAGGCGATCGACGCCTGCGAGCGGATCGCCGGGCGCGAGCTGGAGTGGGAGATCGGCCCGGAACCGCGGATCGGGGACCATCGCTGGTGGATCTCCGACCTCGCGCCGTTCGAGGCCGACTACCCGGACTGGTCGCCGCGCCACGGGATCGAGGACATCCTGCGCGAGATGCACGACCGAAACGTCGAGCGCTGGGCGGCGGCGGTCGGGTGAGCGCGCACTCCCGGAGCTGACGATGCGCGTCGAGGACGTCGCGGTCGCGACCGCAGCGCACCCCGAGGCGGCCGAGCCGCCGCTCGACGCGCCGACCGTGATCGAGGTCCGCGACCTGGTCAAGCGCTTCGAGATCCCGACCCACCGGGTCGACTCGATCAAGGAGCGGGCGATGCACCCCTTCGCCCGGCCGGAGACCCGCAGCCTGATCGCCCTCGACGGGGTCTCCTTCGACGTCAAGCGCGGCGAGTTCTTCGGGATCGTCGGGCGCAACGGGACCGGCAAGAGCACCCTGCTGAAGATCCTCGCGAGCATCTATCGCGCCGACTCCGGACGGATCCGGATGGCTGGGCGCCTGGCACCGTTCATCGAGCTCGGCGTCGGCTTCAACAACGAGCTCACCGCGCGCGAGAACGTCGTCCTCAACGGGGTGATGACCGGCCTGCGGCGCGACGAGGCCGAGGCGCGACTCGACGCGGTGCTCGAGTTCGCCGAGCTCGAGGAGTTCGTCGACCTGAAGCTGAAGAACTACTCCTCGGGGATGCTGGTCCGCCTCGCGTTCTCGGTGATGATCCAGTCCGATGCCGAGATCCTGGTGATCGACGAGGTGCTGGCGGTCGGCGACGCCGCGTTTCAGCAGAAGTGCAAGGACGTCTTCGTCGAGATGCGCGACTCCGAGCGAACCGTCGTGCTCGTCACCCACGACATGACGGCGGTCGAGCAGTTCTGCCAGCGGGCGATGCTGCTCGATCACGGGCGGATCGAGGCGCTCGGCGAGCCCGACGAGGTCGCCCGCCGCTACCTGCGGCTCAACTTCGAGCGGCCGCCCGCGGCGAGCGAGGACGGCGCCGCCGAGGGCCCGGCGACAGCCGACGTACGGGTCGTCGACGCCTGGCTTGCCAAGCCGGGCGGCGAGCGGACGGCGAACGTCGAGCAGGGAGACCGGATCGAGATCCACGCGGTGCTCGAGGCGCGTCGAGACGTGCCGGGCCCGAGCTTCGGGGTCACGATCGCCAACGCCGACGGGGTCGAGGTGACCGGCTTCGGCGCGATCGTCGGCCTCGCCGGCCGCCCGGAAGACCACTTCGGCGCCGGCGAGCAGATGCACGTCACCGGCGTGCTCGACAACCGCCTCGCCCCCGGTCGCTACGTGGTCGGCTGCTGGGTCCACCGCGACCACACCTACGCCGACCTCGTCCTGCACGTCGCGCACATGCTCGACTTCGTCGTCTACGGAACGCACCACATGGGCGGCGTCGTCTCGCTGGTCGAGGAGGCGAGCGTCGTCAAGGTCGAGCAGCCGGGCCCGTGAACGTCGCGCCGGCTGCGCCCGAGCTCAAAGAGGTGCGCGGGCCGTCCGCCCTCGGCGGCGGCACGCGCCGCTTCTGGGACCTGCTCTGGCTGATCTCCGTGACCGAGTTCAAGCGGACCTACTTCGGCACCGTGCTCGGCTACTTCTGGTCGCTGCTGCGGCCGCTGATCCTCTTCGGGGTGCTGCTTTTCGTGTTCACGAAGATCTTCCGGCTCGGCAGCACGGTCCCGAACTATCCCGTGATGCTGCTCTTCAACATCGTGGTCTTCGGGTTCTTCCAGGAGTCGACGGTGAGCGCCGTGGCGTCGGTCGTGAACCAGGAGGGGATCGTCCGCAAGACCCAGTTCCCCCGCCTCGTGATCCCGCTCTCGATCGTGCTCACAGGGCTGATGAACCTCGGGCTGAACATGATCGCGGTCTTCGCCTTCATCCTCCTCTACGGCGTCGATCCGACATGGAGCTGGCTGCTGCTGCCGGTGATCATCGCGGTCCTGCTGGTCTTGACGATCGCCCTCGCGATGCTTCTCTCGGCGCTCTACGTGCGCTTCCGGGACGTGCTGATCATCTGGACGGTCGCCGCGACGGTGCTCTTCTACGCGACGCCGATCCTCTACCCGATCGAGATCCCGGGCCTGAGCACGGGAATCCGCACGGCGCTTCACGTCAACCCGCTGACCCCGATCTTCGAGCAGGCGCGGGTCTGGATCGTCGACCCGACGGCCCCCGGCGCGATCGAGGCGGCCGGGAGCGTCAAGGGGCTGATCGCGCCGATCGCGATCTATCTCGGTATCTGCGGCCTCGCCTGGTGGGTCTTCAAGCGCGAGGCCCCGCGGGTCGCCGAAGCCCTCTAGCTCAGCTAGGGGGACCGGGCCGTGTCTAGGGACGGGGCCGTTCGCGGGTGGTGAAGTCCCCGCCGAGAAGGCGGGCGACCGGGACCGAGCGAAGGCCGTGATCGCGGAGCCCCCGAAGGATGCAGGGCAGCGCCTCGGCCGAGTAGGGAACCTGATGGAGCAGGACTATGTCGCCGCGCTCCACGTCATCCAACGCGTTCGCGCACACCGCTTCAGGATCCTCGGTGAACGGGTCGATCACCCGCGTCCAGTTCACGTGCAGCAGCGCAAGCGAGTTCGCCAGCCGGGTCACCTTCTCGTTGGCGGCTCCGCCGGGCGGGCGGAAGGTGCACGGCCGGAAACCGGTGACCGATCGGATCTTGCGGTTGGTCCGCCGAAGGTCCTCGCGGGCCTGCGCAGGCGTCAGCGTGGTCAGATCGGTGTGCTTCCAAGAGTGATTTCCGACCTCGTGCCCCGCATCGAGGATGGCCCTCGCCTTCGCTGGGCTGCGCCGCACCTGATCGCCGACCGCGTAGAACGTGCCGGACATGCCAAAGCGTTCGAAGGTGGCGAGGATCCCGTGCGTCAGCGAGCCGATCGGCTCGTCGAAGGTGATCGCGACCTTCGGCTCGGCGACGTCCGCGACTCGCTCGACGGGCTGGGGCGGATGAGGCGTGACGCAGCCGGCGCGGGTGGTGGCCTCCGCCCTCACGGGCGCGTCCGCGAGCGGCCCTGTGCCCAGGAGGATGAGGAGGAGGATGAGCAGGATTCGCACCTCCGGGGCCCGCCTAGACCTTCCGGGTCACGAGGTTGATCGAGATGATCCGGCGCATCCGGTAGTCGTCGTATGCGAGCGCGCCGCGCCAGCGGTTGTGGGCCTCGGCGGAGACGAAGTAGGTCTCGGGGTCGCGCTCGGCCTCGCCCAGGGCCTCGGTGAGACGCTCGGCGGGGATGGCGAGCGCGGCGACGAGCCGTCGCAGGCCGTCGAGGTGGTCCTCGGCGCCCCAGCCGGCGAGAACGTGGTCGACCGCGTGGATCTGACAGCCGCCATCGGCCAGCAGCGCCTCGGCTTCGCCGACCACAGCGTCGAGCTTCGAGCCGGGCACGTGCTCGAGCACCGAGATCGAGTACACGCCGGCGAAGCCTGGCTCGAGCGTCTCCCGGGGCGGGAACTGCTCGCGGACGAAGCGCAGGTCGCGGTACTCGTCGGTGAACACGCGGTACTCCCGCGGCCCGTTGCCGGAGCCGTCGTAGGGGTCGACGACAGTGACCTCGTAGCCGAGGCGCGAGAGCAGGCCGGCCACCAGGGGCTCTCCCGCCCCGATCTCGAGCAGGCGCGAGCCCCGCTTCACGTTGCCGAGGATCGCCTTCACCGCCCAGCAGCGCTGCAGGCCCTTCATGTCGAAGCTGGCGCCCGCCAGCCCGGCGAGGGCGGCGGCGCTGTCGGCCATGTCGCGGGCGGTCCCGTAGGAGATCGGCGGGCACCCGAAGCACCCCTCGTAGCGCTCGAGCAGCGGCCACAACTCGGCGTCGGGAACCACCCTCACGGAGGCGTTGGCGCCGTGTGGGGCGGGCGAGCCGAGGCGAGCCGCGAGCCGGCGCCGGGCTCCTGCCTGCACCCTGGCGACCGCGGGCTTCAAGCGCGCGCCGCGAGCATCTCGCGCAGGAAGGCGGCCAGTCTCACCGAGTTATCCTCCCAATTGAGCTCCTCGAGCGCGAATTTCCGGGCGCCCTCCCCGAGCCGGCTCGCGAGCTCGCGGTCGTCGAGCAGCGTCTCGATGCAGGCGGCGATCTCGAGCGCATCGCCGCGCTCGAGCAGCAGCGCGTTTCGCCCGTCGGCGAGGTCGTTGCCGATGTTGCATCGGGGCAGGACGACGGGCCGGCCCATCGCGAGGAACTCGGGGAGCTTCGATGGCAACCGGTAGCGGTTGAAGTCGTCGGGCGCGCCGGGCTGGACGAAGCCATCGGCGAGCGCGAGGTAGCCGGGGACCTGGCGCCAGTCGACCACGCCCAGCTCGACGACGCCGTGGCGAAGCGCGCCGAAGGAGCGCGGATCGACGCCCCCCAGGGCCGTGTCGCCGAGCCGGACGAGGCGAACGTCTCGCCCGCGGCGAGCGAGCAGGTGGACGGCGAGATAGAGGCTGAGCATCTCGTGCTGGTTCGCGTAGTGCACGGTGCCGTGGTAGACGAGCACGAACTCCTCCGGGCGGATCCCGAGCTGTTCGCGGGTCAGCGGGGGCTCGAGGTCGGGGCGGAAGAGCCTGGCGTCGATCCCCGGGCGGGCGACGTGGTGGGGACGGCCGGCGACGTTGAACTCGTTGAGCTCCTCGGTGATCATCGTCAGCCCCGCAGCCATGCGCAGGAACTCGAGCCCGTGAGTGGGGTGGGCTAGGTCCGGGGGGGCGATCCGATCCTGCTCGGTGAGCGGCAATCGGCGCAGCTCGGCGGCGGTGTGCCCGACCTGGGCGGCGAGCAGGTAGTCCTCGTTGTCCTCGAGGTGGACGACGTAGGGAATCCCGAGGTCCGCGAAGGGCCTTGTCGCACGTCGCACCGGCTCTCGCGGGGTCCACGCCATCACGATCGTCCCCTCGCCTTCGCGGCGCAGCGTCGCCGCGCGCGCGGCGAGCTCGTGGTGGGTGACGCACTCGAAGCGCGGCTCCCCCACCACCCGGATCCGCTCGGGATCGCCGCGCCCGGCGAGCGTCACCTCCCAACCCAGCTCGGTGAGGTCGTTGCCGAAGTGAAAGGCCTGGATCGCGCTGTTGACGTCGAACGGCCCGAAGTAGACGATCACGAGGCGCATCAGACGGCCGGCAGGAAGCCGGCGCTGGCGGGCGAGAAGCCGGGGTTGTAGAACGGATCGCCGCGCAGCAGCTCGTCGTAGAAGCGGTCCACGAACAGGGCTCGGTCGATCACGTCGAGCGCCGCCTCGCGCTCGGCCGGAGTCTCGTGGGTGACGACGTGCGGGCGTGGCGCATAGACGAGCCGCCCGCCAGCGGCTCGCAGGCGCTGGCAGAGATCGACGTCCCAGTAGCCGCTGCGGAACTCCTCGCAGAACCCGCCGAGCTCGCGGAAGGCACCGGCGTCCACCAGCATGCACTCGGCCGACAGGGCCGAGACGTCGCGCGCACAGGGCAGCGAGCCGTAGTAGCCGTCACCGTCGGCGAGCGCCCCGGCATGCATCGACATCGCCGGCGCGGGGTGCAGGCCGATCGCGAGGCCGGCCTGCTCGACGCGTCCGTCCGGGCGCACGAGCAGGGGGCCTGCGGCGACGGCTCCCGGGAGGCGGGCGTGGACCATCAGCAGCTCGACCCAGTCGGGCTCGCTCACCTCGGCGAAGTCGGAGAGGAAGAGCAGGTGCTCGCCGCTCGCCCGCGCGGCGCCGAGGTTCGCCGCCCTCGCGAGTCCATCCCCCGGCTCGAGCTCCGCGACGAGCTCGAGACGCCGGTCGTCGGGCAGCGAGGGAGCCTCCGCTCCGCGCTCCGCGACCACGATCACCTCGAGCTCGGGCCATTCGCTGACGGCGCAAACCGACGCGAGGGCCCGCGCGAGCGGCTCCTCGCGCCCGCGCCAGCCGGTGATCACGCTCACCCGCCCGCACGGCGCCCCGCCCCCGGGCACGAGCCGCGCTCGGTGGGGGATCGCCGGATGCGGCTCGGCGTCCGCTGGGACGCCGAGGCGATCGAGGTGCTCGGTCACGGCGCGCGCCTGGAGCTCGGGCACGCCGGGCTTCTCCAGCGCCCCGGCGGCGATCGACCCCGGAATCGCGCGCCAGCCGTAGAGCACGCGCGCGACGTGCTCGATCCGCGTAGCGCGCTCGGAGACCCGAAGGAAGAACTCGAAGTCCTGGATCGTGTCGAAGGCCGGGTCGAAGCCGCCGACCTCGGTGGCGAGCGAGCGGCGGACGACCAGCAGGTGACCGATGTACATCGCGCCGAGCGCGTACACCGGGGAGAAATCCGGCTTCAGGAAGGGATCCTGGCGGCGCCCGCCGGGCGTCAGCTTGTCGGAGTCCGTGTAGACGACGTCGATCTCGGGGTCGGCCGCGAGTGCGGCGGCGACGACCAGCAGTGCCTGCGGCATGAGCTCGTCGTCGTGGTCGCAGAAGGCGACGAACTCGCCGCGACAGAGCTCGAGCGCCGCGTTGGAGGCGGCGGAGATGCCGCGGTTCTCGGGCAGGAAGGTCGCCCGGATGCGCCGGTCGCGCTTCAGGTAGCGCTCGATCTCCGACCGAACGCCAGGGCTCCGCGAGCCGTCGTCGGCAATGCAGAGCTCCCAGTGGGGGTATCCCTGGGCGCGCACGGAATCGATCGCCGCCCGCAGGTAGCGCGGCTCGGTCTCGTACGTCGGCATCACGATCGAGATCAGCGGCCGCCGCGCGAGGGCATCGACCTCCTCGAGGGCTGCCTGGCGATGGGCGCGGCGCTCCCTGCGGGCGCGCAACCTGCCCGGAAGGTCGATCATCCCGGTCGGGAAGAGGAGCCCATCAGCCGGCGGCGCAGATGGGAGAGCACGCGAAGCGGCCTCGTCAGCCTCCAGCTCAGCGTCGAGTGAAACCCCTCGGCCGTGCGGTCGACGAGCATCTCGAGCTCGGCGATCCGCATCGACTTGCGCATCAGCTCGCGGTGGAACTCCTCCCGCAGGCGGTCGAGCTCACGGTCGGTCGAGGGCACGCGCGCATGGTAGGGGCCCGCCGGGGAGCCCGGTCTACCACCAGAGCGTGGAGTCGATCCCCTCGAGCTCGTCGACGGGCGTCGTGTAGACGCCGGAGGAGAGGTACTTCCAGCCGTCGTCCGGGATCAGGAAGACGACGTTGCCCTCCTCGATCTCCGCCGCGATCCGAACGCAGATCGCCGCCACCGCACCGGCGGAGACACCCGCAAAGAGGCCCTCCTCGTGAAGCAGACGCTGGGTCCAGACGATCGCGTCGCGGTTGGAGACCATGATCTTGCGGTCGAGCACGGAGAGGTCGATGATCGGCGGGATGAAGCCGTCGTCGAGGGAGCGGAGCCCCTGGACGAGCTCGCCCTGCATCGGCTCGGCGGCGACGATCTTGGTCTCCGGATCGTGCTCCTTGAGGCGGCGCCCGACGCCCATCAGCGTTCCCCCCGTTCCGAGGCCGGCGACGAACGCGGCCACCGAGTCGAGCTCCTCGAGGATCTCGACCGCGGTGCCGGTGTAGTGAGCCCCGGGGTTTGCCTCGTTTCCGTACTGGTAGGGCATGTAGACCGAGGAATCGCGCTCGACCAGCTCGAGCGCTAGCTCGACGGCGCCGTTCGAGCCCTTGGCACCCTCGGAGAAGACGATCTCGGCGCCGAACATCTCGAGCAGCTGGATGCGCTCGCGGGTGACGTTGTCGGGCATCACGGCGCGAAACGGATAGCCCTTGCGGCGGCAGATCATCGCCAGCGCGATCCCCGTGTTCCCCGAGGTCGGCTCGAGCACGGTCTGCCCCGGGGCGATCGCCCCGCCGGCCTCCGCGGCCTCGATCATCGCCTTCGCGATCCTGTCCTTGACCGAACCCGTCGGGTTGCGACCCTCGAGCTTGGCGTAGATCCGCACCTCGGGCCTCGGGGACAGGCGCGGCAGCTCGACCAGCGGCGTGTCACCGACCGCCTCGACCAGATTCCCGTAACGCCCCGTGCAGGGGCTCTTGAGCCCGGTCCCGGAAGCCATTGCTACAGAAAATATAGTGACCCCGTGCTCGACCGGATTCTCGCCGCCGGACCGCCGCTCGAGTTCAGCCAGTGGACCCTCGATCCCGCCGCTCTCGAGTCGCTCCTCGGCTGGGTCGCGGCGGGACGGGAGTCGGTGCTCGAGTGCGGCTCCGGGCTGAGCACGGTCCTGATCGCACGCGCGCTGCGCGAGCGCGGCGCGGGCCGGGTGAGCGCGCTCGAGCACGACCCGCGGGTGGCCGTCGAGGTCCGAGCAGCGATCGAGCGCGAGGATCTCGGCGCGTGGGCAGCGGTGATCGAGGCGCCGCTCGGTCCCAATCCGCTCGCGCAGCCGGGCTGTGAGTGGTATGCGCAGGCGGCCGTCGAGCAAGCGCCGCCCGAGGTCGACCTGCTGCTCGTCGATGGGCCACCGGCGTGGGAGGCGGGGCTCGAGCGCTCTCGCTACCCGGCCCTGCCGGCGCTCGCCGGCCGGCTCGCCCCCGGTGCCCTGGTGGTCCTCGACGACGCGACCCGCGCGGGCGAGGCGTGGGTGCTCGAGCGGTGGGAGCGCGAGCACGGGATCCGATTCGAGCTCCGCCCTGGTGAGCGGATCGCCGTCGGGTGTATGTTCTCGCCCCGAGAGGCCCGCGGGGCAATCGAAACCGGAGAGGGAGTGATGAGAGGAACTCGGCTTTGGCTCGTCGGACTGATGGTCGTGCTCGCGAGCGCGCTATTCGCGGCGGGATGCGGGGATGACGAGGAGGAGTCGGGCGACGGGACGACGGCCTCCGGCGAGGACCTCGGCCTGATCTCCGAGGGCACGCTGACGGTGGGCACCGATACGCCCTTCGAGCCTTTCGAGATCGGCCAGCCTCCGAACATCTCGGGCTATGACATCGACGTGATGAACGCGATCGCGGAGGAGCTCGGACTCGAGGCCGAGTACACGGATACCGGGTTCGGGACGATCTTCCGCGACACGGCCAACGGCCAGTTCGACACGGCCGCTGCTGCTTCGACGATCACCAAGGGACGCGAGAACGCGGTCGACTTCACCGACCCCTACTACGAGGCCCAGCAGGCGCTGCTCGTTCCCGAGGACTCCGACATCGCCTCTGTCGACGACCTCTCTGCGGATGTGATCGTCGGAGCCCAGGACGGGACCACGGGTGAGACGTACGCAAACGAGGAGACCGAGGCCGGCGACGTGCGGGGGTTCCCCGAGGGCCCGAACGCGATCTCCGCGCTGGTCACCGGCCAGGTCGACGCGGTGATCATCGATCAGCCCGTCGCGGCGCTCGCGATCGAGAAGCAGGGCGGCTTCGAGATCATCGAGGAGATCCAGACTGACGAGCTCTACGGGTTCGCGATCGCCCCCGACAACGACGCGCTCCGCGAAGCGATGAACGAGGCTCTCGCGACGATCAAGGAGGACGGCACGATCGAGGAGCTCTACGCCGAGTACTTCGCCGGCGCCGCGCCGCCGGAGTCGGTCCTCACCGGAACGAACGAGCTGCTCACCGACGACTGAGCGGCGACGCTGAGCAACTGGTTCGAGAGGGGCGCCGCGCGGCGCCCCTCTCGCGTCCGTGGATAGGCTCCGGGCGAGAGCGTTCTCGGAAGGAGAGAGATGGACTTCATCAGCGAGTACTACTTCGACTTCGGGCTCATGGGGGACAACCTCGGCCCTGTCCTCGAAGGGTTCTGGCTGACGATCAAGCTCTCGGTCCTGTCCGGCGCCCTCGCCCTCGCATGGGGCCTCGTGCTTGCCGTCCTGCGACAGCTTCCCGGGACCCCGTTGGCACCCGTGCGCTGGCTGACGATCGCCTACATCGACGCCTTCCGCGGGATCCCGCTCCTGCTCGTGCTCTTCCTCGTCTCGGGCTTCCTCTCCGCTGCCCAGGCCGAGGACGTGATCCCTCGCGCGATCGGCCTCCCGGAGTGGCTCGGTCAGACCTCGCCCTTCTGGTACGGGGTGATCGCGCTGACCCTCACCTACGGGGCCTACATGGCTGAGGTGTACCGGGCCGGAATCGAGGCCGTGCCCAGGGGCCAGACCGAGGCCGCGCGCTCGCTCGGCATGAGCCACGGCCAGGCGATGCGCTTCGTGATCGTGCCGCAGGCCGTGCGCACGGTGATTCCGCCCCTGCTCAACGACTTCATTGCGCTGATGAAGGACACCTCGCTTGTCAGCGTGATCGGCGCGCTCGAGGTCGTTCAGGTGGGTTTCGACGTGCAGACCTCGGAGTTCAACGGCTCGGCGCTGGTGCTGGGGGCGCTGCTCTTCCTGCTCGTCACGATTCCGCTGGCGCGACTGGTGGACGTGCTGATCGCGCGCCAGCAGGCGCGCAGCGGCCGCGGCGGCGCCGCGCCGGGCGGCGGGCAGCCGGAGAGCACCTCCGGGCCCGCGGCCGGCCCCGCCGGGGGCCCGGCGGCGACCGGCGGGCTGGGCCGCGCGTGAGCGCCGAGGCTCACTCCGACGGCGCGGCCGCGAACGGCCCGATGCTCAAGCTCGTCGACGTGCACAAGCGCTTCGGCCAGCTCGAGGTCCTTCGCGGGGTCGACCTCGAGATCGACCGCGGCGAGGTCGTCTGCGTGATCGGGCCGAGCGGCTCCGGCAAGTCGACGCTGCTGCGCTGCATCAACCTGCTCGAGCCGCCGGAGAGCGGCCAGATCTTCCTCGAGGGAACCGAGATCACCGGCGGCGGCGCCAAGCAGGGCGTCAACTTCGTCCGCCGCCGGGTCGGCATGGTGTTCCAGCAGTTCAACCTCTTCCCCCACAAGAGCGCGGTCGAGAACATCTGCATCGCCCAGGAGAAGGTCCTCGGGCGCGACCGCGCCGAGGCGCGCGAGAAGGCCGAGCGGCTGCTCGCCAGGGTGGGCCTGGCCGACAAGGTGGGCGAGTACCCCGACCGGCTCTCCGGCGGCCAGCAGCAGCGTGTCGCGATCGCCCGGGCGCTGGCGATGGACCCGCACGCGATCCTCTTCGACGAGGTGACGAGCGCGCTCGACCCCGAGCTGGTCGGCGAGGTGCTCGACACGATGCGCGAGCTCGCCGAGGAGGGAATGACGATGATCGTTGTCACCCACGAGATGGGCTTCGCGCGCGACGTCGGGCGCCGGGTCGCGTTCATGGACGGTGGGGTGGTGGTCGAGTGCGGCCCCTCGGCCGAGGTGCTCGGAAACCCCCAGCAGGCGCGCACGAAGCGTTTCCTCGGGCAAGTGCTCGAGCACTAGCCCCGCAGGCTGGCCGACTCTTGGCGATCCCGGGCGACGCGGGGCTCGCGGGCGAGCCGGACCCGATCCGCTCCTCGCTCGCCAACCTGCGGGAGCTGGTGTTCGGCTGTCTCGAGGCGATCGACGCGCGGCGTTTGGTGGAAGTCGGCGCCGCGCGCGGCTCGCTCACCCGTGAGCTGCTGGCGTGGGGCGATGCGAGGGATGCCGAGGTGGTCGCGATCGACCCCGCCCCCGAGCCCGTGCTGCGGGAGCTCGCCGCGCGCCACCCCGAGCTCGAGCTGATCGAGCGACCGAGCCTCGAGGTGCTCGGCGAGTTGCCGCGCGCCGATGCCGTGATCCTCGACGGCGATCACAACTACTACACGCTGCGCGAGGAGCTTCGCCTGATCGAGCACTCGGCGCCGGGCACGAGGCTGCCGCTCGTCCTCCTGCACGACCTCGGCTGGCCCCACGCGCGGCGGGACAACTACCACGCACTCGAGCGGATCCCGCCCGAGCATCGCCGCCCGGCGGGGAGCGTCTTCCTCGCCCCGGGCGAGCCCGGCGTTGCCTCGGGGGGCATCCACTACGAGTGCGCGGCCCTCGAGGAGGGCGGGGCTCGCAACGGCACCCTGACCGCGGTCGAGGACTTCATCGGGGGGCGCGAGGAGCTGCGGCTGGCGCTCGTGCCGGCGTGCTTCGGCTTGGGCGCGCTGTGGCATCGCGGGGCGGCTTGGGCCGGGCGCATCGAGGCGCTGCTCGAGGACTGGAACCGAAACCCACTGGTCGCCCGGCTCGAGCGAAACCGCGTCCACCAGATCGCCGAGTGGAGCCGGAACGCTCAGCTCGACGACGCGGTCACGCGCGAGCTGGCGCGCGCCGAGCGCAGCGCGCAGCTACTCGCCCGGATCGAAGCCTCACGCACGTACGTCCTCGCCGCGCGGCTATCGCGACTCGGTCGCCGCCTCCGGCGCGGGGCACGCTAGGGCGAGCGCGAGAGCCAGCGCCGCACGGTCCGCGCGGGCTCCGAGAAGCGCCACACCCTCGACCGCTTGATCGCCGCCAGCTCGCGCTCGAGCTGAACGGTGTGCGCCTCGCCTTGAATCCGCGCCTCTCCGGCGAGCAGGCGGGCGGCCGCGGCCTCGGCCTCGGCGCGGCGGGCGCGCTGCTTCCAGTCGCCGTTGTGCGCGGGGTCGGTGAGCACCCCGTCCCACTTCTCCGCCATCTTGATGTGGGCCTGGATCCACGCTTCGGCGTCCTCGAGCAGGCGCAGAGAATGGTGGTGGATTACGCGCAGGTCCGCGGTCACGACCCGCTTGCCCGCGGCGCGCGCCTGCAGGCAGATGTCGAGGTCATAGCCGTGGTGGCGGCCGAGCGACTCGTCGAAGCGCAGCTCGCGCACCGCCCACGGCGACATCGCGATCACGAAGCCGTCGATCGAGTCCACGTCGCCTGTCTTCGTATAGGCGGGGAGCGGTTTCCTTCGCCACGAGGCCCCCGGCAGCTCGCCGCCGCCCAGCTCGCCGTAGCGGTGGGTGAACGACGCCCAGGTGACCGCCCCCTCCCACCACGCGATCGAGCGCACGTCGACCGCTCCAGCGCAGCCGACGATCGCCACCTCGGGGTCCTCGAGCACCTCGCGCAGCTTCGCCACGAACTCGGGGTCGACGATCTCGGCGTCCTGGTGGACGAGCACCAGAGCCTCCAAGCTCTCGCGGTCGGCGACGCTGTCGAGGATCAGGTTGTAGTTGCGAAAGACCGAGCCGCTGCCGGCGAAGGCAACCAGCTCGGAGTCGGGCTCCGACGCCTGGGCGAGGCGGATGCCCGGCTCGGCGCAGCGCTCGAAGGTGAGCTGCTCGGTCACCGCGCACCCGAAGACGATCACCCTCTGAGCGTACCGATGAGATCCTGTCGAGGTGCCCGGATTCGCGACACGTGAACGTCCTGCGGCTACCTCGCCTGTGGCGATCTGCATGGCGACCCGCGAACCGCCGCTCGACCTATTCGAGCGGCAGCTCGAGTCGATCGGCAAGCAGGCCGGCGAGTGGCGCTGCGTGATCAGCGACGACTGCTCCGAGCTCGAGCGCTATCGCGGGATGGAGCGCGTGATCGCGGGCGACGAGCGCTTTGCGATCTCCCGCTCGGAGCGGCCGCTCGGCTTCTACCGCAACTTCGAGCGCGCGCTGAGCGCCGTTCCGCGCTCGGCGGAGCTGATCGCGCTCGCCGACCAGGATGACCGCTGGCACCCGGACAAGCTCTCGACCCTCGCCGCCGAGATCGGCGGCGCGGAGCTCGCGTTCAGCGACGCCCGAGTCGTCGACCGCGAGGGTCGGCTGGTGAGCGAGAGGTTCTGGACTCGGCGCAGCCCGAACCACTCGAGCCTCGCGTCGCTTCTGATCTCGAACTCCGTCCCGGGGGCGGCGGCGCTCTTCTCGCGGCGGGTTCTCGAGGCGGCGCTTCCCTTTCCCGAGGCCCCCGGGGTGCCGTACCACGACCACTGGCTCGCGCTCGTCGCGCTCGCGCTCGGCGAGCTCACCTACATCGAGCGCCCGCTCTACGACTACGTCCAGCACGGCGAGGCCGTGCTCGGCCACGAGGCGACTCAGCGGGGCGCCGGCGACGGTGTCGTGGGGCGGGCGGGCCGCCTGCTCGCACGGCGCGGGCGCACCATCGAAGCCTGGGAACGCCTCTACCGCGAGGAGTACGAACGCTGCCAGGCCCTCGCGGTCGCGCTTCTCGTGCGCTGCGCCACGCGGATGGAGCCCCGCAAGCTGCGCGAGCTCGAGCGCTTCATCGGGATCGAGGACTCGGCCGCCGGAATCGCGTGGCTCGCGGTGCGTCCGCTGCGCGCGACCCTCGGCCGCGACGAGACCGGCGGCTTCGAGCTGGCGCTGCTGCGCGCGATCGCCTGGCGCAAGCTGGAGCGCCTGCGCCGCGGCTAGAGGAGGCGCCCGCGAGCTGCCGGCCCGCCGCTCGCCTATCCTGGCGCGCCGTGGCGGATCCTCGCGCGGCGCAGGGCGTCGACGTCGTCATCGTGTCCTATCGCTGCGAGGCCCTGCTTCGGGCGTGCCTTGGCTCGCTCGCCGCCCGTGGGCCCGGACGCTCTCTTCACCTCCGCGTCGTCGACAATGCCTCCGGCGACGGGACCGCGGAGATGGTCGCCCGCGAGTTCGGTGAGGTCGAGCTGCTCGCGAGCGATCGCAACCTCGGCTTCAGCGCCGCCAACAACCTGGCGATCCGCCGCGGCTCGGCGCCCCACGTGCTCGTATTGAATCCAGACACGAGGGTCGCGCCCGGCGCAATCGAGCGGCTCTGCGAGCTGCTCGACGAGCGGCCGGAGATCGGTATCTGCGGGCCGCGGCTGGTGCGCGAGGACGGCAGCCTCGACCATGCCGCGCGGCGGTCCTTCCCAACCCCGCTGAGCGCGCTCGGGCACTTCAGCGGGGTCGGCCGACATCTCGGAGGCGGCCGACTCGCCGCCTACCGCGCGCCCGAGATCGAGTCGGGGCCGGTCGACGCGGTGAACGGTGCCTTCATGCTGATCCGCCGCGCCGCGCTCGAGCAGGTCGGCCTCTTCGACGAGGGCTACTGGATGTACATGGAGGACCTCGACCTCTGCCTGCGCTTCGCCCGCGCCGGATGGGTGACGTGGTATGAGCCCTCGGTGAGCGTCGTCCACGTGAAGGCGGGAACGAGCGGGCAGCACCGCTCCTTTCGCCTCAACCGCGCCTTTCACTACGGCATGTACCGCTACTACCGCACCCACCTCGCCGCCGAGCGAAACCCGCTCGAGAACGCCGCGGTCGAGCTCGCGATCGCCGCCAAGCTCGGGCTCTCGGCGCTGCGAAGCGCACTCACGCGAGCGCTGGAGACGCCCACGCCATGAGCCCGGATGCCGCCGCAGAGACACGCAAGTACGGGCGCTCGGCGAGCCTGCTGACCGCGGCCGTGGGGCTGGCCGGGCTGCTGACCTACCTGTTCTTCGCGCTGCTCTCGCACAGCCTCACGGGCGCGGACTACGGCGCCGTCGTCGTGATCTGGTCGGCCGTCTACATCACCTCCTCGACCTTCTTTCGGCCGATCGAGCAACTCCTCGCGCGAGCGCTGGCGGAGCTCGAGCAGCGCCCCGGCGAGCCGCAGGACAGGGTGCTGCGGGTCGCCGGACGGGTGCAGCTCGGGCTCGTTGCGCTCGTGCTCGCCCTCGCGCTCGCGCTGCGCGATCCGATCTCCGACGGTCTGCTCGAGTCCGAGACCGCCCTCTATGCGCTGCTGCTCGTTGCGCTGCTCGGCTTCGGTGCCGCGTTCTTCGCCCGCGGGCTGCTCGCGGGCAAGCGAAACGTGCGCGGCTACGCGGCGCTCGTGTTGCTGGAGTCGGCGGTGCGGATCGTCTTCGCCCTCGCGATCGCAATCGGGGTCAGCGACGACCCGGCCGTCGCCGCGGCGGGGGTGGCGGCGGCGCCGATCGTCAGCCTGATCGTGCTGCCGTTCGCCCTTCGGCGGGCCGCACGGGCAGGCGCGCCCGGCGCCGGACCGGTGGGCCCCGAGGGCCCGGAGTTCACCCTTTCCGCGGGAGGTACGTTCGCCGCCTGCGTGCTGGTGATCATGCTCGGCGAACAGCTCCTGGTCAACTCCGGGGTGCTCTTCGTCCGCGCCGCGGAGGGCGCGGCCGAGGCGGGGTTCATGTTCAACGTCCTGATGCTCGTCCGCGCACCGCTCGTCCTCTTTCTCGCCGTTGCCGCGAGCCTGCTCCCCCACCTCTCGAAGCTTCGCGCCCGCGGCGGCCCCGGCGACGCGGAGGCGTTTCGAGGCGCCGTGCGACAGACGCTCATGGTCGTCGGCGCCTTCGCCACGGCCGCGATGGCCGGCGTGCTGGTCGCCGGTCCGCAGGTGATGGAGCTCGCCTTCGGAGGCAGCTACGAGTACGACCGGCTCGGCCTCGCGATCGTCGCCGGAGGGCTCGGCTTCTACCTCGCCGCCTCGACCCTCAGCCAGGCGACGCTCGCCCAGGGTCAAGCCCGGCGCGCGGCCGCGTGCTGGGCGCTGTGCTCGGGCGGCTTCGTGCTCTGGAACGTGGTCGGGTTCGGCGGCCTCGAGGAGGTGCGCCAGGTCGAGGTCGGGTTCTCCGCCGCCGCGGCGCTGCTCTGCGGCCTGCTCTACGCGGTCTACCGCCAACCGCATGCGCGCAGCGAGGACACGATCGAGCCCGGCTCCCCGCGCGATCTCGAGGTCGGCCTGGCGACGGCCGACGAGGTCGCCTGAGCGCCGGCGGCGACGTGGGCTTCTCGATCGTCGTCGTCACCTGGCGCTCCGCCGGGCAGCTCGAGCGACTCGTCGCCTCGATGAACGGCCACCTTGAAGCCGAGCCTGAGCTCGTCGTGGTCGAAAACGACTCGGGCGAGGATCCCGAGCCGGCGGCGCGCGCATGGTGCGGTGAGCTGACCATGGTCCGCGAGCCGCGCAACGTCGGCTTCGGCGCCGCCGCCAACGACGGCGTGACCGCCGCGCGGAGCGAGGCCGTGGTCCTGCTCAACCCGGACACCGAGGTGCTCGACGACGGCCTGGGACGGCTTGCCGCCGCGGCGCTCGAGCGGCGGGCGATCCTCGGCCCGCGGCTGCTGAACCCCGATCGCAGCCCTCAACCCTCCGCGAGCGGGTCGCCGGTCGGCGCCTTGCCCTGGGTCAGGGCGCTGCTCCCGGGCGCGCTTCACCCGGCGGCGCTTCGCGCGCGGACCGAGCCGTGGCGCCTCGAGCGCCCGGCTCGCGCCTCGTGGCTGACCGGGGCGTGCCTCGCGGCGCCGCGGGAGCTGATGTGTGCGCTGGGCCCATTCGACCCGGCGATCGAGCTGTTCGCGGAGGACATGGACCTCGGCCTGCGCGCCGCTGCCGCCGGGATCGAGTCATGGTTTCGCCCGGACCTCTGCGCGCTCGTCCACCACGGCTCTGCCTCGACCGAGCTTCGCTTCGCGGCGCACGAGGCGTTCGAGATGTCGGCTCGTTACCGCACCGCGGTCCTGCGCCGCGCCTACGGGGAGCGGCGCGAGCGGCGCGCGGCGCTCGCCGAACAGCTTCACCTCGGCGTCCGGGCGATGGCTAAGCGTGCCCTGGACCGCGACGCCGCCGCGCGCGACGCTGCGCTGCTCGCGGCCTTGCGGGAGGCACGCTCGGCCCCGGCGCTCCCGCCTGTGGATCGCGACCGAGGACGCTCGCGACCACCGACCTGAACGCGGTGAGCGCCCGCTCGCCGCTCAGCTGCTCGCGCGCGAAGCGCCGGCCCCCGGCGACCAGGCGGACGGCGAGCTCGGGCTCGTCGAGCAGCCGGACGATCGCCCCGGCGAGCGCCTCGGGGCAGTCGGGCTCGACCAGCAGCGCGCTCTCTCCGTCGCTCAGCACCTCCGGGATCGCCCCGGCGCTGGTCGAGACGACCGGCCGTCCCGCAAGGGCCGCCTCGAACGCGACCCGCCCGAAGGACTCGTATCGGGTCGGGTTGACGACGATGTCGGCGGCCGCGTAGACGTCGGCGACCGGGTCGACGAAACCGGCGAAGACGACCGCCTCGGAGAGCCCGAGCCGGTCGACCAGGTGCTCGAGCTGCTCGCGGAACGCCGCATCGCGCGGTCGGGGCAGGACCTCCCCGGCGATCACGCATCGCGCCGTGGGGTGTGTGCGGCGAACCTCGGCGAGCGCCTGGACGAGCACGTCCTGGCCGCGCTGGCCGGTGATGTTGCCGACCGCGGCGATCAGCAGGTCGCTCTCGCCGATCCCGTGGCGCCTGCGAAACGCCTCGCGATCGCCGCCCACATACTCGCCGCGAAGCGGCGGCAGCACGACGGTGACGGGCGCGCCCCCGCCCTCGTACTGGGCGGCCACCGTTCGCGAGCAGGCGATCACAGCGTGCGCGAGGCGTCTCGTCATCCCGACCACGAGCCGCCCCGCGAGCCGGCGCTGCAAGCCGCGGAGCTCACCGCCCGAGAGCACCTCCCCTGCGTAGACGACCGTCGGCACGCCCTCCGAGCGCGCCGCCAGCAGGACCGCCGGCAGAGTCGCCGATACGGCCAGCACGAGGTCGGGTCGCGAGTCGCGGATCTCGGCCCGGAAGCCGCGCACCTCGCGCGACAGCTGGCGAATCGCCGCGATCGCGTCGAGCCGGCTGGTCGGCACGGTGAGCGCCGAGTAGTCGCGCCGGTGGGTGCGCCCCGCGCCGACGAGGCTCGGCGCGAGCTCGCCCTCGCCTGGCACCAGCAGCTGGAGCTCGCCGAGGCCGGCGAGCCACTCGAGTTCGGCCCCGAGCGAGAGCAGCGGTCCTCCCGGCTCGGCGACGTGGAAGACGGCGAGGGTGCGGACAGGCGCCGGCGCCTTCTCGCGAGGCGCCTTGCGAGACGCGTCCTCCCGGCGCCGACGCGAGCGCAGGCGCGCCCGGCGAACCGCCCGTCTGCGCAGCGTCGCAACCGCCCCCGGGGCGGAGTCCGCTCCCTCGATCACGCTCGGATAGGGCTCGGTGGGCTCGGTGGCGCGGTAGCCGCGCAGCCGACCCTTGATCCCGGCAGCGTTTCGGTCGACGAGCAGCTGCCCGATGCACAGGGCGGCCTCGCGGGTGATCAGCGGCGCCGCCCTTCCGGCGCTCAAGACCCGCCACTTGCGAAGCACGTAACCGCGCCCGAAGCCCATCAGGTAGTTCTTGCGCGCCGAACCGGAGCCGAGCGTCGCGGAGTGCTCGTGCACCCCGCGCGCGCCGGCGGCAAGCGCGCAGCGAAAGCCGAGCCGGCGCAGCCTGAGCACGAGGTCGACGTCCTCCCAGTAGGCGAAGAGGCGCTCGTCGAAGCCCCGGACGGCGAGGAACGTCGCCCGGTCGAAGGCGGCGGCCGCGCCGGAGGGCCCGATCGGGTCCTCGACCCGGCCATCGAGGCGGGAGAGCGGCTCGCCGTTGAGGTAATCGAAGACGAGCAGCGTGCGATCGAGCTCCATCCCGGCGCTGTCAATCCGGTCGGGGTCGTTCCAGTCACGCATCACGCCGGCTGCCATCACCGTCCCGGCGACCGGGTCGAGCGGCTCGACTATTCGCTCGACGAACTCGGGATCGCAGACGCAGTCGTCGTTGAGCAAGACGACCGCGTCGCCGTCGGCGCGCGCCGCGCCGAGGTTGCAGGCGCGCGAGTACCCGGCGTTGCGCTCGAGCCTCAGCGCTTCGACATCCTCGTAGCGGGTGCAGAGGCGGGCCACCTCACCGTCCGCTGAGCCGTTGTCGACGACGATCGTCTGGTGGGCGAGGGTCTGATCGGCGAGCGAGTCGAGCAGACGTTCGAGCCGGGCCGGCCCGAGGGTCGGGACGACCACGCTCGGCGCGGAAGCGGTTGCCGATGTCTCGCGCGCCACGCCGTCCACCGGCGCCCTCATGCCTGCGCCTCGAGCACCAGCGAGCCGCCGCGGCCCGCGAGCCCCGCCGTCAGCTCGAGCGCGACTGCGACCGGGACCAGGGGCGCGCCGGCGAGCAGCGTCACCGCCAGGTCACGCCCCCACACCCCCACGCCCCCGGGGGACAGGTCGCGCTTCAGCATCCGAAATGCGAAGTCGCGCTCGCGCGTGAGCCGGTTGAGCAGCGTCTGCCACATGCCAAGCGGATTCTGCTCGACCAGAAGCTGGCTCACCCTGCCGACGCGCAGACCGCAGCGCTCGTGGAGCGCGCGCAGGCCGGCGGGGGTGAAGTGGGTGCGGTGGCGCGGCACGTCCTGGTGAAACCACAGGTCCCCCCCGAGGCGGGCCTGCAGGCTGGCGAGGTTGGGCACGGCGACGACGGTCCGCCCCCCCGGGCGCAGCCAAACGCGAACGCGGCCGAGGACCCCCGCCGGGTCGTCGAGGTGCTCGAGCGCGTGCCAGATCACGACGCCGTCGAGGCTGCCCTCGGCGACCTCGGCGGACTCGGCGCCTGCGCGCTCGACCGCCGCTCCGATAGCCGCCGCCGCCCGGGCGGCACTCGCCGAGGGATCTATTCCCGATGCCTCGTAGCCGGCCCGCGCGAGCCGGGCGACGAAACGCCCGTCCCCCGCGCCGAGCTCGAGCACCCGCCCGCCCGGCCGAATCCCGCCGACGAAGCGCATCCTGTCCCGCTCGGCGAGGCGGCGCAGCGGCTCGATCGCCGGCGAGAGCCCGCCGCGCGGCGGAGCGTAGGTGCCGCCCTCGTAGAGGCTCGCCCTCTCGGTCGGAACGCCAACCGTGGCGGCGGTCCCGCATCGCTGGCAGCGCTCGAGCAAGAAGCTCGCCGCCCCCGCCAGCTCGGGGTCGGAGGCGCTGGCGGCCCGCCAGGCCACGAGCGCGGGGGCGCCGCAAGCCGGGCAGGAGGCCACCTGTAGCGCTCAGTAAGCCCCGGAGCCCTTAAGGGCAACCGGCACGGTTTCAGCGATTATCCGCAGGTCCCGCGCCAAGGACAGGTTCTCGATGTAGTCGAGCTCAACCGCGAGGCGCTCGTGGAAGGAGAGGTCGCCACGCCCGAAGACCTGCATCGGGCCTGTGATCCCGGGCTTGACGGAGAGCCGGAAGCGATGCTCGGGTCGGTAGCGCTCGACCAGCTCGATCTGCTCGGGGCGCGGCCCGACGATGCTCATCTCACCGCGCAGCACGTTCCAGAGCTGAGGCAGCTCATCGAGGCTGAGCCGGCGCAGGATCCTCCCGACGCGGGTCACCCGCGGGTCATCGGAGAGCTTGAAGACCGGCTCGCGCAACTCGTCCAGACGAACCACGTCGCCGAGGCGCTGCTCGGCGTCGGCGACCATGGTGCGGAACTTGTGCATCGTGAAGGGCCGCCCGTCGATCCCGGCTCGGCGCTGGGAGAAGAGCACCGGCCCGCGCGTGTCGAGCCCGATCGCGAGCGCGATCAGCGGCAGGAGCGGCGTGGTGATCAAGAGCCCGCCGGCGGCGACCACGATGTCGAAGGTCCGCTTGATCAGCGCGGTCGAGCGCGACGGGTCCCAGGTCTCGTACTCGAGCACCGGGAGATCGGCGACTCGCGAGAGGCGCACCGGCCCGGCGCGACCATGGAGCGGTGAGATCACGCTCAGCTTCACCTGGTGGTCGCGGCAGAGCACGACGAGCCCACCGACCTCGCCCGGCTCCATCCGATCGGAGGCGAAGATCACGCGGTCGACCTCGGCGGTGAGCTCCTCGAACGAGCCGCCCGGCTCACCCTCGATCAGGCGCAGGTGCATGTCGGGAAAGAGCTCGAGCTTGCGGCGGATCATCTCCGCCAGGTCGCCCGCGCCGAGCACCGCCGTGAGCTCCGGCGCGGTCATCCGACGCCACGCCCAGCGCGCTGCGCTTCGCAGGGCGAGGGCGAGCACGGCGGCCGTGACCCAGGCGAGCGCGGCGCGGTCGGGCTCCGCCTCCCCGGCCGGCGTATGGGGAAGCACGAAGGCGAGCAGCGCGACGCTTGCGCCCGCCCACGCCGCGAGCGCCGGCACCTCGTCGATCGTCAGGTGCCGAATCGCGGCGTGGTCGCGATCGTAGAGCCCGATCAGCTTCGCGATCAGGATCCAGGCGGGAAGCAGCGCGAGCGCCCAGAAAGCATCCGCTGCGGTCGCGGCGACGACCACGCAGGCTGCGGTCGCGGCGATCATGTCGGCGAGCGCGAGCAGGCGACGGCGCAGCGCGTCGCGCCAGAAACGCGTCTGATCGCGAGCCGGCCGAACTGCGTTTCCCCCGCCGGCTCCGTTGGCGGATTGAGCCTGCATCGGTCCCACGGAGCCTAAACCCGCCCGGCGGCGTCGTTGTTGCGCGCGCGCGGACGCAAGCGCGTCTTCACCCGGTCCGCCGGCGAGCACGGGCTAGCCTTGGTCGCGTGTCCGACCTCGGCTTCTTGATCTGCGTCGAGCACGGCCGGCTCGAGGCCGAGGCGGTGCTGCTCGTCGAGAGCCTGCGCCGCTGGGGCGGCTCGGCGGCCGACGCCGCGGTCTACGCGTTCGCCCCGCGCCCAGCGTTCCATCCCGCCCCGGCCACCGTCGCGCGCCTCGAGGAGCTCGGTGCCACCTACGTCGACGAGCCGCTCGTCGCGCGGTTCGATCAGATTCCGACCTTCAACAAGGTGTCCGTCTCGGCCTGGGCCGAGCGCGAGCTCGACCATGACACCCTCATCTTCACCGACACCGACGCGGTCTTCCTCGCCGAGCCCGCCGAGCTCCTCGGGGGCGAGTGGCTGGCTGCGGCCCGCCCGGTCGACCGGCGGATCGCCGGCTCGCGGGGCAAAGGCAAGAACGAGCCCTTCTGGCGCAGGATGTACGCCGAGCTCGGAGTCGAGTCGGAGCCCTTCGTCGAGACGACGGTCGGGCGGGTACCGATCCGCGCCTACTGGAACAGCGGCCTGCTCGCGGCGCGGCGCGAGTCCGGGCTCTTCGGTGCCTGGGAACGCGCGCTCGAGCGGCTCTTCGACGCTGGGATCGTCCAATTGCGCCGGCCGCAGTTCATGGACCAGCTCTCGTGGGCCGGGGTGACGGCCGACGTCCACGATCGGATCCGGGTCCTCTCCGCCGCCTACAACTACCCGCTCCGCCACCGCGGCGCGCTCGACACCAAGGCGCGCGGGCTGGACCTCGCCGACCTCGTCCACCTGCACTACCGCCTCTGGTTCCACATGCCCGGAGCCCTGGAGAAGGCCGATCCCAAGTTCGCGGAAGGCTCCGCTCGCCACGCGTGGCTCGCGGAGCGCCTGCCGATCGAGCCGATCATCGAGGAGGACTAGGGCGCCGCCCGCCGGCGCGCAGCTGATGCGTGCGGCGCTCACTCCTGCTCGACCAGGCCGCGGAAGTATCGCTCCGACCCCCGCCTCAAGTTCGGTGCCAGCTCGTAGGCCCGGTCGAAGTTGGCCCTCGCCCCGGCGAGGTCGTTCGCCTTGATGTCGAGCTGCGTCGCGACTATCCACAGGCGCCACTGCTGAGGAGAGCGCTCGATCGCCTCGCCGATCGCCGCCTGGGCCGCGGGTATGTCGCCGGTCGCGCGGTAGACCTGGGCCATGAACACGTAGGGCTCGGCCGCCCAGGGCTCGAGCTGGTTCGCCTCGGCGGCCTGTGCGAGTGCATCCTGGACGTCGCCTCGAAAGTACGCGTCCCTGCTGTCGTCGAGCGCTCGCTGGGCGAGCACCAGCAGCCCCGCGGCGCAGATCGCCGCCCAGGCGACGAGCAGGATCGCGACACCCCCCGCAAAGCGCCGGCGGGTGCGGATGAACGCCATCGGCGGCCCCACCCGGGGCGCCAGGGCGGGCAGCGTCGCGGGGCCGGTGAGCAGCGCCGCGGCAACGATCACCGGGCCAAAGACGGCGGGCAGGTTCCACACCCACTCACCGGCCGCGCCGGCGAAGCCCGCGGCGAGCACCCCGAGCCCGGCGGCGACCGCGCCGCGTGGTGGCCCGCCGAGCATCCCGCGCCGTCGCGTGCCGGTGAAGCCCACGACGGCGAACAGTCCCACCGCGAAGACGGCTCCCCCGATCCCGAGCTCGGCCGCGCTCTCGATGAACAGCGAATGTGCCTCTTTGATCGTCACCGGCAGGCTCCCGTGGCGGTTCCAGTAGGGCTCGAAGTCGCTCGACCCGATTCCCCGCAGGGGCTCCTCCTCGAAGGCATCGATGGCCGTCACCCAGTACTGGTAACGCCCGCTCGAGGAGCCGGTGAGGAAGTTGGCGGCTTTGGCCTCGGCCGCGGTTGGGGCCCGTTTGAACTCCTCCCAGCGGTCGGCCGGATCGACGTTCACGTCAAAGGCCACCAGCGCGATCACCACGAGCACCGCGGAGGCGGCCGAGGCTCGAATGGCGAACCGGCGCGAGGGCTGGAAGGACTCGATCGGCCGGTCGAGCGCAAATCGGATCAGCCCGGCGATGAGCACGGCAGCGATCGAGAGCACGAGCATCTCGGTGCCCTGCGACTCGGCGAGGGCGCTCCCCGGGTTGTTGAGCAGCTCCGAGCGCCCGCGCCCGAGCATCGCCAGCGCCAACCCCCCGGCCCCCCCGATCACGAGGCCGGGAAGCAGCGAGAACCGGCGCTGCAGGGCGGCGAAGAGCACCACCAGCCCGAGCGCCATCGCGATGAATCCTCCCTCGGACTCCGCCATGTAGATCGCCGGCGGCGGCAGCGCCAGCAAGCCGACCGCAAGCGCGCGGCCGATGCGGGTCTCCGCGCGCGCGCCGAGCCAGGCGAGCAGCACCGCACAGATCGCCATCGCTGCCCCGAGCCCGTTCCAGTACCCGATCGGGTAGCTGAGCCGCCCGACTGCGTTGGTCAGCCCCTCCCGCGCGCGAATCTCCTCGTTGAAGTCGAGGTCGCCGCCGCCGAACAGCGACGGCTCGAAGCGGGCGCCCAGAGCGAGCACGCAGATCACCACGAGACCGATCGCAAGTCCGCGCAGCCAGCACGTCACCTCCCCGCGCTTCGAGGCGACGACAATCAGCACGAAGAGCCCGAGGTAGGCTAAGGCGCGGACCAGGTCCTCGAAGGCGGCACCGTCGTCGGACGCCCAGAAGATCGAAACCCCGATCAGCGCAACGAGGCCGGTCAGGCAGGTGCCGGCTAGAATCGCCGCGTGGGGAGGCTCGGCGCGGGGAAACCAGCCTCCTGCCACGCCGACGAGCACGGCCCCCCAGACGGCAAGGGAGGCAGCCGCATAGGCCAGGGCCGAGCTGCCGCCGCCGGCAATTCCGATCCCTGCGGTTCCGGCCGCAACCGCAAGAGTTATCCCGTGTTGAGGCTGAAGATGAGCAGCTGTCTGCCGGAGCCGACCCACCCTGTACCCTCCCGCCGAGGGTCCTTTCGAGATCTTCTTCTCATGAATCAAGGCAGGAAGTCTAGGCGCGTGTGCGCACTGTTCAGCGTGCTTGCGGCGTTCGCCGCAGTCGTGGTCGCCGGGCCGGCGAGCGCGACGGCGGCCCCTGCCGCGATCGACGAGTATGACCTCGCGCTCCCCCACGACGACGG
>Ga0136632_10000023_pt1 | contig 36425 bp, 39 predicted proteins | sample AntDrymUQ6112106_2_FD_104670 | JGI IMG/M metagenome (GOLD analysis project Ga0136632, IMG submission 104670) | Polar desert sand microbial communities from Dry Valleys, Antarctica - metaG UQ611 (21.06) | ecosystem: Environmental > Terrestrial > Soil > Desert | place: Antarctica: Dry Valley...
CTCGCGGCCGCGAGATGGGCCCTCAACAGGGCAGATGGAGCCGCCGGAAGCAGGGAGTGCGTCGATAGATCGGCGCTGCGATCGGCCTCCGAGAGGAGATCTCGTGCCGGGGAGCGCCGGATCGTGAACGTTTCGATCTCCACCCCACGGTCGCGCAAAGATTCGATCTCCCGCATCACGAACGTATGGGAGATCGCGGGATAGCGGCTGCACAGGTAGGCGATTCGCGACTTCATCTCAGCCCTGCGCACTCAGGAGCCGGGATCGTAGACGGCTGAAGTATTTTCGGCTGACGATTCGTGCATCCCCCTGTCGACATCGTCATTCCGTTTATCGGGGCGCAGCAGGACCTCGAGAGGCTGCTTGAAGCCGTCCCGGCCCTGGGCCCCGGAGAGAATGATTCGCTCACCGTTGTCGACAATCGCCCCCAAGCGAGGAGCATCGCGGTGGAGAGCTCCCAGGTGCTCGCGGCCCCCGCGGTCCAGTCTTCGTATTACGCGCGCAATCGCGGAGCCGACGTTGGGCGGGCCGAGTGGATTCTGTTTCTCGACGCTGACGTGGTTCCGGCACCCGACTTGCTCGACCGTTACTTCGACCAAGCGCCCGGCGGCGGCACGGCGGTGCTTGCCGGAGGCGTTGTTGACGAGGCTCCCGCCGACCCGAGCGCTCGCCGATCGTGGGCGGCGGCCTATGCGTACGCCCGCGGGCACATGAGCCAGGACAACACGCTCGGGGCAGGGCAGTGGAGGTACGCCCAGACCGCCAACTGCCTGGTCCTTCGCAGTGCCTTCATGGACGCGGGGGGGTTTGTCGAGAACATCCGCTCGGGGGGAGATGCGGACCTCTGCTTCCGACTCGCCGCCGCCGGCTGGGCGATCGAATCGCGGCCGGAAGCCCGCGTGGTGCATCGAGCGCGTCGGAGCCTCAGGGGGCTCGTCGCCCAGAGGGCGCGGCACGGCGCTGGGGCCGCCTGGCTGAACCGGCGGCACCCCGGGTCGTTTCCCCGCCGTCGCTGGGCAGGGCTTGCGGTGTGGTCGCTGCGAAAGGGTGCCGGGGCGATCATTGCCCTTGCGCGGGGCCGTGGCGAGCAGGCTCTCCTCGGGGCGCTCGAGCCGCTCGACGTCTGGGCCTTCGAGCTCGGCCGGCTCTTCTCCAACGACGCTGGTCGCGCCCGGCCACGCGATCTGACGCTGTGATGACGGAGGCGGAGACCGAGAACGAGCAGTCGGCCAGCACCAGCATCGTGGTGGCCAGCGTGATCATTCGCGCGAAGGACGAGGAGCGCGACATCGGCCGAACCCTGTCCGCGCTGGCGTCCCAGACGATCGCCTCGGCGGTGGAGACGATCGTTGTCGACTCGGGATCGAGTGACTCGACGGTTGAGATCGTGCGCGGCTTTGGGATCGAGCCGATCGAGATCGCGGCGAGCCGATTCACCTACGGCGGCGCGCTCAATATCGGTTGCGCGGAGGCACGGGGCGAGGTCTTGATCGCCCTCTCGGCGCACGCGGTACCGACCCGCTCGGACTGGCTCGAGCGAATGATCGAGCCGTTCGCTGATAGCCAGATCGCCTGCGTCTGCGGCTACGCGCACGGACCGGATGGTGAGGCGCTGCGCACCAAGCTGATTCAAGACGCCGCGCTTGCGGAAGCGAGGCCGCATTGGGGCTACACGAACGGGTCCGGGGCGTTTCGATCCGAGTTATGGCGCGAGCGCCCGTTCCGAGAGGACATGCCGGGCACAGAGGACAAGGAGTGGGCTTGGTACTGGCTCTGGCGAGGCTGGCTTTCCCTCGTCGACCCCGCGCTCGCGGTCGAGCACGATCACGAGCATGAGGGTCTGCGGACCACCTACAGGCGGGCGCGCCGTGAGGCGCACGGAATTGGGATGTTCGCGCCGGTCGTGCCCGAGACCGTGCCTGAGCTGGTGCGTCGCTGGTGGAATGAGAAGGACGGACGCCCCTCGCACCTCAGGGCTCGGCTGAGTCCGAGCAGGGCGGTCCACCTGGTGGGTGGGTGGCGTGGGCAGCGCGCTGCGGATCGCTGGCGGCGTCAAGCTCCGCAACCGCCGTAGCAACCGCGGTACGAAATCCGGCTCGTCGTTGCGCGGCCCACTCCTGTGCTGCGCGACTGGCGATCGGCCCGGGCGGGGAGTCCAGCATCGCAAGCAATGAAGCAGCGAACTCCGCGGGCTGATCGGCGACACGGACGGTGGGCGGTGGGTCCGGGATTCCTCGCAGCGCGACGGGCGTGGCGACGACCGGCTGGCCGGTCGCGATCGCCTCGAGGGTCTTGACCTGCACGCCGCTGCCGGCGACGGACGGAACAGCGATGACCCGCGCTGAACCGAGAAAACGGATCGAATCGGGTACGCGGCCCCAGCGGGTGACGTTCGGGCGGTCCTCCGCGATCTTCTCAGCGCCGGCGCCGGCCACGGCTATCGAGACCGCATCCGAAAGGAGTGGGTATACTCGTTCGCAGAACCACTTCAAGCCGGCGGCGTTGGCAGCCCATGTCCAGGTGCCGAGGATCCCGACGTCTTGCATCTTGGCCACTTCCTGCGGCGAGCTCACCATCGGTGGCGTCAGGGCGAAGGTGAGCGGAGGTGAACACGGAGCGAGTTGGCTCAACGCCTCGGCGTCGGCGCTCGACAGGGTCCAGACACAGGTGGCGTGGCCCACGAGGCGGCGCTCGACCTCGATCATCCGCTGGGCTTCACGATGGTTCAGCCAGCGGATTGGCTGCCGCGACGTGACCGCGGCCTCGCGATAAAGGTGATGCTCGACGTTTTGCGCGAGGTAGACGATCGGCGCCCGAACCCCGGTCCGCGGAACGACCCAGGCCATCTGCGCGTGCTCGACGACCACGAGCCCGGGCTTCAGGCGCTCGAGCGTTTCGCGCATCACGCGCCGGTAGCGCCGGGAGCGGTACTTCGCCATCGAGTACGGAATCCTCAATGCAAATGCCGCGGCGATCCACGCGAGCGGGCGAAGCCCGGCATTCCGCGTCTCGATGGGACGCGTCCCGGCGCTCAACTCGTCCTCACCGAGCTCGAGGTCCGAGCCGGCGCGGCTGTAGCCGAGCACCACCACCCGGTGGCCGGCAAGGCGCATCGCCTCGATGAACGCCTGCGAGGCGAACTCGCCGCCGGTGGTCTGTCCAGCGGGCAGGACCGTTGTCAAGAAGAGCACCGTCATGGGGCAGCGCCGAGTCGCGCGGTCGCGAATCAGCCTCGCCGAGCGCGCCGCCGCCCAGAGTAGGCGCCCAGGAGCCGCGCGGCGCGGCGATGGCTCAGCAGGGCGCGCGCCCGCGAGCGGTACGAACCGCGCTCGCTCCACCATTCCGCCAGCAGGTCGCCCGAGGAGTAGGCGGGCAAATCGTTGACGATCATTGCGATGCCTTCCCACTCGCGTCGTGCGCGCTGGTACTGATCGCGCAGGGGATCGTGGGAGTGATCGTGGTCGACGCATAGAGCAGGAGCGATGAGGGCGACGTAGCCGCGCTCGAGCCAGTGCAGCGCCCACTCCTTGTCCTCGGCGCCAGGCATGTCCTCGCGCCATTGGTGCTGGCGCCACAGCTCTGCACGAAAAGCGCCGGCGGCGTTCGAATAACCCCAGCCGGGGTATCGGCGGGCCACGTCATGATCCTGGAGAAACGGTGCGATCAGAGGATCGCCGTTCGGGCCATGGCTCTGGCCGCACGCGCAGGCGACCCACGGATTGTCGAAGCCGGCGACGAGCCGCGCAAGCCACGTGCTATCGGGTGGATAGGCGTGAGCCGACAGCGCGACCAAGACGTCACTTCCTGCCTCGCGGGAACCGGCGTTGAGCGCACCACCAAAACTGAACGATTCCGGTGCGATCTCGATCAGCCGTGCCCCGTGCTCCTGGGCGATCTCACGGGTGCGGTCGCTGGAGCCCGAGTCGACCACGATCACCTCGGCGTCGGCAAAACCCTCCTGCTCGCCCAAGAGGCGAAGCGTCCGCCCGATGGCGGCCGCTTCGTCCTTGGCGCGGATAACCACGCTGACTTTCGGTCTCATGCTGGCGCTTAGGATTGCGTGATGACGATGGCGGCGTGGCTCTGGGCGGCTCGGGCGCGACGCAACGCGCAGCGGGCCGTGCGTCCGCTCGGCCCCATTGAACCGCTGGTGGACGAGCTCGCGCCAGGGCGTTCGTTCGTCGATGTCGGAGCGCTCTGGGATGCGCACGGGCGAATCGCCTTTCGCGCCGAGGAGCGGGGCGCCACGTCAGTGACCGCGGTGGATGTCTCCTCCGAGACCGATGAGTACCGCCAGGAGCGTGCCCGGCGAAGTTCGGGGGTCCGGTTCGTCCGCGGCGACCTCCACGATTCTGTCGCTCGCGAGCGGATTGGCCCCCACGACGTCGTTTGGTGTTCAGGCGTCCTGTATCACTGCCCGCACCCGGTCCAGAGCCTCGAGTGCTTGCGGGAGCTGACTCGTCAAACGCTCGTCTTGATCACTGCAACCGTGCCCGAGATCCCCGGGATCCGACACGGCGCAGTGTTCTTTCCCGCCCTCTCCCAGCGTCAGCGACGGCGTTACGTCCGCGCCTACGATCGGACTCTTGGGGGCAGGGCCGAACGAATCGGTTTGACGACACCGTTCGACCCGGCGCAGGGTTACGGCAACTGGTGGTGGGGACTCGCGCCCTCCACGGTTGAGGCGATGCTCCACGCGAGCGGCTTTGCCGCGTCCGTAACGAAGACAAGCGGATTCCATACACGCATCGTTGCGCGCGCGGTTTAGCGTCTGATTGACGAACCCGGTGGGGAAAGCTCCGGGCATGATGGGCTCGTCATCGCCCTCGTCTCGCGTGCAGCTTTCGGACCGGGCTGCCGCTGTCGAGGATCGGAAGGGCTATCGTGGCGTCGGCAGGTGACGGCTGATACCGGGAGCATGGCGGGCGATCGCGAGCGCCGAAACCTCGCGGACCAACTCCGCGATGCGGCGCGGGTCGTTCGCGCGCAGCTATGGCTGATCGCGCTGTGCGTGGTCGCGAGCGTGGCGGCCGTCGCGATCTACAACTCGCTTCAGGAGACCTCTTACTCCTCGACCGCAAAACTGCTCCTCCAGCAGGCCGATCCGAACGCGGCGGTGCTCCAGGGCGGGACGCTCTTCCCCGACCCCGCCCGCGAGAGGGCCACCGACCTCGAGCTGGTGGAACAGCGTCCGGTTGCCGAGCGCGTAGTGGATCGCCTGGGCCTCGACTCGTCGGTGGGACAGGTCCTGGCCAAGATCTCCACCGACGTCCAAGGCGACTCCAACGTGCTCTCTATTACCGCCACCGACCTGAGCCCGAAAAAGACAGCAGCGCTTGCCAATGCGTTCGCGCAGGAGTTCGTCGAGTTTCAACGCGACACCCAGGAACGGCGCTACCGCGAAGCGCTGACGTTGGTCCAGGCCCGGATCCAGCAGATCCCCTCGGACCCTGGTCGCGAGGCCGAGCTCGAGCGCTTGCGCGGCCAGGCCAAGGAGCTGCGGCTGCTGACCGAGCTACAGACCGGCGACGCCCAGGTGATCGAGCGCGCGATTGGCCCGGGCGCTCCGGTTGCAGCCGATGGACCCCGCCAGCTGCTCCTTGCGGGCGTGCTCGGCATGCTGGTGGGGCTCGGACTGGCCTTCCTTCGCGACCGGCTCGACACGCGCCTGAAGACCGAGGAGGAGGTGCGGGAGGCGCTGCCCGATGTGCCGATAATCGGCTCGATTCCGAAGATCACCCGAAACGCGCTCAGCCGGGATGCTGCGGCCGAGAGCTTCCGCCTCCTTCAGTCCGACATCGAGTTCCTGACTCGCCACCAGGGCGATCTGCGCTTTCTCCTCGTGACCAGCGCGCTCCCTGCCGAGGGCAAGTCGAGCACTTCCGCCAATCTCGCCCTCGCAATGGCACAGTGCGGGACCACAGTGACGCTGCTCGAGGCCGATCTGCGCAATCCTGAGCTCTCCCGGCGCTGGGCGATCGAGGGTGCCGGGACGGCGGACATCTTGCGCGGCGATACCACGCTCGACCGAGTGGTGCGCACGACATCGATCTCGCCGGACGACGAGCGGCGGGGGCCGAGCCTTGTGCTGGGTGGAGAGATCCAGTTCGTTCCGGCCGGCTCTGCCAACGGCGACTACACCCAGCTGCTCAAGGGCGGCTCATTCCCGGATCTCATGATGCAGCTCTCGCAGAGCGCGGGCGCGGCTGTCATCGACGGCCCGCCGCTCGGCATGTTCAGCGACGTCGCACCTCTCGCCCGCTTGGCCGACGGGGTCATCCTCGTCGTCAGACTCGGCCACAGCCAGGCGCCGGCGCTGCGCCGGCTGAGCGACCGACTCGCCAGGGCTTCCGTGAAGCCGATCGGGATCGTAGTTGTCGGAGCTCCCTCCCCCAGCGTCCGTGAGTACGGCAGCTACTACACGCACTGAGAGCGCCGAGAGGTCGGGCTGGGGCAGCCTGGGCTCGAGCGCAGTGCTTCGGGCTGTGTCGTGGGGGCTGCCGGCAGCAGTCCTTGCCGGCGGGGCGGGCGCCCTCCTCGGACTCGAGCCCAGGCTCGCCGTCTTCCTCGGCGTCGCCGGGGCGGGCGCCGTCGTAGTCGCAATCTGGCCGTTCCCCGCGTTGCTGGCGATCGTCGCGGTGCGCGCCGCCTTCGCCGACACCGTGATCATCGACGCCGTCACCGTGGCCGGCGGGGGGCTGGCGCTTGTGCTTGTTGCCCCCCGCCTGCCGATGCGGCTCGTGACGGTCCCCCTGCTCGTCCTGCTGCTCTTCGCCTTGCCTTCTGTGCCGCTTGAGCCAAGCCCGGATGAGGGGGTACGCCCGGAAGCTCTCTACCTGCCGATCGTCGGCCTCGAGTACGCGGCGGCGCCTTCCTACGAGTTCCACGAGTGGCTCCGGTTGGCGGTGGTGCTGGTCGTCGGAGTGCTGGCGGCGTCGGTGGTGAAGAGCCGCGAGCGGCTCCACGCCCTGACCGCAGTGATCCTGGCGTCGTCGCTGATTCCTGCGGTGATCGCCCTCGTCGAGCTCGCGCAAGGCGAGGCCTTTCCTCGTGCGGGCACCGCGCTTGAATCGATCCGGGGTCCGTTCAGCCACCCCAACTACCTCGCCTTCTATTTGGTCGTCGTGCTCGCTGCAGGAATCGTGTTTGTTCTCGAGGTGCGCTCGCGGCTCGCACGGCTGGCCGGATCGATGCTGATCGCCCTCGCCGGAGTCTGCCTTCTGCTGACCTACACGCGCGCGGCGTGGATCGGCTTCGCGACTCTCCTGGTGTTGCTCGCCGCGTTGAGGGAGCGGCGCATCGCGGCCGTGACGGCGCTCATCGTCCTGCTTGCCGGCCTGGCGTTCCCCGGCGCAACCTCGGACGTGGGCGAGCGCTTCGGTGACCTCAGCTCCGCCTCGGCGAGCTCGGACAGCAACTCGTGGAGCTGGCGAACGGGCCAATGGGAGCGCATGGTCCCCTACGGAGCGGAGCAGCCGCTGACTGGCCAGGGTTTTGGCTCCTACTCGCGGCTCACTCTCGAGGAGTTCGGGACGAGGGATCTGGAGTACCCGACCGTTCTCGATCCCACCCACCCGATCGGCAGCCCACGCGGATTCACCGCCCACAACGACTACGTGAAGATGTGGGTGGAGTTGGGGCTGCCCGGACTCCTGCTGTGGTTGGCGGTCCTGATCGGGATGGTCATTGCGATGTTCATGGCCCGGCGCGTGAGCGCGGTGCGGGGCTATGCCGAGGGTGGATTAGCGCTCGCCCTCGCCCTGATCATCATGTCGGCATCGGACCACATCGAGGCCTACGCCGTGGTGCTGATCTACGCCGTGGCTTGGTTAGGCGGCGTCGCGGGAACCGCGCGAGCCGCTGCCACATCCGCGTCGTCTTGAGCGCGCAAAGCAACGAGCCTCACATTCGAGCGCAGTGGGCCGCCGCGGTGGCGGTGCCCCCCGGTCCATGAGCCTCGGCGGTCTCAATCACATCGGACCACGGAGTTGACACACGTCCACCGGAGTTGATGGGCGTCGATCTATCTCTTGATTGCGGCGCTTCGCCATGACCGTTCGATCACGTTCGCCGAGCTCGCGCTTCTTCTCAACCGCTACGGTGCCTGGGCGAGTCTGCGCGGTCTCGATGCGAAGCCGAACTGATTCCGACAGCTCACGGAGGCCGTGATCATGTCCTCGCTCCGGATTCTCAGTGTCGGCAACATCTACCCACCCCATGATCTCGGCGGCGGCTACGAGCGAACCTGGCAAGCGAGCGTTACGGATCTGCGACAGCGCGGACACGCAGTCCGTGTGCTGACCACGGACTTTCGCACCGATTCACCCAGCGGGGACGAAGACGTCGATGTGCACCGTGAGCTTCGCTCGTACTGGCGCGACCACGCGTTCCCGCGCTCCGGGTGGAAGAGCCGTATGAACCTCGAGCGTTACAACGCCTCGGTGCTCGAGCGCCACCTGCGCGACTTTGCCCCCGACCTAGTCAGCTGGTGGGCGATGGGTGGGATGTCGCTCGGGTTGATCGAGCGGGTCCGGCGGGCGGGCATTCCGGCCGTCGGCGTGGTTGGTGATGAGTGGATGCTCTGGGGCCCGCGCGTGGACGCCTGGAGCCGCCCGTTTCGGGGCCGCCCACTGTTCGGCTGCCTGGCCGAGCGGATCACGGGCCTCCCTACGCGGGCACGGCTCGGCGCCGCGGCGGTCTGGCTCTTCAACAGCGAGCACGTTCGCCGGAAGGCGCTCGCCGCAGGCTGGTCGTTGCCACACACCGCGGTTCTCCACCCCGGCATCGACGATCAACTCTTTCGCCCGGCCGTGCCGGCACCGTGGCAGTGGCGCCTTCTCTACCTCGGACGGCTCGACCCACGCAAGGGCCCGAACCTGGCAATCGAGGCGTTGCCCCTCTTGCCGTCTGAGGCAACGCTCACGTTGCAGGGTACGGGTGACCCGGGATATGCCGAGGAGCTGCGCTCGCTCGCTCGCTCGCTCAACGTCGCCGAGCGGGTGAGCTTCACCGGCGCGCCGCGCGAGCGCCTGCCCGAGCTCTACGGGGGGGCCGACGCCGTCATCTTCCCTGTGCAATGGGAAGAGCCGTGGGGGCTCGTCCCAATCGAGGCGATGGCGGTCGGGAGGCTGGTAGTCGCCACGGGGACGGGCGGATCCGGCGAATATCTCCGCGAAGGCGAGAACTGCCTGCTCTTCCGCCCTCGCAACTCCGTCGAATCCCTCTGTGCGTCGCTGCGGCGGCTGGCCTGCGACGAGTCGCTGCGTGCCCGCTTGCGAGCCGGCGGCGCCGAGACCGCTGCGGTGTTCACCGAGCGTCGCTACAACGAGGGGATTGCAGCCGCAATCGAGGAGCGAGCGCGGTGAGCGCGCCGGTTTCGATCGCGGTCGTCTCCTGGAATACCCGCGAGCTGCTCGGCGCCTGCTTGCGGTCGATGCAACCCGAGCACGAGGCGGGTCGAGCGGAGATTTGGGTCGTCGACAACGCGTCCAGCGACGGCTCGGCCGAGATGGTCCGAGCCGAGTTCGCCTGGGTCTCGTTGATCGCATCGGAGGAGAACCTCGGGTTCGGGCCTGCCGTCAACCTGATCGCCGAGAGATCCAGCGGGCCCTGGCTCGCCGCGGCAAACGCCGACGTCGAGCTCACGCCTGGGGCGCTCGACGCTCTGATTGAAGCGGGCAGGCGAGACCCGGCTGCGGCGATCATCGCCCCGAGACTCGTACTCCGCGATGGTCGCACCCAGCACTCGGTGCACCCCTTCCCGAAAATGAGCACATCGCTCCTCCTTAATCTCTCCGTCGAGCGGTTGAGTTCGACGCTCGCCGACCGGCTGTGCGTGATCGGCCACTGGGACGAGAGTCGCAGGCGCCGCGTCGACTGGGCGCACGGCGCCTGCCTGCTCGTCAGGCGTTCGGCGTTCGAGGCGGTCGGCGGTTTCGATCCCAAGCAGTGGTTGTACGCGGAGGACATCGATCTCGCCTGGCGTCTGCGCCGCGAGGGATGGGCGACGCGATACGAGCCCACGGCCACCGTCCGCCATGCGGTCAGCGCATCGACGACGCAGGCGTGGGGGGACGAGCGCGCTCAGCGCTCGATGGCTGCGAGCTACACCTGGATCCTGCGCCGGCGCGGCCGGCTGGCAGCGTGGTCGGTGGCCGCGATCAATGCCGGCGGCGCGGCGGCCAGGGTCCTGGGATTCGAAGTGCTTGCCCGTCTTTCGTCCTCAACCGCGCCTCGGCAAGAGAGCGATCGATGGCGCTGGCACATGCGGCTCCACCGATCGAGTCTTCGCGTCACTAGGATCTAATAGCACTCCCGAATGGACGTGGAGAGCCGCATCGCCGCCGCGCCGCGTTCCACCGCGATGAGGAGGGCCGCGACCTCCAGCTCGGAGTCCATCCGGACGCCTTGCGTGCCATAGGCGCCGCCGTTGGCCCGACCTCCGCGACACTCGAGACGGGGTCCGGAACCAGCACCGTCTTGTTCGCCATTCAAGGGTCGGGGGCATACGTGTGTCGTCTACTGGTGGACGAGATCGCGGCGATCAAGAACTGGTGTGCCGGCAACGACATTGCCGTCGAGCGGGTGGCCTCCAGTGGGGCCGCTCCGAGGACGTGTTGCCGAACCTCGACCTCGAGGACATTCCGATGCTCGGCAATCTTTCGCCGCACCGGCGACCTCGAGGATCTAGGCGAGTGGATCGATCAGCCGTTCGTTCGCCGTCGGTCGCTGCACGGATGGCGTGCGCGAGCCCTGAGAGCCTTGGCCCTGTTGAGGAGGGGGAACGCTTCCCGAGGCACTGGGCCGCCGGCCCGGCCGCCGCTGACCGGACGCTTGGGTGGGATGCCACAGCTCGCTCATGGGTGTGGTGCGATCAGCGCCTGGAGCGCTTGCTCCGAGAAGTATCTTCCGCGGGCTATGAGCCACTCACCGGGCCGCTCGGACCGGCGGTCCTTACATAGCCGCGCCCTCAGCTTCTTGCGCTGGGTCCCGTGGAAGATCGGATATCGATGGGGTCCCCCGCGGATGTCGGAGCTGCGCAAGCGCTGGGTGATCTTCCGGCACCCCAATGCTGATATCCGATTCGGCCGCGACGTGTACCTCGGACCTGGCTTCAGCCTCGACATACCAGGGAGTGGATCGTTCCTCGTCGGGGACAACGTCGAGTTTCGAAAAAGCTTCCGTGCAGAGGTCTCAGAAGGTGGACGGATCGCGATCGGCTCCGGCTCCCGGTTCACCTACTACGTTCTGATCCAGTGCTCGACCACTATCGACATCGGGGAGCGGTGCATCTTTGCCCAGTCGACCATCGTCCTCGACGGAAACCACCGCTTCCGCGACATCTCGCGACCGCTGCTTGAGCAGGGCTACGACTTTCAGCCCGTGCGGATTGAGGACGACGTGATGGTTTCGTCGAAGTGCACGATTCTGGCCGACGTCGGCAAGCGCGCTTTCGTCGGCGCCAACACCGTGGTCACGAAGCCGGTCCCGCCCTATACCGTGGCGGTCGGCGCACCGGCGAGAGCGATCGATTACTTCGGTCCCCCCGGCGGGGACCCAGAAGCCCTTCGGCCAGTTGAAGGGCCTGCGGCCTCGGGTTGAGCTATCTGCGGCGCGATGGACTCCCACGCCGCCAGGAAATGTGGCGCGAGCGCCTGCCAATAATAGGTGTCAACACTCCACCACACGCGTGCCCCGAGCCACGGGAACCACGGGGCGACCCACGGGGCGAGAAACCGGCCGCGCCCCCGCGCTGAGGCCCGGCCGGCCGCCTCCGTGAACCTCTCGAAGAAGTACGGGGGAATCTCGGGATGGATGCGCACGAATTGACGCTCGGAGACCGCGATCCGTGCCACGCGGCGCTTCCATAACTCGAGATCCATCGGATGTAGGTGCTCGGCGACTGCGGCGCGGTTGTAGAGAAGGCGGAACCCGTGCTCGTGCATCCGCAAAGCGAGATCGAGATCCTCGTATCCGAATGGCAGCGCCTCCTCTTCGAAGCCGCCGACGCGTTCGACCAGACTGCGCTTGACCGAGACGTTGGCCGTGAAGAAGCGACCCCAGCCGGCCTCAATTCCCGTGATCCCCGGGTAGTCGAACTGGATCCCGCGCTCCAGCCAGCGCATGAACGGAGTAACGCGGAGCTCGTCGGCCCAGCGCACGTGCCCGAGGACTCCCACCTCTGCGTCCGGATGGCGCCTGTGCCAAGCGAGGTGCTCGGCAACGAGAGCCCGCTCGGGGAGTACGTCGTCGTCGAGGAAGAGGATCAGGCGCGAATCCGCGTGCCGCCAACCAACGTTGCGCGCGGCTGATGCACCCGGGCGGCGAGCGCTGAGGCGCCGTGCGCGATAGGCACGGCCGGCCAAGATGGCGTCGAGCGCCTCCGTCTCCTGCTCCTTCGCGTCGGCCACGACTGTGACCTCGAACACCCCGGCGCCGGCGTCCTGGTGATCGAGGCGATCGAGAACCCGGCTGAGCTTGGCGGGCCGGCCCAGCGTCGGGATGACGACCGTGAGGTCGGCCATCTCACACCGCGACGGCGCGGACGACCGCGTGAGGATCTCCCCGCCACGATTTGATTGTGGCCTCCCGCCCGGAGGCTCTCAGCAACGACAGCGGGGTGACCGGCCCTACCGGTTGGCCGCTGCCTGGCGGCATGTAAACGGTCCCCGGCCGGCCGACGATCTGGAAGCCGCCCGCTTCCACCATGCGGACGATGCCCGCACGGTTCGCGGTCCACCACCATGGGCGTCCACGAGCATCGAGCGTGGCGACCGGCCGCCGCGGGAAGATTGCGGTAAGAAGCAGATCGATGCTGTCGACAACCAGCAGCTCGTCTGTGCAGACACCTCGCAGTCGCTCGAGGGCGCGCACCGGGTCCCGAAGGTGAAGTAGCAAGCTGCCGAGATATACGAAATCAAATCGGCCTGCATGCTCCTCACTCAGGTCGTAGACGCTGAGGGGGATCCGCCGCACGGACGATCCGAGCGCTCGCTTCGCAAGGTCGAAGCCCGCCCCCCCTGCCTTGCGCTTGCCTATCTCGGCAACTGTCTCCGGCTTGGTGTTCGCAGGCCAGTCCCATTCGAGCGGGTCGAGCACGTCGATTGCGACCACTTCGTCCGCTCCCCTCCGCTCCATCTCGAAGGCCCAGAAGCCGTCGAAGGTGCCTACGTCGAGGCAGCGTTTGCCCTCGAGGGAGCGCGGCAGAGGCAGTGACGCGACAACGCCACGCGTGTCGAACCAGCCCGGTGTCAGCACCCCCGGGGGGAGCTCAAGCGTGTGATACCACTGCAGGGCGTCGACTTGCGCGCGAAGAGCGCCGGCCTCGTCACCCATCACGATCGGGTCCGCACGGCGTCGGTAGCGTCCGAGCCTATGGATCGCCCAAGGGTGAGCGTCGTGGTGCCAACCCACGACAGACACCGCCTCCTGGCCCGGCTGCTGCACGGCTTGGAATCGCAAACGATCGCGCACACAGGCTTCGAGGTTATTGTCGTTGACGATGGGTCGGCGCGGCCCGTCGAGGCCTTCGGCGATCTTTCCTTGCAGCTCCAGGTCCTGCGACACGATGTTCCCCGCGGCCCAGCGGCGGCGAGGAACACAGGATGGCGCGCAGCGAGCGCCGCCCTCGTGGCCTTTACCGACGACGATTGCCGGCCCTCCGAGGCTTGGCTGAAGGCGCTCCTGGAGGCGTGGGATGGGGTAGAGATGCGAATCGTGCAGGGACGTACGGCGCCGGAACCCGAGCAGCGGGCCGAAGCGGGACCCCTCAGCCGGACGATGCAGATCGCGGGCACGTCGGGTCTATACGAGACCTGCAACATTGCCTACTCCGAGGCACTACTGGAGCGCACAGCTGGGTTCGACGAGCGCTTCCGGCACGCGTGCGGAGAGGACGTCGATCTCGGCATCAGGGCCGTACGTTCCGGCGGTGAGCTTGCCTTCGCGCCCGAGGCTCTCGTCTACCACGTCGTCCATCAGCCCTCGTTGGCCCGAATGATCCGCCAGGCGCGCGTCTGGATGGACGCTGTTCTGACTCTCAAGCGCCATCCCGAACTGCGATCCATGCTCGTGGCTGGGGCATTCTGGAAACGCACGCACCCGCTTCTCATCGCGGCCGCGGTGGGCTTCGTGTTCGCCTTGAGACGACGTTCGCTTCTTCCAGGCTTGCTGATGGGTCCGTACCTGGAGCACTACCGCCGCCTCTACGCCGGCGCGGGAGAACCGTGGTCGCACGCGGTCAAGGCACTGCCCACCCACGCGCTGGTCGACGCCGTCGAGGTGGCGACGATGATCGAGGGCAGCGCTCGTTATCGCACGCTGATGCTCTAAACAGATTCGGCTTTACGCAGAGCGACCACTCGCATGTCGCTGCAGGTCGTGCGGTAGTTCTCGTAGAGATCAAGGGGATACTCGGCGCGGTAAAGCAAATAGTCCTCGGAGAACACGACCTCGCCGCCGAGCGGCCGCAGGCGCTCCACGATCGCGTCCCACTCGATGTGGTCGCCGGGCCATGTATGGATGTCGCCCTCGATCTTCCACCACCAATCGGGATCGACCGCCGTCCTCAGCCGCGCGATGTAGTTGCTCGGCACGAGGAACCGCTGCCAGCGCTTTCGCTCCGGGTTCCACCACTCCTGGCTGGTGAGGGCCCGTCGCCGCACCTCCTTCCGCAGCGCTACCAAACAAGGGTCGTCCTCCCAAAAAAGTTCGTTCGCCTCGTGGTCCAGGTACAAGATCCCGCCAGGCCGGAGTACCCGTTGCATCTCTTCGACGATGTCCAGGTAGTTGGGAACGTGATGGAGGACTGAGTACGCCGCCACGAGGTCGAAGGAACCATCGGGCGTACCGTCGAGGTCGATGCCGTTCAGGCGCATCGTCTCGACGGGGCGGTCGCGGAACCGCCGGCCAACGCGGAGGAGGAACTCCGGCGAGACATCGGCGGCCACGACTTCGAGGTCGAGCTCGACCAGGTGCCCGGTCAAGTTTCCCGTTCCGCAGCCGAAATCCAGCGCTCGATGGCTGCTTGTAGTGCCTGTCCCGATCGCGGCAACCGCCCGTTGGAGCGATTCGCGGAGCCGGGCCTGCTCGAGCGCGTTGAAGATCTCGCTGTGCCTACGTTCGTAGCTTCGGTGAATCCTCCTGTGGGCACGGATGTTTCGCTCGACCTCGGCCTGCTGCTCCTGTCTCGTCTCGAAGGTCCTCATGCCCTCCTCCCGGTGGCCGCGGCGCTGCAACGCCACAGCATGTCGACGTACGGGGGGGTGAGCGTTTCCCACGCGAAGTGCTCGTAGGCGAAGGCATGGCGACGGGCCCTGCTCTCGACATCGAGCTCGTGATCGCCGAGTCGAGCCAGTAGGGCGGTGAGCGCTCCTGGATTGCGAATGTCGGCGACCACCCCATGCCCGCCGGTGACGAAATGTGTGACGGGGTTGTCGTGGGCCAGCGTTGGCAGCCCCTGAGCCATGGCCTCCACGAGGACGCGGCCGAAGCCCTCGGTGGTCGCCGTGAGCGCCAGCGCGTCAGCAGCGCGGTAGTAGTCGGCGACCGCCTCGGGATCGACCGTGCGCGCAGTGAAGCCCTCCACGCCGAGCAGCTCGCCGGCGAGTCCGAGGATCGACGGTGCCTCGCCCTCGAACTGGCCGAGCAGCGCCAGGTACGGGCGGGGCGCGGGTAGAGCCGCGACCTCGCGGATCAGGTAGTCGATTCGCTTGCTCCAGTTGTTCAGCGCGGCGACGCTCAGCACGATCCGGCGACGAGGGGGAAGCCCGAGGCGTTCGCGCAGCGCCGTGCGCTCGTCGTCCGATGGAAAGTGGGGCTCAGGGTCGATCGTGAGGCCCAGGGGGACCATGCTGTGGCGGTGGGGCGGCTCGCCTCCCCGCAGCGCAACCTCCAGCAACGTGGGCGTCGGCTGTTGGACGTGGTCGACGCTCGGGTCGAACGGCGGCCATCCCGCGCCTCCATTCGAGAGCAGGAGCCCGAAGCGTTGCCTCGACGCCGATCGCCAGCGGCCGAGCGCACGGCCCAGCATCCAGTCGCTGAAGTACACGACATGCGGTCGCTCGCGGATCAGCACCGGGACGAGCGAGAGGGCATAGGTTGCCTGCTCGACCCAGTAGGGCTCGCGGTGCGCGATCCGCGCGAGCGCCCGCCCGGCGGACCCGTCTCGCCGCAATGCCGGTGCCCGGCGCTCCCCGGGGCCGGTGGGACCGTGGGCATTCACGAGCGTCACGTCGAGCTCGCGGACACGGCCGAGGGCCCGCGCAGCATCGCGCGCGAAGGTCTCGAAGCCGCGGACGACGTGGCCCAGGCCGGAGCAGACCAGCATCACGCGTAGAGGTTCGCCTCCCCGTACGGTCACCTCCCCCTCCTCCAGCTCAGATTCGGCGGATCACGAGGGCGATGTCCGAAGCGGGGAAGGTGAGCCACCGCGCAGGTAGGAGACGATCTCGCGAATCAGGGCTCGCTCCGAGATGAAGGTCGCCAGGGCGACGAGAGCCCCGAAGAGTAAGACCTGCGCGATCGCGCCACCCAGGGACGTCCCCACACCCTCTGAGAGCCCGCGCAGGGCGAGAACCGCGAGCAGTCCGGGGATCGTCGGCGCCACGGCTCGAAGCGTGTGCGACCAGATCTGGAAGCGCGGGAAGATCCGGGACAGGTAGAACACCCGCACGGCGACCATCACCGCGGTCGCCGCGATCATGCCGGCGGCATAGCCCTCCACCCCCTCCAGAAACAGCAGCGGGATCGCGATGGCCATCACCGCGATGAACATCGCCACACCGGCGACCGCCATCGGCCGCGTCTCGCCTCGGGCCCGGAAGAACACCGACCAGTTGAAGCAGATCTGGTTCAGTGCACCCCCCAGGCCGAAGGCCTGGATCACGGGCACCGCGAACTCCCAGCGCTCGCCTAGCCAGTAGCGGACCAGCTCGGGTGTGAAGAGGGCGATGCCCACCCCGCACGGCACCCCCCAGAGAAGAGCCAGTCGGTTCGACTTCGAGAACGCCTCGAACATCACCGTACCGCGGTCCTTGGCGGCGCAGACGGCGGAGTACAGCGGCGTCGACACGAGCTCGTCGACGCGGGCGGTGTACTGCGAGATCGTCGAGCCGAGGGCGATCGCCCCGACGGCGGCGGTTCCGAGGGCGTTCTGAGCCGCCAAGACGGAGATCTGGGCGACGCCGACCCCGCTCGAGCTGTGGACGAGCAACGGCCACGAGAAGCTCACGTAGGAGCGCAGGGCGCCTGGCTCCCAGCGAAACCGCATCGGATACGGAGCCGCTCGAATGGCGGCGCCCGCCGCCGCCACGCCACCCGCCACGGTGCCGATCACGAGCGACCAATAGCCGAGGCCCGCGATCGCAAGGATCAGGGTGACGGCGATCGACACGAGTGGGTCGTAGGACTGAAGCACCCTCTGCTTGACGAAGTCCATCTTGCGGAAGTAGAACCATTGCGGCATCTGCAGCGCTGCGGCTGGGACCGCCAGCGTCAGCAGAGCACCCGGCGCGACGACCTCCCAAGTCCCGTACGCGAGCGCGAACAACGGTAGGGACGCGAGCATGACCATCACGAAGATCGCCGCGAGGATGCAGTTGAGCGTCAGGGCGACCTGGAAGGCGTGTCGCTGGTTGGAATCGTCCTGCTGGATGTACTTGTCGTCGAAGCCGAGCTGCGCGAGCCACAGCAGCGTCCCGAGGCTGACCGCCAGCAGGCCCCAGATGCCGTAGTCGACCGGTGTCAGGAAGGCCGCGACCAGGAACCCCTTGAGCAGTCCGAGTACGGCGAGCCCGACATTGAACAGCCCGTAGATCACCGATCCACGTGCGGTCGCCCGACGCAGCCCGTCGGTGCCGGAGTAGCGCGCGTTCTCCGAGTCCTGGGCGATGCTCGACGGCGAGCTGTGCTCCGCCTCCGTCCGCACCGAGCCCATGTTACGTGCCCGGAAAGCTCGACCTGCCTCACGGATCGAGCCGCGGGTGCGGAGGAGGGCAGTCATTTCGCGGTTAGCATCCGGGCACGTGACTGCGGTCAGCGGGAGCTCGAGTTGATCGCCAGCCACCGGGGTCGGGCAGCGCCTGGTAGGGAGACCCCTCCTCGAGCTCGGTCCGATCATCGGCGTCGCGGCGTTCCTCTTCCTCTGGCAACTCGGGTCGTCGAGCCTGTTCATCGACGAGGCGCTGAGCCTCAACCTGACCGCGGGCGACTTCGGTCACCTGATCTCGGGGCTCCGAGAGCTGGAGACGAGCCCCCCGCTCTACTCCGCCTTTCTCGACAGCTGGGTCGAACTCCTCGGCTCCCGCGAGGACTGGGTGGCGCGGCTCCCATCGGTGCTCGCGATGCTGGGAGTAGTGGTCGCGGTTTGGCGACTGGGGCAGATCGTGGCCGGCCGGTGGGCCGGCTTGATCGCCGCACTGCTCGCAGCCATCAGCCCGCTCCGGCTCCAGTACGCGCAGCAAGCCCGTCCGTACGCTTCGCGCTCGCGCTGGCGGTCACCCTGGCGGTACTCACCGCAGTGGAGGCCCTGCGGCGCTCCTCCACGCGCTGGCTCGTCGTCTCCGCAGTGGCCGCGGCTGCCGCGCTGTGGCTCCACTACACGGCGATCTTCATTGTCGCGCCGCTCGCGCTGTGGGTCCTCCTGAGAACGGGCTCGATCGGGGGACGCGTGTCGCGTTCTGCGCCAGTCAGGTGGTGGCGTGGCTCCTGTGGACTCCACTCCTGGTCGAGCAATATCGCGCGCATCCCAACGGTGGCGTGTCCGCGTATGCGGATCTCTCTTTCTCAAACGTGGTGCGTGTGCTCGGAAGCCCGTTCGACGCTCGTTATGTGGACTCCCTCGAGATCGGTCCACTTCTGGGAGCGGCCGTGATGGTCACGGCGAGCGCCTTGGTTGCACACGCCTTTCTGCGAGACCGGCGTCCCGAGCAGGAGCTCGTCCTCGTCCTCGCCGTGATCTGCCCGCTCGGCTTGCTCGCCGGGTCGATCATCGGCAAGGACGTGCTTTTGAGCCGGTACGCCGTCGTCGGCGTCCCCTTCATGCTCGTGGTGCTCGGTGCCGCGATCTCGAATCGACGCCGAGCCGTTGGGGTGGCCTTGCTTCTCCTCGCCGTGATCGCCGCTGCGATCGGGACCGCCGGCTCCCATCAGGAGGACGGGTTCTATCCGGACACCCGGGCCGCCGTGGAGCACATCGACGACGGCTGGCGTCCTGGCGACCTGATCGTCCAGTCCACGAGCTTCGGCATCTCCTACACGCTGAGCTACTACGCAACGCGTGATCTCCCGTCGGGGGCGATCATCGCTACGGGTGGGGATCCCCAGGTTCGTCAGGCAACGCGGGCAGGACGTCGACTGTGGATATTGACGCTCGACACTCCCCAGAGCCGCGCCACCGTGCGGGTGCCGGGCGGGTACGAGGAGGTGCGAAGCGAGACCCTGGAAGGGACGGAACCGCTCGCGCTGACCCTGGTAGGCCCGCGGCGTGCCTCCGCGGGAAGGGGGTCGGTCGGCTGAGAGAACTTCGTCAGGGAGGTAGCAGCGCTGCCGACCTCCACCGGTCAGCTCGCGGCGGCCACCTTGTCCGCGTGGAGAACCACATGTGGCACCTTCACGCCGCCGCTCGCCACCATGACGAACTTCGAGTGCCGTACGACTCGATCGAATCCCGCCGTGCGAACCATGCGCTCCCACGTCCTGATGGCGGGAAGCCAGAAGACCACCGCCTTGTCGCGATCCGCGTAATAGCGGGAGACGGGGAACGGCACCAGGCTCGCCAGCCGGTCGTACTCCTCCGCGGAGACGAACCGGTTGGTGCAGAGGTTCGCGATGCGCTCCAACGCCAGGAGCTGATCTCTCAGGTGGAGGAGCACGGTGCCGCAGAAGACGAAATCGAAGGTGCCGAGCTCCTCGGGAGTCGCGTTGTAGACACTCATGTCGATTCGCTCGACTTTCGAGCCGAGGATCTCCTTCGCCAGCCGAAAACCATCCCCCCGTCGTTCGTCTGACCACACGGAGGGCCTGCGGCGGGGCGGCCAGTCCAAGTCTCGCTCGTGGTCGAGATCGATGGCGACGACCTCTGCCCCTCGGCGTTCCATCTCGAATGCCCAGAATCCGTCCCAGGTCCCGACCTCGAGTGCCCGCATCCCGCTCATGTCTGCGGGCAACCCGTAGTGCTCGACGAAGGGACGCAGGTCGAACCACCCGGGCGTCACGTAGTCATCGGTCAGCTCGATCGTGTGGTACCAGGATCGCGCCCGCGCCCGCTCGAGGAGATCCATGGTCGTAACTCTTGCATGGCAGTGGCAAGTCGCACCAGCCCCGCCGCCACGAGCAGGATCAGGAAGGGATCGATCGGCAGCCTGTAGCGCATGTAGGAGATCACGAAGACGAGGCTGAGCGCGAGGAAGATGGGAAGAGCCCAGACGAATCCGGGGGTTCGGCGGGCAGCTCCGGCGATCAGGGAGGCCAACGCTCCTACGGCAAGCAGGTAGAACGCGTAGACGTCGATGTCCGAGGTTCGATTGCCGATGCCACTCTCTGGCGCGGCCTGATGCTCGAGCGCCGAACCTTGGAGACCGAGGAGGCGGAGCGTGTTCCAACAGCCGACCTCGAGCACGTACGACGGGTTCTCCCACGCGTACTCCATCGCCCGCGAGCGAAACCGGCGCTCGAGCTCGGCCTCGTCGAGGCGGCTCTCTCGGTCGAGAAGCTCGGCGTAGGCCAGAATCATTGCTGTCGCAGGAAGCGAAACGACCTCAGCGTCCCCTCGCTCGCCTGTCGCCTCGCGCACCCGGTCTGCGATCTCAATCGAACGAAATACGCACGCCTCATCGGTGACGTCGCAATCCATCGAGCTGGCTAGCAGGCACGCCCTGTCGCCCCCTGCTCGGCTTCGGCTGGTTCTCCTTTCCGGGTGAGAGCGCGGTCTACCAGCGCCTCAGCGACGATCACATTCTCACCCGCACCGGGCTCGACGAGCACAACGTCTTTCTCTCCAACGCGGTCGAGCTCGGACTGATCGGGACGTTGCTTTGGGGCGCCGCGCTCTTCTATGCGATTGGTGCGGCGATCTTCAGGCGCGGACCGCCGGAGCTCAGGTGGTGGCGCGTGGGCCTGATCGCGATTGCCGTGCAGTGGTTCGTGGTCGCGAACTTCGTGCCGCTCGGGTACGCGCTGCCGAACGCCCTGCTCTGGCTCTGGGCCGGCGTGGCATGGACCCGCCCCGCGACGACTACGGACCCGTGACAGCATTGACCAGGTGCTGAAGACACTCACAGCGCGGCGACGGCGCCGGCGAGGTCTGGCGAGCGAGGTCAAGTACTGGAGGGATTGGATAGCCACCCGGGGCGAGCCGTGGCCGTGGGATTTCTCCCGCAGGTTCGACGCCACATCGCCCCTCCAGGAGCGTCTCATTCTCGAGCGGCTGGACACGCTCGAGGACGGCGTCGTCTCGATTCTCGACGTGGGCGCGGGCCCTGCATCGTCCCTCGGGACGATGCACCCCGAGAAGCAGATCGTGCTCACCGCGGTGGATCCGCTCGCATCGGAGTACGCCGTGCTCCTGGAGGAGGCCGGGCTCGAGGCGCCCGTTCCGACGCTGCCCGTGGCAGGCGAGCGGCTACGGGCGGAATTCGGCCCCGCGAGCTTCGACTTCGTCTATGCGAGGAACTCGCTCGACCATGCGGCAGATCCGGCTCTCGTCGTCGAGCAGATGCTCGAGGTCGTGCGCCCGGGCGGATTCGTGATCCTCAGGCACTACGAGAGCGAAGGCGAAGCGGGCTCGTACAGGAACCTCGAGCAATGGAATTTCCGGGTCGTCGATGGGCGTCTCCATATCTGGAGTCGCCGCTCCGACATCGATCTCAACGCTCACGTGGCAGCGTCTGCAACCTGTGAGGCCAGCGTCGAGACCGATCCAGACGTGCCCGTATGGGTGACGGCGGTTCTGCGTCGGCGGGCAGAGCGATAGGCGGAGGACCTCAGCGCTCGACCTGGCCGCCCGGGGTAATCCCGGCGGCGCGAGCCACGCAAGGACAGGCTCGCCACCGCCTCAAGACCTTGTGCGGCGCGCGCAGCGTTTACGAATCGCATCACTCCGGCGAGATCGGCGGGGTGCGCTGAAAGGGCGTCTGCGCATCGAGGATTTGGCACGACGAGGTTCTCCACCTCGACCCGAAACCTCTCGACGCTGAACAGCTGAAGCTGTCCCGCGCGAAGGTCGGAAAGGATGGCCTCAAGCGCGGACGCCCAGTCCCACTCAACCGAGGTTTGTTCCCCTCGGTTTGTCAGGCCGACTCGCGCAGCTCTGCGAACCTGCCTGGCGCTTTCTTCGTATCCCCGCGCCAGTTCCTCGACGTTGTCCCGGACGGGCTCGAACTGTGGGGTTTCGGGTCGCGCGAAGAGCCTGCGCGAGTATCCGCGCACCTGCTTGACGATCCGCCCCAGCCCTCCGCGAGGGCTGAGCATCGCGGCGCCACCGTTGTAGGAGGCGACTGAGGCAGCCAGCTGGCGGCCGTGCTTTGCGTACTGGTCACAGAACTTCGCCAGCTCCTGATCGAGCGAAATCAGCCCGCGGTGAACTTCTTCGATTTCCTCTGTCCGCTTCTCCGCGTGCGCAATGTCTGCGATCACGCCCAGCGTCGTTCCGAGCTGCAACGGCGTGACGATGTAGACGCCGTGTTCCAGGGCGAACTTCTCATAGCTGAAGTTGGGTAGGGCGGAGAGGACGGCCTGGACTCCTTCCAGCGGCACGTACATCAGCACGAATCCCGGACTTCGCTCAAGGTGGGCCCAGTACTCCTTTCGAGCCAGCTCCTTCGCGCGGGCGACTAGCTTTCGCGCGAACGGCACGAGCCGCGCGTCGTCGCCGGAAGCGAGCGCTTCGCTCAAGCCGTCGAGATCGGGATCGAGGGCGAACTTGGGATCGAGCCCGACGGTTGTCCCGCGCAGGTGGAGCGCGTAGTCGATCCGCCGCCGGCCTCCGTCCTCCTTGACCTGGCGGCGGTAGTCGCGGTGCTCAGTCAGACCGAGCAGCTCGAGCTGATTGCGGAGGGCTTCCTCGCCGAAGGCGCCTCGGCTCTGTGGATTGGCTAGGCGCTTCGTAAAGCCCAGAAGGTGACCGTCGATCCTCATGCGGGATGTGCTCCCCTTCTCGACGAACGTTGAGGCGGCGTCAGGACATGCGACGCCGGCGAGGTCCGGGATCTCTTGACTCGGGCTCGATGAAGTCGGCCTCGTCGAAACCCTGGACGGCAGCGTCTGAGCGAGTCGCGGTGCGGTAGATCCGCAGCTGCTTCACGAGGGCGACATCCGATTCTGGCGCTCCCAGGATCAGCGCGGCGACGGTCTCCTTGCGGCTCGTGTTTTCGCCCGCTGCCGTTGCCAGCTCGACGAGGGCATCTAGCCGAGCACTGAGCGGACGGGGGAGGGAGACGTTCATCTGTGCCTCCGGGGCGTCGCGCAGGGCCCGCTGATCAGCCACCTGGCGATCCTACATTGGAAGAGCCTAGGACTAACATAGGTCTATGCTATGTTATGCAAGCCGCCCGGGTCTTCTCCTTTCTCCCGGGCGGCGAATTTTGGAGTCGCGATTGTCAGGAGGTCGAGGTGAAGGTGCCGCGGATCGATTTCAACGCCCGGCTAGTGGCTGCATCTGACCAGAGAGGTTGGACGGCTCGTGGCCCGTGGGCTGCCTCACGCGCTTGTTATCGCCGGCGGGACTGCCGGGGGGGAGCCGACATCCCTCCTCTCCGAAATTGGTGCGGAACTTCCGGAGGGTCGCGGACGTGGAGAAGGTGGTCAACCCAGGCACGCAGATGTGCCTGGTGCATCTGCGTCGCCGTGGTACGGGAGCCGCCTGAGACCGGGCTTCTCGACCGTCACGCCTCTCACCCGGAGCGTCGTTCCGATCTCCGTCCGTACCAGTCGACGTACGTGCCACAGGCCTTGCGCGCCGGAATGATTCGAGTGCCGATGTCCGCCCTGACTGCGGCGAGGGAGCCGAGGAGCACTGGCGGCCGGGGTCCGACTGAGGCTTCATCGATCTCCAGGGTGAGTGGAAGCCAGGGATTGGTGACTTCTACTTCGCCGACGCGCCAGTAGTTCCCCTGGACGGTCAGGTTCGCCGGCAGGGTGGCATTGAGCCCAGGGCCTATGAGGCGCAGGTCACGGTCGGAGACGTACTGGAGGGAGAGCTCCCACGTGCCGGGCCGTAGGCGAAGCGATTGGCGCAGCTCAGCCCCCTGAGGGGGGGCGCATAGCCGATCTGATCCGGGCTGGGGCTCGCTCCGTCGGGAAGGACCCACGCGGCCGCCGACCTGAGGACGGGCCTCGCGCGCACCGCGGCGACGCAGCGACGAGGAAAGCCACCGTCAGCGCGAGCTGTACCGCGCCGGGCCCGACAAGGTGGCGCCGTGCCCCGACAGCGCAGGCGACGAGAACGAACGCCGCGAGCGCCGCAGCGGTCACGTCATGTCCAGGCAGTCGGATCGCCGCCGCACTGAGCACGAGCAGCGCTGCGAAGCCGGTCACAGAGACGAGTGAGGAACCCGTGCGCCACCCGGCGGCGGCGTGGATCGCCTGGCCGACGACGAACGACCAGACGAGGATCAGGATTGCGATCGCGTAGGTGGCGATCATCGACGCGGGGAGGCGCCTCGGGCTTCAGGGTGCCGGGCCCGCGGCATTCGCGCCCCACCCGAAGCGAGCCGCGACCCGAACCAACCCCGCCGCCACGAGCAGGATCAGGAAGGGATCGATCGGCAACCTGTAGCGCATGTAGGCGATCACGAAGACGAGGCTGAGCGCGAGGAAGACGGGGAGGGCCCAGACGAATCCGGGGATCCGGCGGGCAGCGCCGGCGAGCAGGGCGGCCAGCGATCCCACGGCCAGCAGGTAGAAGGCGTAGACGTCGATGTCCGAGGTTTGATTGCCGATGCCGGTCTCGGGCGCGGCCTGATGCTCGAGCGCCGGCCCTTCGAGGCCGAGGAGCCGAAGGGTGTTCCAGTAGCCGACCTCGAGCACGTACGACGGGTTCTCCCACGCGTACTCCATCACCCGCGAGCGAAACCGTCGCTCGAGCTCGGCCTCGTCGAGGCTGCTCTCCTGCTCGAGAAGCTCGGCGTAGGGAGGCATGGTGGGTGCGCGCCACGCCGCCGGGCGGACCTGATCGTCGCGCGAGACGTCGTTGTAGGTGCCGGCGAGCGTGAACCCGGTCTGGGTGCTTACCGGGATGAGGTCGTCGAAGGCCCGCGCGTTACGGATGGTCCACGGCAGCATCACGAGCGCGGTCACTGCCAGGAATGAGGCGACAGGAACCAGGGAAGCGCGCGAGAGCACGGGCCTCGACCAGATGCCGGCGGCGATTATCGGCACCGCAAGCGCACCGTTCGTCCGGGTCAGCGCCACCGCGCCCGCGAGCAGGCCGGCGACGAGCACCCAGCGCAACATCGCTGAGCGCCGGTATTGGAGCGCGGCCGCGAGTGCGCCGAGCAGGAGCGCGATCATCAGCGGCTCGGACAGCATCGCGCTGCCGATCGTCACCAGGGGCGGATACACCGCGGCGAGGGCCATCGCGACGAGCGCCACCAACGAACCCCAGAGCTGCCACGCGATGATCCCTACGAGCCCTACCGCCACGACCCCGAGCAAGGCGCTGAACAGACGCCCGATCTCGAACCGCGACGTGCGGTCCGCGGTGCCGGTGACCGCGTAGACAGCGGCAAGGGCGTGGGGATATCCCGGGGGCCGGAAGGCTGTCGGCCCATCCGGGCGGCCGACCTGGCTGGAGGGATAGTGGCCCTCGGTCGCGAGTGACACCGCGTGGCGGTCGAAGTCCGCCGCATCGCCCGCAGGAACGTAGCCATCCTGACTCAGGATGAAGCCGAATCGCAGGATGAGGGCGAGTCCCAGGATCAGCGCGATCGCCACCGTTCGATTGGCGGGGACCAGTCGCGTGCTCTCGCCGTCGGCCGCCGGTGCGGTCGGCCCACGCCTCCTGGCAAGAAAATCGCGCGCTCGATCGATAGCCACGGCGGCCCCCCCAGAGTCGCCGCGACTCTATATTGCGCACGCCTTGGGCGCGCCCGAGATCAGCGTCGTCGTGCCGTCCCACGATCGCCGGCTGCGACTGCGGTGGCTGCTCAACGCACTCGAGGAGCAAACGCTCCCGAGGGAGCGCTTCGAGGCGATCGTCGTCCACGACTACGACGAGGAGGAAAGCCAGGATCTCCTCGATCGCCACCCGCTGGCGCGGGCGGGGACCCTCCGCCACGTTCGGATCCCCCCGGGAACCGGGAGCGCGTCGCGACAGCGCAATTTCGGCTGGCGCGCCGCCCGATCCCCACTGGTCGCCTTCACTGACGACGACTGCAGGCCGGCGCCGCAGTGGCTCGAGAGATTGCTAGCCGCGGCCGCTGCCCGACCGGGGGCCATCGTGCAGGGCAGGACGGAGTTCGACCCGCTCGAGATCGAGATCTTCGCCGCCCCTCACGTGCGAACGGTCGAGGAGCTGCATCCTCCGGGGCCATTCACGCAGACATGCAACGTCCTCTACCCGCGCGACCTGCTCGAGCGGGTGGGCGGTTTCGACGAGCGTCTCTCGGCGCCGGCCGGCGAGGATCTCGACCTCGCGACGCGGGCACGAGCGTCGGGCGCAGCGTACGCCGGCGCGCCTGAGGCCCTCGTCTATCACTGCGTCGAGTCCTACAGCCTCCCCCGCATGCTGCGGCTGAATCGCAAGTGGGAGGAGATCGCCTATCTGGCCAAGCGCCAGCCCGAGGTCCGCCACACGTTCACGCATCGGGTCTTCTGGCGCGAGACCCATTTCCATCTCGTCCTGGCGCTTGCCGGACTCGTGCTGTCGAGGCGCCGTCGCGGCTTCGCACTGCTGGCATCGCCGTACGTTCGCCGGGCCCTTCGGCGCCGTGGCACCCATCTGCGTGCCCGGGTGGCCTGTGCCGTGGAGCTGCCCGGCCGCATCCTCATCGACCTCGCCGAAGTCGCCACGTTGATCCGCGGCAGCGTCCGCCATCGCACGATCGTGCTTTGACGGATATCTCCCCGAGCCGGCTCCGGGTGGGGCTGCTGAGCTTCGGTTACTGGCCGGAGGTGCAGCGCGGCGGAGAGCGCATCGTCCACGACCTCGGCGTCGAGCTCTCCCGGCTGGGACACCGCCCGCACGTAATCACCAGCCATCCGGGGGCACCCCGCCGCTCGGTCGAGGACGGGATCGCCATCACGCGCCACTGGCGGCCGCCCGAGGTCACACTTCGGCTTCGCAAGATCGAGCAGCACCTCGCGCACCTGCCGTTCAGCTACCTGTCATTGCGGGCCACGCACCACGATCTCGCGCATGCGTTCTTTCCCACCGATGCGCTCGCCGCGGCGCGGTGGTCTGAGCGGACCGGACGGCCGGCGATCTTCACCCACACCGGCATCCCCCGGCGCGACCAGCTCTCGAACAGGCGCCTGCGCCTCCGGGTGCTCGAGCGGGCGACTCGCGGGAATACCGCGGTCACCGTGCTGAGCACCGCCGCGCGAGCCAATATGTGGCGCTGGCTGGGTGTCGAGGCGCGTCTGATTCATCCGGGCGTCGACCTCGCCGCTTTCGAGCCTGGCGGCATGCGAGCCGAGCGGCCAACGATTGCCTGCGCCGCCGCCGTAGATGATGCGCGCAAGCGCATCCCGCTTCTGCTCCGTGCGTTCCGCCGCGTTCGCGATCAGCGCCCAGGTTGCCGTCTGCTGCTCCCGCGCCCGCATGACGGGCGCCTCGAGGCGAGCATCCGCAACGACGCGGATGGGGTCGAGTTCTTCGCACCGGGCCCGGGAGCGGTCGCCGCAGTGTTCCGCGAGGCCTGGGCCTCGGCACTGACGTCCTACAACGAGGCGTTCGGCCTGGTGCTCGTCGAGTCGCTGGCCTGCGGAACCCCCGTGGTCGGGGCCCGCGACGGCGGCGTCCCCGAGATAGTCGACCGTCCCGAGATCGGGCGGCTCTTCGAGGGCGACGAGGAGGAAGCCGTGGCGCGAGCGCTGCTCGAAACGCTCGAGCTGGCTGGTGATCCGGGTACCCCTGAAGCGTGCCGGCGGCGCGCCGAGCAATTCAGTGCGGCGAGTTCGGCGGCGCGCTACGAGGCTCTCTACCTGGAGCTGCTCGAGTCGCGATGAGTCGAAGCCTTCATCCGCCCCGATGACGACGGTACGAGCAAGCGTGATCGTCCCCGCGCACAACGCGGCTGAGACGATCGGGCGCGCGCTCACCAGCTTGGCCGAGCAGGACCTCGAAGCCCCCTACGAGGTGATCGTGGTCGACGATGGCTCGGTTGATCGCACGGTGGAAGTGGTGAACACCTTCGCCCCCAGCATGCAGATTCGTCTGATCCGTCAAGAACAGCGTGGTCCGGCAGCGGCTCGCAACGCTGGGGTGGCCGCCAGCAGCGGGGAGATGCTCGCCTTCACGGATGCGGACTGTTACGCCACGAGAGGTTGGCTGGCGGCCGGCGTGCAAGGGCTCGAGCGGGCGGAGCTCGTACAGGGTGCGGTGGCACCCGATCCCGCGGCCGCCCTCGGCCCCTGGGATCGGACCCTCTGGGTCGAGCGCGAGACGGGCCTCTACGAGACGGCGAACCTATTCGTCAGGCGGCGGCTGCTCGAAGAGCTGGGCGGATTCGAGGTATGGCTCGATCCGAAGGTCGGGAAGCCGATCGCCGAGGACGTGTGGTTCGGATGGCGTGCTCGTCGTGCCGGAGCACGAACCGCGTTCCGTGCCGACGCGCTCGTCCACCACGCGGTCTTTCCGCGGGGCCCGCTCGGGTTTCTCGATGAACGTCGGCGCCTTCAATACTTTCCGGCGATGGCGTCGAAGATGCCGGAGCTGCGCAGGCAGTTCTTCGCGGCCCGCTATTTCCTCGCGCCAAGGACGGCTGCCTTCGACGCGGCGCTGCTGGGCGTGGCGCTCGCTGCCCGAACCCGCTCCCCGGTGGCGTTGGGGGCCTGTGCTCCATACGTCCGGTTGCTGCGCGGGAGGCATTGCCCTACCGCAGACGCGCCCCGGTGATTGCCGGCGTGCGGGTCACGGCTGATGCGCTGGCACTGGTCTTCCTCCTAAAGGGCAGCCTCGGTTCGCGCACCGCCGTGCTCTGAAGGCGGGATCGCGCCATTACCAGGACGGCATGCGACGGTCCCGGAGATCAGCGCGACGAGCCGCTCCGCCTCGCGGCGCCCGTCGCACCGCTCGGCCGCCCACTGTCGGGCGGCGCGACCCATCGCTTCGCGTTCAGCGGGCTCCAGCGCGAGGACCTCGCGAACCGCGCCCGCGAGGGCGGCGGGGTCGCCGGGCGGGACGAGCCGCCCCCACGGGCGGTGGACATGCTCCGGCAGTCCGACCAGGTCGCTGGCCACCACAGGGACCTCCATCGCCAACGCCTCCAGCACCGCGACCGGCATCGAGTCGCGGTCTCCGTCGGAGGCGATCACCGATGGCATCACGACGACGTCCGCGCACTCGAGGAGCTCTCGGATCTCGTTGGGGGCTCGAGCTCCGAGCAGGGTGACGGTATGGCCGACTCCGAGCTCGGCGACTCTCGCCTCGAGTGAGTTGCGCAGGGGTCCCTCGCCGGCGATCAGAATCGCCTCAACGCCGCCCTCGTCGATCAAGCTGGGCGCCGCCTCGATCAGCACGCCGACGCCCTTCTTCTCGATCAGGCGCCCGACGGCGAGCACCGTACGCCCTCCCGGGTAGGGCGAGGAGCGGCGAAAGGTCTCGACGTCGATCCCCATCGTCACCACATGGATGCGCTTCGCTCGCTGCGGAGCGACCAACCCCCGGAGGTGCTCGACGGTATATGCGCAGACGCTGGTCGAGAAGGCCGACCGCTCGAGCTTGACCCGCAGGTTCGCCGGCGAGGCGAACACGTCGAACGCATGCGCCGTGACGCTGTAGGGGACATCGAGCAGGCCAGCGATCCGCATCGCCTCGAGCGCCGAGCGATTCGCGAAGTGAACGTGCAGGTGATCGATCCGCTCGCGTGCCACGCGGCGCGCCCTACCCGCCAAGGCACGAAGCGGGGCGACCTCCTCCTCGCGCCGCCATCTGCGGCGCTCGAGCACGTCGCGCATGACCCGCAGGGGGTGGCGAGTGACCAGCCAGGCGAGGTCGACGAGCTTGGCCGGCAACCGCTCGTCGGTCAGGAAGCGAACCGGGACATCGCCCGCCGCCTCCCAGTTCGGCGTCGGAGCCCGGGCCACAGCGTCGACCTGGACGTGGTGCCCCAGTCGCCGCAGCTCGCGGACCTCGTTCGTGACGAAGCTCTCCGAGAGGACCGGAAAGCTGTCGACCATGACTGAGATCCGCAGCGCCCGGCCGACCAGATTCATCCGCTCCCGCGATGTGCCCAGAGCACCGCCGCGCCCCAAAACGGGCCCTCACTGGGGGCCGCGGCGGGGTGCGGGTGATGTACCTCGTAGCCCATCTCCTCCAGGCGATGGCTTGCTTCCCGCTTGGCGTTATCCCCCGGGCATCCGGCGGAGTGATACTCGAGCACGATCGCCCCGGGGCCGGCCTCTGTGAAGCGCTCGTCGGCCAGCAAGGGCCACTCGGCGCCCTCGATGTCGATCTTGAGGAGGTCCACGTCAGCCAGGTGGGGGAATACGTCGATCGCGGGCACGTCTTCACCCTCTTCGTCAAAGGCCACACGGGACTGGCAGCCCTCTCCACCGACGAATCTCAACGAACCGTCGGCTGTGTGGGCGCACGCTTCGACCACATTCACGTTTCCATCGAATTGGTTGCGTCGCAAGGTCGCCCGCAAGAGCGCTGCGTTCTCCTGGTCGGGCTCGAAAGCCGTAACCCGTGCCTGCGGATAGCGGCTCAACACGAGCACCGTGAAGATCCCGAGGTTCGCCCCGAGGTCCACCACCCGGAGTGGTTCTCGCCTCTCAGCGAGTGCTGCGGCTACCGGCGGGGGCGGGTCATAGTCGCCGCTGCGAAGGACCTCGTAAAGAATCCAAGCGTCCGCGCTCGGCTCCAGAGGGCCTCGTTCGTGGTGCCTGATCGAGACGATCGCGCTTGCGTCGCGCAGCCGATACCTCGCCACGCGGCGCCTTCCCGGCAACAGCTCGCGCGCCACGAAACGTTTTCTCTCGCGTACGGTTTGGCTGAGCCAGATCGCGCGTCGGTATCGCTCGCCGAGCGACTCTTCGTAATTGGTCGGGAGGCCGTCGCCGATCCGCTTTAGGCGTTCGAGGGGCGTGGGCCAACAGTACCGAGGGCACGGCGAATCTCCGATACGGTCCCCGCTTTCCCATGTCCCGCGCCGCCTACTCCGTCGCTGCCGGGCGCAAGCCGGAGCGCCGCCGGTTCTGGGAGCTCGTGTCTCATCTGGCGGTGCGCGAGGTCGCGTCGCTTCATCGGTTCACGCTTCTGGGATGGGGCTGGCCGCTGGCGCGACAGCTCGTCCAGCTAGGCGTGCTGGTGCTCGTCTTCTCCGAGGTCATCGATGTCGGGATCGCGCATTTTCCCGCCTTCGTGTTCAGCGGCTTGATCGCCTGGTCGTGGTCCTCGAGGAGGCTTCGGATCTCTTCAGGCTTCCGAGCTCCAAGGAGCCTGATCCTCTGCCCGACGCCGAGCTCCGCCGCCCTGGCCTGGAGCGAGCTGCGCAGCGGGCCATCGTCATCACGTGGATGCGTTCCGCCATGTGGGGAGCGACCAAGGCCCGGAGATGCTCGACGGTGTAGGCGCAGACGCTGGTTGAGAACGCCGATCGCTCGAGCTTGATCCGCAAGTTCGCCGGCGAGAGGAACACGTCGAACGCATGCGCGGTGACGCTGTAGGACACGTCCAGCAGGCGACCGATGCGCATTGCCTCGAGCGCCGAACGATTCGCGAAGTGGACGTGCAGGTGATCGATTCGCTCCCGCCTCCGCGCTCTGCCGGCCAGAGCGCGGAGCGGCGCTACCTCCTCCTCTCGTCGCCATCGCCGCCGCTCCACCAGGTCGCGGAGGACGCGCAACGGGTGGGGCCCGGCGAGCCAGGCGAGGTCGATGAGCTTTGCGGACCGCCGCTCGTCGACCACGAAATGAACCGGGACATCGTCCGCCGCCTCTCAGTTTGCCGCCCGGGTGTGGCTGACGACGTCGACCAGGACGCGGTGTCCCAAGCGCCGCAGCTCGCGAACCTCGTTGGTGACGAAGCTCTCCGAAAGGACGGGGAAGGAGTCGACCATGACCGAGAGCCGCAGGGGCCGGCAGAACCGAGCAGCGGCACCCGGCCTTGAGAGCTCGTTGTTCACGCGGCACTATCCTGCCCAAATCGATCTCGACGAGCTCCTCTCCGGCGCCCCTTCGCTGCATATTCTCCCGGATGGCACCTCCGCCGCGCAGGAGGTCAGCGAGCAGGTCATGCGGGTCCTGGACGTTCATCTGCACGAGGGGTCGAGGACGCTAGAAACAGGCGCCGGCCTGAGCACCATCCTGTTCGCCCTCAAGGGCGCGGATCACACCTGCGTGGTGCCGTGGGCTACCGAGATCAATCGGATCGAAGCCTGGTGCGGCGACGCGGGAATCTCCACTGAGAGCATCACCTTTCACCAGGCCCACTCTGAGGACCTGTTGCCCACCCTCGATGCGACTCCGCTCGATCTCGTCCTCATCGACGGGGCCCATGGATTTCCCACGCCCTTCATCGACTGGTACTACGCGGGACGTCGCCTGCGCCGCGGTGGAATCCTGATCATCGATGACACGCAGATCTGGACTGGGCGGGTGTTGAAGAAGTTTCTGGTTTCCGAGACCGGTTGGGAGCTGATCGAGAACTTCCGACTTCGCTCCGCCGTCTTCCGTTGTCAGTCCCCGATGGCGCCCCTCGCCGCGTGGGCCGATCAACCGTACGTAGCTCGGAGGAGCTTCGGTCACGGAGCTGGCAAGGGCTTGCGCATGGCCGTGCGGGCGTTTGATCTGGCGCAGTCCGAAGGGTTAGCGTCGATCGGGCGCCGGCTTAGCAGACGACGGCCTGGACGAAGTCCGTGACCGGCCTTGCGTCGTGACTCACCGGAGTCGGCAGCGCAGCAACGTCCGAAGCACACGCACCCCGTCGATCGCCCGCAGCTTCTTGCCTTGGTCTCGCGTTCTCGCGTTATAGGTGATCGGCACCTCGTAGACGCGAACCCCGCGGCGGAGGAGGAGCGCCGTGATCTCGGACTCGATCGCGAACCCTGACTCGCGGAGTGGCAATGCACGGAAGAGGTCGGTTCGCATCATCTTGTGGCAGGTCATCAGGTCGGAGATCCAGCTGTTGTAGAGGACGTTGGTCGCCAGAGTCACGCCCTTGTTGCCGACCACGTACCAGAAGCTGTAGGCGGAGTGAGACTCGAAGCCGCGCACTCCGTACACGGCGTTCGCCGAGTGGTCGATCAAGCTCTCGAGAAGCCGGGCGGCATCGGCGGGGTCGTACTCGAGATCGGCGTCGATGATCGTGGAGTAAGTGCCTCTTGCATGGAGAAGCCCCGTCCTCACCGCTGCTCCCTTGCCTCCGTTCTGCGAATGCCGAACCACGCGCACCTCCTCCGAACCGCTGTTGCGCGCGATCAAATCCGATGTGCCATCAGTCGATCCGTCATCGATGACGATCAGCTCGATCGGAAGCGGAAATTTGGTCTCGAGGACCCCGCGGATCGCGGCCTCGACCGTGGGCGCTTCGTTGTAGACGGGCATCAAGAGCGACAGCCCGGGCGGGTCGTGCATCGAGGGCAAGATACTGTCGGTGGGGTCGCCTAGATCCACGCATGCTTGAATCGTTGCTCGTTCGCGCGATACCGCGATCTGGCGCCACCGTGCCGTCTGTATCCTCGCCCGCCGATGGCGAAGAAGGTCCTGACGATGATCAAGCTCCAGATCCCGGCTGGGGCGGCGAACCCCGCCCCACCGGTGGGCCCCGCGCTCGGCCAGCATGGGGTCAACATCATGGAGTTCTGCAAGGCGTTCAACGTGGAGACCCAAGCCGATGCCGGGACGATCATCCCGGTCGAGATCACGGTCTTCGAGGATCGCTCGTTCACCTTCATCACGAAGACGCCCCCCGCCGCGGTGCTGATCCGTGAGGCGCTCGGGATCCCAAAGGGCTCCGGCGAGCCGAACCGCGAGAAGGTCGGCCTCCTCTCTCGAGATCAGGTCCGCCAGATCGCCGAGCGCAAGATGCCAGACCTGAACGCGAACGACCTCGACGCCGCGTCGAACATCATCGCCGGGACCGCCCGCTCGATGGGCGTCGAGGTGGAGGGCGCCTGATGGCCCACGGCAAGCGCTATCGCGCCGCGCTCGAGCAGATCGACCGCACGCGCCACTACCCGCCCGCGGAGGCGATCGCCCTGCTCAAGCAGACCGCCTCGACCAATTTCGACGAGACGGTCGAGGTCCACCTGCGGCTCGGCGTCAACGTCCGCCACGCCGAGGAGCAGCTGCGCGGCACGCTCGCGCTCCCGCACGGGCTCGGCAAGGACGTGACCGTCGCCGTGTTCGCCGAGGGCGATGCCGCGCGCGCTGCAAGCGAGGCGGGCGCCGACCACGTCGGGAGCGCCGACCTGGCCGAGCGCGTCGAGGGCGGTTGGACGGACTTCGACGTCGCGATCGCGGTGCCGGCGCTGATGGGCCCGGTCGTCTCGAAGCTCGGTCGCGTTCTCGGCCCGCAGGGAAAGATGCCCAACCCGAAGGTGGGGACCGTCACCGACGACGTCGCCAAGGCCGTCGCCGAGGCGAAGGCCGGCAAGGTCGAGTACCGCACCGATCGCCAGGCGATCATCCACCTGACCCTTGGCAAGGCGAGCTTCCCGGAGCGGAGCCTGCTCGAGAACTACGCCGCGGTGATCGAGGAGATCGTTCGCGCGAAGCCGGCCGCGTCGAAGGGCCGCTACCTGCTCACGATCACGCTCGCGACGGCGATGGGCCCGGGCGTCCGGGTCGACACGAGCCATACCCGCGAGATCGAGATCCTCGCCGAGCTCGCCGAGAACGGTGAGGGCGAGGGTGCCGGTGCCACCCCGGCTCCCGAGCCCGCTGCCGCGTAATCTTCGTCAGAGCCGACATTGGGTATGTGTATGCTCTGCTTATGCTCAACCACCGCCTTCAAGTCCTGGTCTCAAAGGAGCAGCGAAATCGCCTCGACGCGGAGGCGCGGGCGCGCGGCGGCTCAATCGGGGCGCTCGTGCGCGAGGCGATCGACGCCCGCTACGGCGCGACGCCGGTTTCGAAGCGGATCAAGGCCGTCGAGGAAATCGCCGCCATGCGCGTCGATGCGCTGCCGAGCCCAGCGGAGATCAACAGCATCATCGACGCCGAGCACGAAGCCACGGCTGCCGCTCTCGAACGCCAACCCGATTGAGCTTCTTCATCGACGCTAACGTCGTTCTCTACACCGCCAAGGGCGACTCGCGCGGGCGGGCCTGCCGCGAGATCCTGGCCGCGGTTGCACGCCGCGAAGCCGACGGGCGGAGCTCCGTGATGGCCCTCGAGGAGGTGTGGCATCTCGAGCTCTCGGGGCGTATCCCCGGCATCGCGGGTCTCGCGCGACGCGCCTACGACGCACTCGAGCCGCTGCTCGCCGTGAGCGACGAGGCATTCCGGCTCGCGCTGGAGCTGCCGGCGAAGCGTCTCGGAGCCAACGACCGCCTCCACGCCGGAACCTGCCTCGCGAACGGGATCGAGACGATCGTCTCGGCCGATGCCGGCTTCGACGAGCTCGAGCTTCCGCGGAGGGTGGACCCCCTCGACTCCGAGCGGCTCGGAGCACTGCTCGGCAGCTGAGGGCGCCGCCGATTCGCAAGACCGGCGCAACTCGGACGACTGTGTCAGCTTCGACAGATCGGGCACGTAGGTTCCTGGCAGATGCGGAAAGCCAATTCGCTGGTCGCGGGCTCCCTGTTCTTGATTTCGTTGGCGGCCCCTAATGCCGCCGATGCGACGTTCAGGACGGGAATCGATGCAGCGGGGTTGTACGAGACTGGGGATCAGAGTCAGCGCGAACGCTGGTTGGACACCACCGTGAATCTCAACGCCGGGATCGTGCGCCTGGATGCGCATTGGGGCTCCATGGTGACGGGAAAGCCTGCGAACCCGACAGATCCTGCGGACCCCGCCTATGACTTCTCGGACTTCGACGAGGCAATCAGAGACGCTACGGCACGCAACCTTCGGGTGATGATCACATTCTTGAGCGCCCCGCCGTACGCACAGGGCGGGGGCCAACCCGCGGGTGTCGAAACGGGAGCGTGGAAGCCAGACCCGGCTGAGCTTGGCGCCTTCGCGACGGCCGTGGCTTCTCGATACTCAGGTGGCTTCGGCGGCTTGCCGCGTGTGCGCTACTACGAGGCCTGGAATGAGCCGAATCTCGACGCCTACCTGGCCCCGCAGTACGAGGACGGCAAGTCCGTGGCGGTCGA